>JACCDG010364019.1_pt1 | contig 21881 bp, 25 predicted proteins | sample 7442471 | NCBI WGS metagenome assembly JACCDG01 (sample SAMN15323444, study PRJNA562643) | freshwater metagenome | isolation source: river surface water | place: USA:Blue River Watershed | collected 2017-08-17 | reverse complement strand
TCGATCGTGTCGATCCTGGCGCTGCGGAGGTAGCTCTGGAGACGCTTCCACTCCGTGTTCGAGTCGAGCGGAGCCTCCTCGCGGCGACGCGGCTTCCTCTTGATCTTCTCTTCCGGCGGCTCGAGCAAGATGTCGGCCGTGACGAGCTCGTGCTCCGAGCACGCGATGTCGATCAGGAGGCAGTCGACCTTGTGGGCGTGCGTGCGAAGCCCGCGACCGGCCATCTGGAGCCACCTGGACTTGCTCAGCGTCGGGCGAGCGATGACGACAGCCCCGATCGACCGCTCGTCGTACCCCTCGACGAGGACGTCAGAGCAGGCGAGCACCTGGATCTCTCCGTCGGCGAAGCGCTTGATCGCCGCCTTGCGGTCGGTCCTGTTCATATAGGGCTGCCCAGAGACCCACTCGGCCTTGATCCCGAGCCTCTGGCACGCCTCGGCGGTCCTCTTCGCCTGATCGACGCTCGTCGTGAACACGATTGTCTTGCGCTCTCCGCAGTGGAGCTTGATGTTGGTCGCGTTGGCCTGCGCGACGTTGAGACGCTTGGCTTCACGCTCGGCGTCGCTGATCGAGATGTCGCCGTCGCTCCCCTTCTTGAGCCGCATGGGGAGGTAGACCTTGATCGACTTCGGCGGAACGAGGAATCCGAGTTTGATCGCCTCCTGGATCGAGAGCGAGTAGATCAGGTCCTGGAAGACGTGCCCGAGGGAGGTCTTGTCCGAGCGCTCGATGGTCGCGGTGAGCCCGAGGAGGCGCGGCCCCTTGTTGTCCTCGCGGAAGCAGCCAAGCCACGACAGGACGCGCATGGCCTGAACGCTCGTTGCGTGGTGGCACTCATCGTAAATGATGACGCTGAACGGTGCGCCCTGCAGGATGCGCAGGAGACGGTTCTTCCTACTCAGCGTCTGGATCGAAGAGATGACGACACGCTTGGCTAGACCGTCCTTCTGGCTCGCCTTCTCGATGCCGTACTCGAGTCCAGGAAAGTGCTGCTCGATCTCCTTTGCCGGCTGCTCGATGAGTTCGTCTCTGTGGGCGATCCAGAGAACACGTCCGTTGATTCGTCCGGCAATCGAGAGTCCTGCGATGGTCTTGCCGCATCCCGTAGGCAAGGAGACGATGACGCGCCTGTTGCTTCCCGTTTCCATCTCGGAGATGTAGGTCTCGACTGCCTCATCCTGGACAGAGCGGAGGTTGATGTTCGGGTCGATCCTGGGGTAGCTGGCAAACTTTCCCTCATACTGCGAATAGTCCACCTCGAGGTGCGGGAGGATCTTCTTGCGCTGAGTGCCCTGATCGGCGACGACCAAGGCGGTCTCAGCCTCAGGTTCCACGGCGACCGGAGTCTCGGAGGCGACATGGGCAAGCGCCTCTGGCTCTGGCTTCAACCCGTCGGCTTCTGCCTCGTCATCGGTCTCATCCAACGAGCGCCTGAAACCGACCTCGTTGGATGGCCTGGGATCGACGCCTTCGAACCGCGGGCGGGTGGTCCCGACAACGGTAGGCATCGACGGAGTCGCCTCCTCGGTCATGATCCCCTCGCTCATGGATCGCCTAATCGACTAGCGGATACCGAGGACGCGACGTATAGCCTTCTCGGCGGCCGTCAGCGGCGCCTTCGCAGTCTTCGTGGCCTTGGGCTTCGTCTTGGCGGCCTTGGGCTTGGCCTTCGACTGTGGCGCAGCCTTCTTGACTGCTGGCTTGGTCTTGACGGGCTTCTTGGATGCGACTGGCTTCTTGGCCGCCTTCGCGGCCTTCGCGGCCTTCGCGGCCGGCTTCTTGGGTGTGACGACTGTCGGCTTGATCGCCACGGCCCCGCTCACGCCAGGCCCCTTGATCTCGCCGTCGTTCATGGCCTTCGTCATCTTGCGGAGCCACGCCTGGGTGTCGACCACCTCGTCCGCTGGCGGCTCTGGCTGATCCTCCGGCTCCGCCTCGACATCATCCGCCTCGACATCATCCGCTTCGGCAGGATCTGGCGCGCTGGTCGGCTCATCGGTCTTCGGCTCCTCGCCATTGCTGGCGGCAGCCTGAAGAGCCGTGCGGGCGTCCTCGATTCGATCTTGGCGATCCTCTCCCTGCACCACCTCGAGGACGTTCAGGTCGGACCTCTCGACGACGAAGCCAGGCGCCGCCTCAGCCTTCGCCGCCGGCTCCGGCGCGCTGGTGGCCTCATCGTCCGGCTCCTGCTCGGACAGATCGTCCGCCTCGGAGGTGATGACGACCTCCGACTCGTCGACCTCGGGCTCGTCGTCCACCTCAGACTCAGCAGACGAGGCGACGGCCTTACCGCGACCCTCCAGCGGAGCTGCGAGGCCGCCAGTCTCGCGAAGCATGACGTAGCGCGAGAGCAGGATCGCCTCGGCCTTGGACGGGTCGGGGACTCGCGCCTTCGGCTTGCGCTCGAGCGGACGGAGGTCGATGGTCGGGTGCAGCGACTGGGTCCTGGTGATGGCGCGCCCCTTCACCTCCTTCGGGTCCCCGCCGGCGATTCCGATGCCCTTCTTCCAGGTGATCGGCGCGATCGTGTCGAACGGGATCATGAGCGCCGCCAGGATTCCGCGCCAGAGGCCATAGGAGACCCCCTTTCGGAAGTTGGCGATCGAGCCCATGTTGACTTCCTTGCCTTCGCGCTTGAACTTGCCGAGCGCCTGCTGCTTCTCGAGCAGCACCATCTCGACGCCGAGCTCCTTCCAGCGCTTTGCGACGCGCACCATACCGTGCTCGTCGTAGACGGGCTTCTCGCCACCAGTCGTCGGAACGGGGGTGAGCTCCACGACCTCGCCGATGTCGTTGTAGACCGCGAGGTAGCCGTTGATGTCCGGGTCGATCCCGACGAAGAGGCGACGCTTCGGGCCGCTCTGGATCACGACGCTGGTCAACTGACCTGCGCTCGTCGTTCCACCCGTACCGCCGACGATCTTCGAGTGTCCCATGCCGGCTTCTTCGTAGGCGACGCGAGCCTTGGCCTCTGCGTCCATGGCCAGCGTCTCGGCTAGCGTCGTGGGGGTCTTGGTCTCCGCTTCCGGCTTCTTCGGCAGGATCTCGTAGGTGCCGTCCTTGACGTTCACCTTGATCCGACCTTCGGCCTCGATTCGCACCTTCTGCTCGAGGCAGGCGCGGTGCCACTTCTCTCCGTCCTGGTCCGGGCTGGTGATCGGAACGAAGGCGAGTTCGCCCGGAGCACCGGTCGAGATGACAGCCTCCATGCCTTCGCCCTCGAGGAGGAGTCCGTGCCGGCAGCCGACGCAGGTGTGCTTCGCCACGTAGGCGACGAGAACAGCTTTGTCTCCCGAGGTGGGCTTGGACGAGATGGGCGCGTCCTCTGCCGTCTGCTCTCCCTTCTTCTTGCGAGTCTTCTTGGGCTTCTCGGCGACCGACGGCGGCTCGGCGGCCACCGGCGCGTCGACGACCACGGGCTTCTCGGCGATGGGTTCGACGGCGTGCTTCTCGGCGACCGTGGTCGCGGTGGAGACGACGGACGTCGTGGACTCGGCGGCCTGCGTTGCCGGAGGTGTCGCAGCCGATGCCATCGCCTTGGCCTCCGAGTCGGCGAGCCTGGAACAGCTACCGCAGAGATCGCCGGCGCCATCTGCTCCGATGTCGCCCCAGCAGCGGCCGCAGCACGAGGCGACCGGAGTCTCGATGGGCGGCTTCGCCTCTGTCGGGGCCACTGCCGGGGCCACTGCCGGGGCCACTGCCGGGGCCACTGCCGGGGCCACTGCCGGGGCCACCTGAGCCTCGGGTGCAGCGGCGACCGGAACCTCGGCGGCAGGAGCGGCGGCAGCAGGCGCCGCCGCCGACTCCGTGGAGGATGGTGCTTCCGCCGCTGGCTCCTGCTTCGGCGCCTTCGGCTTCCTCGTGCGCTTCGGCTTCGCCGGCTCGGCGATCGTCTCGACAGGCTTCTGCTCACTGGACTCGACAGGAATCGTCTCAGTGACCACCGGCGCCGGCGGCTCCTTCGTCGCGGTCGCCGTCTGCTTGACGGAGCCGTCTACTCCGCAGGTGCATGGACCACCGGGTGCCTCTCCAGTGAGGGCTGCGAGAGGCCCCTGGAAGGCAGGGCAGAAGAACTCGTGCTCCATGACGTCAGGCTCCTGGCGGGGACCGGCGACGAAGACGGATAGTCTCGCACGCCCCACCGACAGGACGGAGCGAGCAGGCGTGGACTTGAGTTGCGTCAGGAGTTGGGGACGAGACCGTATGGCCTGAGGACGGCCCTGACAGTGCGAGCCCTCTCGGCCATGGAGAGCGTGGCGATCACGACGTAGTCGAGGTCGTTCTGCTCGAGCAGCAGCTTGACCATCCCGTCGATCCTCACGAGCTCGTCCCAGTCGACGCGCTCGCGGACGCCGTCCTGCGAGACGAGCTCTCGCTGCGGTCGCATGAAGAAGATCACTGATCCGTGGTCGCGGAGCTTGTCGACGTACCCCTTGGCCAGGCCGGCAGCGATCTTCTTGACCGAGATCGTGTGCGAGGCTGCGTAGGCGAGGTTGTCGAAGGCGCGGTCCGAGACGTAGCGCGGACCGGCCTGCTCCTCGGAGATCGCCTGGCGCCGGAAGACCTCGGCCTGGAAGTCGGCCGTGCGCTCGATGTCGGTGCGCAGGACCTCGAGCGGGAGCTCACGCTCGGCAAGGACCGAGCGCGCGACCTCGGTGACGAGCGGAAGGCTGTAGGCCTTCGAGATCCAGCGCGCGAGACTGGTCTTGCCGGTCGAGTGCGACCCGACGATGTAGATCCTGACCGGCGGCATGGTCTCCGGTGGCGTGGCCAAGAGCTTCGGGGCGGTCACTAGATCTTCCCTGCGGCCTTGTCCGCCTCGCGCACGATCCACATGAGCGCCTTGAGGAGTCGGTGCCCCTTCGGAACGGAGAGCCACGACTTGCGCTTGGACCAGTCGTCCGGGTTGACGAGACGCACGGTGGTCAGGTTCGTCGCGTGCTTCTTGAGTACCTCGGCGTCGATGTCGACTGCCTGCTCGACGACGTAGGTTGCGAACTGCTCGACGAGGGCCGCGCCGAACTTCGTGCCATGGATGTTGTTCAGACGCTCGACGGCGAGTTGCGCCACGTCCGTGGCGGCCTTCTTGCGGGCGGGGTCCTCCATCACCTTCTTGCGCTCGGGGTCGATCTTGGGGGTCTCGGTGGTCTGCTCGGTCACGATGGTTCTCCTGTCGGCGGGCGCGATCCTACGCGCGGGGTCTGACAGGTCACGCTCTCTGGAACACCACGATCCTGTTCGTGTTTGTCCCCTTCGTCCCGTTCTCCACGCCCCAGCACTGGGCGGTCTTCGTGAACTCCTGGTCGTTGATGGCCACGAGCACCGGCTTGAGTCCGGCTGCCATGCCGACGGGGATCACGGTCTCCTCGAGCTTGATCGTGCCGTGGCGGACCTCTCCGACCTCGAAGGCGACGTGGCCGTCGGCCCGGAGAACGCGTGCTAGCTCGCGGAAGACGCTCGCCATGACGGAGCGCCACTCGGGGAGTTTGCCGGCGTTCGTGATCTCGACCGAGTCCGGGTCGATCCCGCAGAACCAGCAGCGAAGCCAGTTGTCTCCGGCGTAGTCGACGACGTCGAGGAATGGCGGCGAGGTGACGACCAGGTCGACGGATCCAGACGCGATGAGCGGCGTGCTGTGCGCCTTGGCGGTCATGAAGCGGGCGGTCTTCGAGGCCTCGCTGAGCGCCGTCATGGTCGCTGCGTCGCACGTCGAGAGAAGGCTTTTGCTGCGCTTGAGGATCAGCGCGGCCACGTCGCGTGGCTCCGGGGTCTGGCTGTTCTTCGCGTTGATCTTGCGCTGCGCTTCGATCGAGACCGCCTGGTTCGGAGGCAGCGTCTTGACCGAGAAGTAGCCGGGCGAGTGCCCAGTCAGCCGATTCACGGCGACCATCCGGATCCAGCGATCAACGTCGTCGATGTTCGGACGCATGAGGTGGCGCCTGAGCGCCGAGAGCAGACGGAGCGTGTCCCGGTGGTAGAAGACGAGCAGGTCCTCGCGGAGCTCGCCGCAGTCGCGCCAGTCGATCGAGGCGATCCTGGTCCTGACGTCCGTGATGCTCGGCGGCCTGAGCCTGGGCTCGACCAGCATGGTACTGAGCGGGTTCACGTCGTTTCCAATCACTCGACGCCCGGCCAGCGCAGCCTCGAGCGGCGTCGTGCCCCGGCCCATGAACGGGTCGTAAACCACGTCGTTCGGTTTCGTCAGACGGTCGACGAAGAAGCGTGGAAGCTGCGGCTTGAAGCAGGCGCGGTAGGAGATCTCGTGGAGACCGTGACCAGCCCGCTGCTTCGAGGTCCAGAACTCGTTGACGTAGGTCGGAACGGCGATCATGCCAGACGGGGTTGGACAGACGGTCTCCGTGGCGACGGTGTCGCGGCCGAACTCGTGGAAGGCGAGGACATCGTCGCGCAGAGTCACTACATGGCCCTGACAGCGATGACCTGGTCGCTCTGCTTCACCTTCGCGTGACACCGATTGCACCACCACGCCTTGCGCGTGTTGCAGCTCCGGTCGTTCTTCCGGCTGTCCTTCATGCTCCTGACCCTGTGGGACTCGTAGGCGCGCCGGCTGAGTGGTCCCTTGAAGACAACCTCCCCGTCCTTCAGGCAGTCGGCGTGGATCCACAGGAGGGCGAAGTCCACTTCCTTCTGGCGCTTCCTGCCGTAGGTCTCCATGAGCCTGGCGCGCATGTCGGGAAGTCCGTCGACGACTGGAACGCGCACTGTACCGAGCAGCAGAACCTTCATGGAGAATGTCTCGCCACGGCTCGGCGGGGACGCACGCCACTGCACGCTCACGCCGAAGCACTGTAGGTCGATGATGTCGTGTGATCGCTTGAGTCTTGCTCCGTTCGGCTGAAGCGCTTCGGCGCCGCTCACGGTCTCGGCGGGCACGCCTTGGGCGAGGAGGAGTTGCACCTCAGCGCGCTCGACGTCCTTCACGTCCTCGGCTGAGGCGCCCTCGAGTTCGAGCGTGATCGTGTGAGCCGTGATCGAGTAACCACGCGGCAGACTTCCGCCGTGCCCGAGGATGTTCGTGTGCTTGCGGTGCTCCTTCATTCCAGGGCCGTGCAGGAACGTCCGGGTGTTCTGAAAGAACATGTAGCGACTGAGCGCCGGCTTGCAGATGCGCTCGACGTCGTAGAGAGCGCCGTCGATGATGGTCATGGTATTCACTTGGTCTTGTTCCTCTCGGAGATGGCCTCTCTCAGAAGAAGTCGGACTGCGTCTCCGCGCGTGAACGCCGCGCTGCCGTCGCCGCGAGTCCCGCGCATCTGTTTCTTCACCTGAAGCACGGCCTTGAGAAGATCAGGTGTCAGCCTGACGGCCACGACGACTGAGGCGCGGCCGTCTGCTGACATGGGGTCCCTGGGCATTGACTGCTTCTACCTGTTTCCGCCTCCCTTGAGCACGAGACCAACGCCGTCGATCGCCGGCTCGGTCTGGAGGTGCGCGAAGCGGTCGGCGTAGCGGCACTTCCTGAGCTCGGGCAGGACCTCCATGCCGTACTCGACGCGGATCTCGCCGTCCGAGGCGTTCGCCGCCCGCTGGCTCTCCTTCCACAGGGCCTCGGCGACGCTGCTCGAGAACATGCCGAGCGTCTTGAGGGCGTTGCCGAGGTAGCCGCGCCCAGCGCCGCGAGCCTGCTTGCGCGCCGTCGTCTTGCGGTACTTGTCGGTCTCCGGGACTCGCTTCATGCACCACGGTTGGAGCGTGTCGACGATCATGGAGTAGGCGCTCTTGCCGGCGCGCTCGGCCTCGGCTGCTGCGAGCCGGCACTGCTCGCGCACTCCGAGCGGGACATCCTCGTCGACGAGGAACTCCTGGAGGAGCGGGTGCATGATCCACGGGCTCTCGTTCTCGTCGCAGAAGCGCGTGCTGCGCTGCGAGATCCCGGTCATGTAGCCGTGACGGACCTCCTCGTGGCTGCACCCACGACTCATCTCCATGTAGATGGTGACCCAGCGCTCGAAGTCGTCGATCGGCTCGACGACCTGGATCCCATCCTTCAGGTCGCCGAACGCCGACGGGACGTCCACCGTCTCGAGGCGCCCGCACGCCTGCATCGCCTCCATGATCTGCGGCGCGAGCTGCCACCCCGACTTGTTGAGGCTGGACTGGACGGCCTGACTGGCGAGCTCGACGCCGGGATCGCGGTAGTAGCCCAGCTCCCGGTAGACCTTGGTCCACTTCCCCCACTCGGTCAGCGAGCGGAAGTTCGTCGTGATCCGCAGGTTCTCGGCGTCGCCGAGGTTGACATAGATCCCTGGGCGGTTCGTGACGGCCCGGAGAAGGTCGAACTTCTTCTTCGCGTCGAGGAGCGACCACGGAAGCAGGAACACGCCGTGCCAGTGACCGAGGACCGATCCGTGGCCGACACCGAGGATGTGCTTGTGGTACTCCGAACTGGGTCTGCTGCCGTTCTTTCCCATGGAGTCGTAGCAGGCCCGCCCGGACACCTCGGCCAAGCGCTCCGGAGTCGTTCCGATCATCTGATCGTCACGCGGCTCACCGCACTCCGGCGGGATCCTGACCTCGCTGGTGCCGTCCCACACGAGCTGAGCCTTCAGTCCCTCGTACTTCGCCTTCATGGTCGTGGACTCCTCTGTGGCGCGGAGTCTACGATCAGCCACCGACAACTACGATGAGCTACCCATGAGTTCGTCAATGGACTTGGCGTCGAACTTGAGGCGCATTCCGGGCCACAGCGTCTCCCGAGTGGACTCCAAGGTCATGGCGCTGGCGAGCGAGAGCCCTCTGGCGCGAACCTCGGCCTCGAGGAACGCGTCGAAGTCGGCGGCGTTGTGCGGCGGAAGACCCTTGTGGAGACTCTTGACTCCAAGCGAGTGTCTGCCTGCGTGGCTTCCGTCCTTCCAGGCGATCAGTTCTGCGGACTGGAACTCTGGTTTGCTCGTGTGGCCGTAGATGATCGCGGAGTGGCGACCTCCGTCTTCAGACGGCGGAATGTGGGCAGCCAAGACGTACCAGTTGGCCGAGAACGGCTCCTTTCCGACATCGGCCTTGCTCTTCGACGTGTACTCTTTGAGGTAAGGAGAGTGCGGGTAAGAGCACGTCTTGACGTCGATCGAGTGGGGCGTGTCGGGAAAGAAATCAGCTCCCGAGTCACCTCTCGGAAGCATGGTCCAGTCGACGCAGAGATCGGGGTCCAGGCGAAGTGCTACGGCGCATGCGACCTCGCCGAACAGCGACACGCCGTGCGGCTGCTTTGTCATGAGTCGAGTCGTGGACAACTTGGTCTTCTCGGCGTCTCTCTCGGCGCCGACACGCATGATCTTGTCGATCCATGGGGACACGTCGATGGCGATCACCGGGCGAGTCAACGGAAGAAACAGGTGGTGCCCGAAGCCAAGGATTCTCCCGACACTGGACGAGCCGCCAAGGACAGTCTGAAACGACAGCACAGCCCAGTGTCGGCCGCCGTTGAAGACAGGACTGGTCAGCGCGAAGAAGTCGCGCCTGAACCTCTCGATCTCTTCTTCACGACTCACCTCTCCTCCTCGCCCCCGGAATGAAATCCGGGTTGGCGTTCATGCGAGCCGTAGCCGCCGTCATGTCCAGCGACAGGAGGTCCTTGTCGCCGAGTTCGATTGCCGTTGTCGGCTTCTTCGGAGAGAGCTTGAGCGACTTCACGACCTCAGCAGCTACGGCGCGCGCGAGGAGCGGCGGCACGGAGTTCCCTGTGGATCGGAAGCCATGCCATTTCGTGACATGCATGCGGAACCAGTCGGGATAGGAGTGCAGTCGAAGGGCCTCTCTGACCGTGATGACGCGATCATGAGTTGGGTGCAGCGGCCTCGGCGCGTTGAAGGCGCCTCGCTCGCGTCCTGTGCCCGCTCGGAGCGTGCAGCACAGACCGTCGTTGTGCAGCCTGTAGAACCGGCTGATTGGTTCGACGGCACCCTGCTCCGTCTCCGAGAACCTCGTTACGCACTTCGCTTCGTGCGTCGTCCTGTTGCTGCTCGTGAGGAGTGTCTTCCCCCAGACCCTGAGTCGCGAGAGGTCTCCGGGGTCTGGGTTGAGCCCCCGGAGACGCCTGACATACGGACTCATGATCGACTCGAGCTTCTTCATAGCCTTGGCGCCGACGTCCACTTCGTCGGACTCGAGGAGTTCGACGAAGTCGTCGGCGTTCAGGATGTCCGAGATTGCGTCACGGACAGTCGGTCCGTCTGGCAGGCCTTCGGTGACGCCTCGCTTCGCGCCAGGCTTCTTGGCGACAGGACTACATGTCGGCGCCGGGTACTGCGGGATCGTGTTGTCGTCGTACGCGCCGAGGATGAACAATCGCTTCCTGTCTTGTGGAACCTGGAAGTCAGATGCGTTGAGAATCTGGATCGGGCTCGCGAGACGCCACGCCGTGTCGCGGCAGCGACGCAACAGCTTGTTGAGGAGCGTCTTGTGGTCTCCAGACATGAAACCCGGCACGTTCTCGATGACGAACGTCCTGGCGCGCACTTCATGAGCAAGTCGCAGGAAGTCGAACATGAGCTCGTTGCGCTCGTCGTCGACACGGCGGTGTCCGGCCATCGAAGCGCCCTGGCACGGCGGTCCACCCCACACGCAGTCAACCACACCGTTCCAGTTCTTGACTCCGTGCGCTCTCAGACCATCGCGGACAGCGTCCAGCAGGTCGCTCCCTTTCGTCCTGGTCGCGTCGGCGCAGACCATGGACGTGAGCGGGAAGTTGTAGGAGTGGACGGCCGCGTGGATCGGGTCGTACTCCAGCGCCGCGGCGACATCGAAGCCAGCCTGCTCGAAGCCGAGGGCCATGCCGCCCGCGCCGGAGAACAGGTCTAGACCAACAGGGCGCCTGGACGCGGCCATTGAGAGATCCTCGTCCTCGACTTCTAGCATCGAGGTCCGACATCACTCAGCCAGCGAGCTCTTTGAGTTCGTCGGCCTTGAGTCGCTTGGACGCCTCCGTAGAGGTCGCCCTGATCCTCTCGTAGACGCCGAGGCCTTTCGTGACGTTGTCGCGGGCTGCCTCGAGACCAGACGCGATTGTGTCCATGGCTGCCTCGATGTCGAGGCCTGGGTGGTGGTCGACGACGTAGGTCGCGACCTCACCGGGTCCGGCAGATCTGCGGTTCCCGTTGTGATAGAGGACGTACTCGCCTCCGGTCCACTCCATGCCGAAGATCCCGTTGACGCTGAGCGTGTTGCCGGCGTCGAAGAGCGAGGACGGCCTCTCTTGGCCCAGCGCCTTGGCCACGAGGCCGACCTCGACGATCAGTTGGCGCATGACCTTCTGGAAGGTCGTCAGGAGATCAGCGAGCGCTGCAATCGCCTTGGCTCGAGTGCTCTCACGCTCCTTGACGGACGTCTTGAGTGACTCGAGCGCCGTCTTGGCTCTGAACTTTATCGACTGCTGCGGCGTGACCACGGCCGTCGACGCGACGGACAGCACCACGTCCTGGCACGGTGTTGCGGAGACTACAGCCGTGGCGTCTTTCGCATGTCGACACCCCAACGGAGACGTGTTCGGCTCATGCGTCCAGCACGGATGGCATGCAACATCCTTGTCGAGCGAGTGGCCGGCCGACCAGCTCGTGGCGCCGGTCCCGGTCAACCACCAGCGGAGCGCGTTGGCGACCAGCGTGTCGTTCTCGGCTGGACGGTCATTGATGAAGAACGTGCCGTTGGGTTTGAGGCGTAGGAACTCCTTCTCCGGTGTGCGGAGCACGATGTCTCCGCTCTCGGGGCTGACGTTCCAGTCGCCCATGGCGCAGGCCTCCAGACGCGGAGTCTAGTCGGTGACCCGACAACTACATGGGCTTGTTCTTGTGGAGCACGCTCACAGGCGTGTCCTCTGCGGGCATGCGCTCCTCGATCATCTCCTTCCCGATCTCTGGCAGCATCTCCGCGACCGCGCAGACTCGTTTCTCCCAGTAGTCGCGAGGGAACCTCGGGGCCTCAAGCGGAGACCGAAAGAAGGCGTTGACGAAGTCGAGAGGGTCGCCGCCGCGCAAAGCGCTCCGCATCGCCTTTCGTAGCTCGAGAATCTCGACCTGCTTTGGTTCCACGCTACGCACGGACCTTCTCGCGCTTGCCGGCCTTGTCGCGGACGAGCTCCTTGTGCTTGACGAGCAAGAAGTTCGAGAGGATCGCGATGTCGTTCGAGATGTTCTGGAGCTCGTTCCACTTCCTCTGGAGCTTCGGCCCGAAGTCCCACTCGCCTTCCGTCCAGCAGCACGCAGGCGCGAGCAGGGCGAGGTCCTCCTCGATCTCCTCGGTCGTCGGCGACCTGCCGTCGATGCGATCGCAGATCGCGTCCATGACGAAGCCGAGGCCCACGATCCCGGCGCCGTGCACGAGGCGCGACTTCTTGGGCGGGAGGCTCCACGCCTCCGGGAACACGCGCGACACGGCGCCCCAGAACGCGCAGAGGAGCTCGAACATGCTGTCGGTGTCGCAGTTGTCGCCGTCGGCGCTGTGTCCGCGCATGCGGTAGAGCGCACCCTCGTTCAGGCTGTTCTCGAGCATCTTGAGGATCGAGTTGTCCTTGATCGTGCCGTAGGGGTTCGTCTGGGTCTGGATCATGCCCTTGAGCGGAGAGCCCTCCTCGAGGTTCAGGCGCTCGAGGAGAGTCGCCGGGAAGCGCCGGCGCTGGAGAGCCGACGGGAGCGTGGCCTTCGTCGTCGGGAGGAGCTCGTAGATCAGGCCCTTGTGGAGCGGCTTCGTCGAGTTGACCAGGATGAACTGCTCGGTCTGGACCGACGCGTCGTTCGTGATGAACGCCGAGACGGCGATCGGGAAGGCGGTCACGTCGGCGTCGCGGATCGCGGCGAGGCGCTGCTGTCCGTCGACGACGAAGCCGGCCTTCTCCTCGTCGGGCGTCTCCGAGTCGGCTGGGATCACGAGGACACCGCGCCGCAGGTAGGGCGGCTCGTCCTGGCGCACTGGGTCCGCCTTGAACTTCACGCGGTCGTTGAACGCGATCACGACCGCGTTCGGGATCATGGCCTTGTCGCTCTCGACGTACTGGCGGATCTCAGCGATGTGGCTCAGGACCTCCGGCCTCTGGTACCCGCCCAGGACCTTGGACTCTGCGTCGCGCTTGAGCCTCGAGATCGTGGCGAACGAACGCACGACCTTGCCGTCGACGGCGAAGGTGTAGATCGTGGACTTGCCCTGCTTGACCTGGATCGCGGGGACCGTGATCGACTTCGGCTTCTTCGCGGCCTTCATCGGGGGGCCTTCTTCCAGTTGTCCTCGTCGTGGTCCTCGTGGATGCGTTCGTGGTCCTTCTTGGTCTTTTTCGCGCTCATGACGACCTTCTTGACAAAGGCCGGGTCCAGGGCCTTCTTGAGGTCATTGTCCTGGCGCTCGAGCTTCTTCTTCGCCGCTGCGCCCTTCTTCTTGCGCTCGGCCATGACCTTCTTGTGGTCCGGCATGTCAGATCCGCAGAAGATCATGACGTTGTCGGCGTTGCGGGCTGCCGCCTCGAGGACAGCCTTCGCCATCATGGCTGTGTCGATCGCCTTGGCGGCGCTCTCACGGATCTTGGCGCACTTCCTGCACGGCGCCGACTCGTGCTCGCCGTCGCCGGTACAGCCGGTGTCCACGGCCTGCGCGAACTTCCTGGAGTCCGGTGTGCCGTGGGCGATCGGGAAGACCTCGTAGACCTCGGCGTGAGACCTCTCGTGTCCCTTGAGCGACGAACCGGCGCACGCGATGTCGGCCTCCAGTTCGGCGACGGTGCGTTTCCTGACGGCCGACGCGACGCTGATCCCGTCGACCATGCCAACGCTCGTGAGAGCGAGGTAGCGGTGGACCTCCTGGAGGAGCCAGATCGCGTCTTCGCGACGCGGGTCGTCATCGGCCTTCTGACCGAACCCGCCGTACTGACCGAATCGCCCGAGGAGTCTGCTGACGAGCACGTCGTACGGACGGAGTCGTCCGCCGTGGCTCTCGAGCTCCTTCTTGTGCTCGACGTAGGCATGGATGAACTCGGCCTCGGTCTTCGCCTCGCGAAGACGGTCGTTCCAGTAGCCGGGCTCGCCGAGCTTGGGGACCCAGTTCACATGCGCCATGGTCAGACTCCCTTGGTGATCGGCTGCGGAAGCACGATGGAGACGCCGTCGCCGATCACCGGCCGACACGGGCACCTCTGGACGAACGGACCGACGCCACTTCCGCAGACCGGGCAGATCCAGCCGGTGAGCTGGAGAGGCGCCGCCTGTGGTGGCGCCGGCGCGAACGGGCATGGCGGGTAGTGCGCTCCGGTCGATCCGCAGGTGCAGCCGAACTCGACCATGGGCGCCTCCGAGCCGTCTTGATAGCACAGCGCACCGACAGCTAACGGTGTGCCGTACAGAGAATCGGCCGCTCGTTGCCGAGCGGCCGCTCCCCGGGGCGTCACGGTCGTGACATCCGTCCACCAGTCGCGTTCGCGACGGGCGAGACTCTACAGCATCTTCATGGCGATCACAAGCTGGACTCGTCGCACGGAGAGTCGCGACAGTTCGGACACACGGATCCGGCGTTGGACGGGAAGAACCTCTCGGCCTCTCGGTCGCATCTGGAGCATGTGACGCGCGCTGCCAGTTCCTTGAACTGTCTGACCTCCGACTTGAGGGGCTGGCCGTTACCGAACACGTAGCCAGTCGCCACCCACAACTCGATGACTTCCTTGGGGTCGATTCCTCTCGCGAGTGCCTCAACGTGCGCCTGCGCTGCCTCCTGTCTGGTCACGGGGTAGTCTTCGTCCTCGACCAAGACTAGCGCGGTCGACACAGCCGGCTTGGATCGGAGAGCGACACTAGCTCGGTTGAGTTCGGCGAGCTCGTCTTTCGACAGACTGGAGAGGCCGCTGGCCGTGATCTTGCGGAGAAGGTCGTCGACCCGATCTCTGTTCACGGCTTCTTCGCCATCCACTGTGACACGACGCTGCTCATTGCCACGGCGACAGCTCCGCTTCCGGCGGCCAGGATCTCCGACAGCGCGCCCTTGCTCCCGTTGAGGACGTCGATGGCGTTGAACTGGATCGTGGTCGTCTTCATCGTGACGGTCACCTCACCGGCCTTGCGGCCGTCGGACACGGTGAACGCGCACGGTCCACTGCAGATATCGTCAGTCGTCGGCTGAGGCACCTTCGGCTTGGACTTCGATCGGGACTTCTTGCGATTCGGCTTGCTGGGCACGCTGTTCTCCTGTGCTGTTCGCGCCGAATGGGAAGTCCTTCAGCGCAAAGAAGTGAGGCGGGACGTTTGGCCAGGTGTATCCGTCCTTCGGGAGCTTCTGCTCATAGGTCAAGAACGAAAGGCCGGCCTTCGCCAGATTCTCGATGGTCATGTCCAGCAGACAGGTGAGTCGTCGGCACTTCGTGCACCAGCCGCCGAGGCGCAACACGAAGTCGCCGAGACAAGTCAGGACAGGAACTGGTTCGCCGACGTGTCCACAGCCCTCTTCGCGGCACTTCACCCGCTCCAGCGGAACCGCGATCTTGGGGCCGTACTCGCGCGGGATCTTCGTGGACGGGAAGCTGCTCACTCCTTCTTCTCGGACTCCTCGGTCTTCTCCTCGTCAGCGGTGAGCTTCTCGAACCATGCCTGGAGGCCCATGGCCGCCTTCGCCATGAGGACAGGGCCGTGCTCCTTCGCCTTGGCCTTGGCGAAGTCGGCGGCGAGCATGAGGCCGACGTGCTTGGGGCACCGCTCGCGGATGCGCGGGTCGAGCTTGTCCTCGCACTCCTTGCACTGGTCGGACGGCCCTGCGAGCGCGGAGCGAAGCGCGAGGGCTGTGAGGATCTCGCGAACGCGGGTGGCGTGCTCTTCCGGCGTGTTCGACGCAGCGTTGAGGCCCCTGAGCTTCGCGATCGCCTCGTCGATGTGCTTCGCGACCTTCGCCTCGGTCTTGTTTGTCTCGGTCATCCTGTCCTCCTCACGCGATCGCCTTGGTCTTCTGCTCAGGCTCTTGGGAGATGATCGGGTCTGCTCCGTTCGCCGCCTTCTTGTCCGACTCCTTCTTGCCTCTCGACTCGATGATCTCGACCTGCGCCTTCGCGATCGACTCAGCCAGCACGCTGAGCGCTGAGTCGGTCTCGAAGGTCAGCGGCTTGAACGCGAGCTTCACGGCATCCTGTTGTCTGGCTCCGCGCAGGCTTGACTTGAAGAACTCGATCCTCTGCTGGAGCTCACTGGCCTTCAGGTAGACGTCGCGCGTCAGGCGCACGTCACCGAGCGCCGTGTGGCGCTCGCCGGCTGGTAGCTCGGGCACGCCGAGGGCCTTCGCGATCGAGTCTAGATTCCACGGACGCTGAAGCCCGACGAAGCCTGCGGCGTAGTCGGTCACGTCCAGCGGACGGAAGAACCAAGCCGCCTTCATCTTGTTCTTGCGGAGGAAGCGCCGGATGATCCGCATGTCGAACGCCGGGTTCGCCCCGCCGATCTGCTTGCCGGTCATTTCCTTCGAGAGGATCTTCGCGCCCTCTTCGGACGAGACGCCATAGAGCTTCGTGCACTCGTCGACGCGCTCGTAGTAGCGGTTCTTGCTCAGCGCATCTTCGGACGCCGTCGTCAGGTCGACTGGGAGCCAGATCACACGCTCCCGCCAGACACCGGTTTCGTCCCACCACCCCCACGCAACCTCGAACGGCTCGGCGTTGTCCTCCGCGTCGAGACCAGTAGTCTCCGCATCCGTGAGGAATAGGGGGTGCTTGTCGACCGGCTTGTTGCTCACGGGACTCCTCCGTCACCTGCCGTTCTACCCGCAGGGTCCGACGTGACCTCACCCACAAGCCTGGGCCTTCCCCTCGGAAGCCTCTTGAGGACTGGAAGCCTCCGGACTGCAGAGGCACTCCTAAGTGCGTCTGTGTCACGAACATCTGGGCTGACTTCGCGGCCGTCATGGGTCACGACGAGGCTTTGCGACCTGAGGGAGCGCATGACCGCACCGAGGAGAACTCGCGTCGTTGCCGTCTTCTTTCCGACTGTACGGAGCTCGAGGAGGGCGGCCACACCCTCCTTGGTCCTGTCGAACCGGAGCGAGCCTTCGAGCATGGTGTCGGTGACGCCGTCGTTGAGTGCGTGCGCCTGGAGAGTGGTGTCCTCGACTTCAACGCGAGCCATGAGGCTTCCTTCCGATCACGCCGAGCTTCTTGAATGACGAGAACCTGCCGACTCCGTCCCTGCCATGAGGCGTCTGCGGTCGCGAAAGCGGGAATGTATGCCCGGACCAGGAGACGACCCGCGCCTCGCCGATGGTCTTGACGACGCGCCGGAGATCAGAGGCGGCCTGTGACGCAGAAGACGACTCAGGCTTCTGACCGAACACGATCGACGGCACGATCTTTCCGCCCACACAGCGAAACAACACGTCCACGACGAAAGTCTCTTGGCGCCCTTCGTCGGCGAGTGACGCTGTGATCCGACTGCCGTCGACCCTGAGCTTCAAGACTCCGCGTCCTTGAACAGTGTTCCGGTCTCTCGGGACAGCTCCTCCAGGACCTTCTTGAGCGGCAGCAGTTCGCTCTTGCGGTAGACGCCGTGTGTCTCGATCCCCTCCTCGATGAGCTTCTCTCGCCCACCTTCCTCTCGGTCGACGAGAACGACGGCCCCTGCGACTACTCCCCCCAGCTCGCGGACGGCCTGGGCAGCACGGAGGATCGAGCCCCCGGACGTGAGCACGTCGTCCACGAGCAGTACGCGCTCACCAGCTTTCGGGACGAGGCCTTCTGCGAGCGTTTTGGTGCCATGCTTCTTGGCCTCCGAGCGCACGTAGAACGTCTTGATGATCCACTGGTGCGACGAGTTCAGGGCCGAGAGCGTGGCCGCCGCCGTCGTCATGGGGATCGACGCTGTTGCCGGACCGCCGATGCACGTCACGGCGAGGTTCTTGGCGCGCTCCAGGACGACGTGGCCGACGTACGGCATGAGAGGAGGGTTCAGCGTCACGAGCCTGGCGTCGATGTAGAAGTCGGACTTGGCGCCAGACGAGAGCGTGAACTCTCCGGTCTTGACGGCGTCGAGGAGCCCCTTGAGCAGCGGGAGGAGGTGCCGCTGCGTCAGGCGGTCGGAGATCACGGTCATGCCGAAGCGCTTGAGCACGGCGGCAGCGAGAAGCTCGAAGTCGTCGCTCACGCGCCAGCTCCGACCTTCTGCGCTTTCTGAGAGTTCGAGACGCACGGCATGCACGGCGAGCCGCGACTGCTGATTCCCGTCCCGCCACACGCCTTGCAGTCCGGCTGCGCCCACTCGGCGCGCGACGCCTTCTCGCCCTTCTTCGTCTTTGCGGGCTCGGCCTTGGGCTCGGCCTTGGGCTCGGCCTTGGGCTCGGCCTTGGGCTCAGCCTTGGGCTCAGCCTTGGGCTCAGCCTTGGGCTCAGCCTTGGGCTCAGCCTTGGGCTCAGCCTTGGGCTCAGCCTTGGGCTCAGCCGTCGGGAAGAGCTCCATGTTGGCCGGAGCGGCGAGAGTTGTTGCGGGCGCAGGGTCCTTCGCGGTGGGCGCAGGCGGCGGCGACTTCTTCGCCTGGGTGGCGGCCGACTTCTCGGCTGGAATCGACGGAGGAACGACGGAAGTCGTTGTTGTCGCGCCAGAGGTTGCGGTCGACGAAGAGGGCGGAATCGACGGAGTTGCGACCGGAGTTGCCACGACCTCCACGAAGACCGGCGCCTCGGCGACGGCCGGCGGGTCCATGGTGATCGCCTTCGGCGTCTCCACGACCACGGCCTCGACCGTCTTCTCATGCGAGTCGTCGAAGATCGGCTTCGAGCCCGCCGGAATCTCCTTCCTCTTCTTGTCCTGCTTCGAGGCCTCCTCGATGTCCGTGCTGTTCGGAGCGCGGTCGTGGAACGGGATCGCGAGTCTCTCGACCTCGAGGATGTTGTAGCCCGCGTTCGTCGCTGTCCCCTCGATCGCCTGCGCGACCTGAAGGGTCACGTCCTCTGGCAGAGCCTCGACGAAGTCGTTGACGAGACCAGCCTGAGCCTTGGCGATCTTGCTCGCCACCTCGAACGCGGTAGCCGACTCCATGGCGATCGTCTTGAGCTTGGCGTTCTCGGCCATGAGCTTCGCGCCTACGGCCTTGAACTCCGCGGAGGCCTTGGTGGCGGCTGCCTTGAGCTTCGCGTTGTCCTCCAGGAGCTTCGCGTAGGCCGTCTTCATGACGTCGATGCTGGCGTCTTCCGCCACGGGGCCGACAGGCGCCGACGCGACGGCGATGGCGAGCGTGTCGGCAGCAGCGGCGATGCGGTCCGGCGCCGGTGTTGCAGGCGAGCTTGCCTTCTTGGCTTCGAGGATCGCCTTTGCGGCCGCGACCGCCGTTCCGCGCAGGTCGTGGTACGCAGTGCTATTGCGGAAGACGATCCTGGCTCGGTGGTTCCCAGCGAAGATCTCTCCGTCATCGGCGTGCTCGACAGCCGAGTTGATGAACGGCTTGATCTGAGCCTTGAGCTGCTCGATGTTCCCCTCGATCTCTCCGAGGCGCTCGTATAGCGCGAGGTTCTGCCCCATGTCTGCCGTGACCGGCCCGAGCGTTCCCTTGACCATGCTCGCGAAGGAGACGCACTCCGACTTCCTCGCGCACGAGTAGCACTGGGGCGATCCGGGGGTCTCCGGGTACTTCCCCCAGGTCGCGAGGCGCGCGAGGATCGGCTTCACGTAGCCGTTGAGCAACCAGTCCTTCCTGGCCTCGGTGTAGTGGATCGGACCGAGACGGATGCCGCGGTTCAGGTACCGAAGCTCCATGTCGATCTCGGCCTTCGGGAAGAGCAACTTCCCGACGGCCAGGTAGAGGTTGATCTGCGGGTCGAGCTCGGCTTCTGCGCGCGACAGCACGCTCCAGCCCGACTTGTAGTCCACGATCTTGATTCGGCCGTTGGGGAGCTTGTCGATCCTGTCGATGATCCCGTTCACGCGGACGTCCTCGATCAGGACGTTGCCCTTATCATCCTCGACCGAGCCGATCGACTCGTCGAACTTGAACTCGGTCTTGATCGTGAATGGGAAGCTGATCGACTTCCAGCAGAGCGCGAGAACCTTGGCGGCACTCTCGATGGTCTCTGGCGTGATGACGATCGGGCGTTGCCAGTCCTGCGTCGGCGGCTCGCTCGCGACGGACTCGAGCAGCCCCAGAAGTTCCTTCTTCGTGACCTTCTTATCGCAGTTGGCGTTCGTGATCCGCTTCTGTGCGGCGAGTTCCAGAACGCGGTGCACGAGCTTGCCGGAGTCGAAGATCGCGCTCTGCTCCTGCTCGATCCGCACATCCTTGTTGTCGTCCTCGACGACTACGGGTGCTTCGCCCGCCTTCGGCAACTTGATCGACGCGGACTTGCCGTCGGACGGCTTCTTGGCGACGTAGCGCCAGTAGTACTGGGCCGGGCACTCCATGTACGTCTTGAGCTTGGACGACGAGATGTTCCAGAGCTTGGCGAGCATGTCGCGTCGGGCCTTTCGTATGAGCTGGGGCGCCTGTCGCTGAGTACCCCTGGAACGTCCAGGTTTTCCTCACCGAGCCTCACCGTGACCCCTGAGGAGGTAGCGAATCACACCCGTGAAGGTGTTCTCCCACCCGTGAAGGTGTCTGAGACGACAGGCGCCCCAATGCCACGAGCGGGACTCGAACCCGCGTTCCCTGTCGGGTCGGACTCGTCTGAGTCCGGAGCGCAACCTTCACGCTCTTCTCGTGGCGACCAAGAGCCGTCTAGCGGCTCACTCGACTACTGCCCGCCGACGCCGAAGGGGTCGTTCGGATCGACGCCAGCGGGGACGGCGGCCTTCGCCGTCTGGGCCGGGGCCTTCGCCGTCTGGGCCGGGGCCTTCTGCGGGGTCGGAGCGGGCGCCGGCGTCGATCCGCCGCCAGCCTCGAGCACCTTCAGAGGCTTGCCGAAGATCTGGTGGTGCAGCGCCTCGATCATCTTGCGCTCGCCCGCCGGGATCGCCGTCATCATGGCGACGTTGAGGCGCGGACCCCACTGCGCGAGCTCCTGCTCGTTCTCGTCACGCTTCTTGTCGCGCTCGAGCTTCACGTAGACCCAGCGCTCGAGCAGGTCCTCGAGATCGAAGCCGGCGTCGACCGTGAACTGGTCGGCCTCGGCGAAGATCGCCCGCGTGTAGGCGAGGTTCTTCGGTCCGTCGAGCGGCATCGGGGCGCCGATCTCGACGTCCTGGTCGTTGCCGTTCTGGTGCGGGACCTTGGTGCCGTCCTGGTTGAAGAGCGTGATGACGAGCTGGATGCCGCCACCCTTCTTCCACTCGGTCGCCTTGGTGATGAGGCCGAGGAAGGTGTCGTTCGAGCTGATGTCGACGGGCAGGCCGGACGCCTTGCGCTTGTCGAGGGTCGGGAGGCCGTAGGCCTTCTTCTTCTGTTCGGACATAACGGTGAGATCTCCTTCTTTCACTGCGAAACACGGGTGGGTTTGCGGAGAAACAGCCTCTCCGCTGGCGACTGGTGTCTTGGTGACTGGCTAGTCGGGAAGGGCGTCCACGAATGCGCGGAGGTGCTTGCCGCGGGGCTGTCCGTTGCCGAACGAGTAGCCGGCCTTCTTCCAGGCGTCCATGATGTCGACTTGCTGATTCAGCCTGGAGAAGCGAGCGAGACCGAAGGCGTGGACCTTGCCGCCGACTTCACGCGTGACCTCGGCGGCGCTCGGCGTCGTGACCAGGATCTCGATGAGCTCTGGGGACATGCCGCCCATGCGCTTGTAGCGCTCGCGGCGGTCGGCCTTGCCGACCTCGCTCTCGTCCCACATCTCCTGCATCTCTTCGCCGTGAGTCGCTGCGGGTTCCGCAACCGGCGCTGCGGAAGCCGGCGCTGCGGAAGCCGGCGCTGCGGAAGCCGGCGCTGCGGAAGCCGGCGCTGCGGAAGCCGGCGCTGCGGAAGCCGGCGCTGCGGAAGCCGGCGCTGCGGAAGCCGGCGCTGCGG
>JACCDG010543883.1_pt1 | contig 21887 bp, 6 predicted proteins | sample 7442471 | NCBI WGS metagenome assembly JACCDG01 (sample SAMN15323444, study PRJNA562643) | freshwater metagenome | isolation source: river surface water | place: USA:Blue River Watershed | collected 2017-08-17 | reverse complement strand
TTACAGTTAAAGTTCCTGTAATAGTTGAACCTACTGATGTTATTGATTGAACAGTAGTTCCATCTGCAACTAAATTAATGGTTCCGTTAGATCCAGTATCAGTAATGGTGACTTGAGTATCACCTTGAATAATTCCACCAAGACTTGCTGTTGTTGCAGTTAGAGTTCCAATGATTGAAACATCACCATTGATTGTTGTTGATCCTGTACCAGCTGGATCAATAATTAAATTTCCAGAAGTGGTTGAAATTGTATTGGATGATAATCTAATAGTACCTACGGTTAAAGTTGTAGGAGTAATGCTAGTAATATTTGTTCCGTCAGTAACATCTAAATTTGATAGACTGGAAATATTAAATGCTTGCCCACCAAACGAAACAATACCTTTCTTTTCATTAACATAGAAAGCATCACCAACTCTAAAATCTCCAGACTGATCAATGGACACATATTGAACATTTGCATTATTAGTTTCAATAACTTCATTACCTTGAATAACTAAAGATTCGTCTTGAGTAAAATCTTTACCAGTACCAATATGACCGAAGTTAAATGCAAATAGTCTTAAATTGACACCTGGACCATCACCAACAATACCTTGATTGCCAAAAACTGCAGCAGATCCAATGGATCTCATTGATGCACCAAATTCCTGGTAATCGGCAAGACTAATATTGGTTGCTGTTAATTTTTCTGTTCCTGCACTGGATGTTACTCTAACATCTTGTAACTGCAGAGTACTATCTTTTATGATAACACTATTATTATCTCCTTCAAATTTTAATAGAAGTTTTGTATTTGTATCACTTACAAATTCTGTTGTAGATGGAGTAAATGTCCCAGAATATCTTGAAGTATTAGATACTCTAACTTCATCAATAAAACCATTGACAGGGTTATTTCCAGCATAATCAACACCCATTCTAATTTGCTTAGATGGGTAATCATTTGTGTCTGAATATGTTGCTCCTTCTTGTGTACCATTGATGAATAATCTAGTATTACCACTAGTTCTTGTAACAGCAATATGATACCAAGTATTCGTAGATAAAGAACTTGTCCCTACACATCTTGATGCGCCATTAATATAAACATATACTTTTTCAGTATTATTTACTGCAATCATCACTGCAACATCTGTTGCAGCAGTTCTCTGATCATAAAGAACTTGGAATACACCAGATCCCACTTTACGATACCAAAATTCAATCGTAAAATCACCAGTTCCATACGCAAAATCAGAATCAGATGGTACAAAAATATAATCTCCAGTCCCATCTAATGCTAACGAAGATGTTCCAAATTTATATTGAGATGTGGAAATTTTAGCATCACCAAATGCAGTTACTGATTTTCCTGCTCTTGCTGCTGCAGTCTCAAATAATCCAGTTCCTTTATTTGTAAGCTTAACAGTTCCTGAAGTATATGAACTGATCGTACCATAAGCAAGTGCTTTTTTGAATGAAACATTACCAGAAGTAGTTCCTGATGCAGAATCTGTTAAATCAAATGTATTTGTAGCAACATTTGAGATAGTATAATATCCATCAGTTGCAGATCCTGATGTGAAATCCACATATACTTTATCACCATTGCTTAAACCATGCCCATTAAATGTAACAGTGACGGTTGTTCCTGTCCTTGAATATGTACCTGTTCTTGAATTAGTCTCCAGATAATATACAACATCATTTTGAGCTGGTGTTGTAGTTTCTGTAATTCCTGTCAGTTTAACTCTTGTTTTTCCTGCTCCTGCCAATCCAGATGCACTATCATATGCATCAATAGATTTATCACAAAAATATGTAAAACAATTTACCCACTCTGTTCTAGCACCATTGGTCATTACAAGACCAGTACTATTTGGGCAAATAAATGTACACTCATTAAAGAACATTGCTGGTTCTAAAGTAGTAGCATCTACTACTCCACCATCAATCTTTGCACCTCTTCCAGCCTTATAAGATACGGGAGGATTATTTGCACTATCAAATCCAAATGGATCTGAACTACTTGTTACACTACCTTTATTATATACTGTTACTCTCTGTACATATGGACTTCTGGTTGTTGTTTTCATTCCAGATTTAAATCTGAAACCATAACCAGTGTCATTTGTAGAATTATAGAAAAAATTACCAATGGTTAAATCTGTAACTTCAGATTCTCCATTTAGTAAAAATACATCTTTATCTTTTGTTCCAGCAGTTGGTTGAATAAAGGTGGATCTTAATCCGTCACCAATTACACAAACACCTGTGGGAACTTCTAATGGAAATACTTCTGTAAAAACACCAGCACTAATTCTGATAGTATCTCCTGTTGTAACTACAGTTAATGCCTTTGCTAAACTTGCGAAGGCATTTCCGATGGATTTTCCGTCATTGGCATCACTACCATTTTTTGTTACAAAATAAGAATTTCCTGGTTCTTCTGCACCAATTCCTACAATGCTTTCAGCACCGCCTCTATCAATTTTTACAAATAATTTACCATCATATGTGTTTAGTCCTAATTCTCCTAAGGACAAATCTGTAGTTAGAGGCTTTTTTCCTGAAACTGAAGATCTTTTTAACTTTATATTGGTCGCCATATGGCTAAAACTCCATCGGTATATACCTATTAAAAAAGAGGGATATATATCCCTCTTTTATTTATGAATCATTCGTTTGTTGGAATATAATACCCGTTTTCTTTGAATTCGTCTGTATTTTCTGGTATATCATAATTTACATACTCAGGTAATGCAGATTTCAAATCTTCATAATCACTTTCTGCTGTTGGATGCATTACTTCTGGTTCAATTGCTTCATTATCTTCTTGTTGATCTTCATCATTTACAACAATTCTAGAAGGATCATAAATTGCTTCAGAAACATTAGTCAGGTGATGATGAATATAGATTCTGTTTCCTTTATCAACTGGAGTAAATGAGATGGAATAATATCCAATTCCAGGATTAAAGAAAGGTAAAGGAGAATCAGTTTCAATAGTTTTTCTAATTAGTTCTTTAAATTCTTCTGGAATTTCTTCAGACTCTAATTGCTGTTGGCAAATTTTACGATTCTCCCTGTCTAGGAACTCATTTACGAGTCCCTCTTGATCTTCAGTTAGAAAAAATGACATGGTTCACTCCGAATTTTTTAAATGTATACACTATCTAGTCCAATGGTAGAGCCGTTAGCATTTACGGTAACGGTAGATTCTAAGTGGACTTTCTTATTAAATCTAGTCATATTTATATTCAATGGAGTCCACTCAAATGCTGATAGATCACCAAATGTAGGTCTTGCAGATAAGTGTCCTAATTCACCTCCAGCCCAATACCATCTGTTACCAATTGGTTGTACAGTATCAGAAGTGTTAATCAATGGTGTGGTGTTATAAGTTCTTCTGTTGATAACCATCGCCACGTTGTACTGGTTACATCCAGCCATTTCAGAAGATAGAACGTTATCTCCTTTAAGGTTTGTCTTACCTCTGTTTGCGATTGGATTATCAAAGGAAGCTGTCTTCAGACCACGTACTCTTAGGACATAGACGTTTGCAGCAGAGGTAATTGCAGCAGTTGGAGCACTTAAGCGAACTCGTGTTGCGTTGATAACAGAGTTTACAAATCCAACGAAGGTAAAGTCAGTACCATTTGCAGAAGTGTAGATTGCATCATTCTTAGAAATCTTTCCACTCATATCTACAAAGTTTCTTGCAGTTCCACCACCTTTAATTGTTGGAATACCAGTGATAGTAGCAGTAAAGACAGTTCCAACTTTATTATTTGGAGCACCGAATAGAGTAAAGTCTACATCTTGAGTATAATCAGTTCCGATATCGTTCGCAACTGCACCACTTACTCCACCGATGAAATAATCTTTACCAGCAGTAATAGTATCTGTTCCAGTTGTTAGAACTCTTCCATCATAAACATTTCCACTGAATGTTAGATCTGTTACTAATGGTGTGATTGTTCCTGCAATAGTCTGAGTTCCACTAGCATTGCTGTAGAATGTTACGTTTGTAGTTGAGCAACTTACTACTGTCCAAGTTCCATTATATGTGGCTGGAGTTACACCAGAAACAATAATCTTTTGACCAGGGAAGTATGGAGCTGAGCCTTGAGCTGCAAATGTTAGACTTGCTAAACCATTTGAACCAGAAGCACCAGTAGTATTGAGTGCAGTACTAAACGCAGTGGTTATTGTGAAGTTTGCTACTCTTACCATTCTTGAAGTATCAAATGCACAGAGTTGATATGGTTGAACATAATTCATGATCATTGATTCTTGTAGTCTGGTGTTTACACCAGTACCACTTCTAAGATCTCCCCATCTTCCAGAAATACCACCTCTAAATTTAGCATCTTGATATCTCCAGGAAACTTTATTCAAGTTTCTAATTCTTGATGCCTTAGTTGAATCGAATGTAGATGACCATCTGTACATTCCATAATTTAGAGAACCAATTCCACCTGGATGATAGAATCCAGAAGACCATGTAGGACTATAAGATGGTTCTGAATTATTTAATGTAAGTAGTAGATTTTCTGTATTTAAGTTGGTGTGCTTGATTGTATTTGGCTGACCAGCATTTGTGATAGCCTGACCATTTTCCATTACATAGAATGGATAAGCAGAGTTATAGAAAGTATCAGTTCCATGGCAATAGACATAAGCAAAGTTTGGTGAGAATGCTGATGTGGTAAGTTCAGTAGATCCAGTCAATCCAGTATGTGTCCATCCTGGTCTAATTGGTTGTGCAACTTGCCAGATGCTGTTTGCTCTCTGTCTACCCCAGTTGATACTTAACGCACCACTTGAAGTTAGACCAATCATTCTTGCACCATCAATTGATCGTGCAAAGTTTCCAACCCAACCGAAGTTGCCATAAATTCCATAACCTTTATTTTCACTTCCATTTCTATAGTAGCTATTCCAGATTCTGAAGTCAGTAAACTGTAATCCTCCACCATATTCACTATGAATAAATCTTTGTGCTACAGGACCATCGTAAGCAAATAGATCGGTTTGGTGAGAAACTAGAATGTCACTGACTGATAACCAATCTTCTTTTGTTGCATGAGTTGAATATAAGATATTATCAGTTGTATCAACAGTAACTGTTGAATAACCATTAGCATCGACAGAAGTAACTCCACTGATAACTCCAGCAACAGTCTTAAGTGATGGTTTTGGAGTAGTAAATACTATTTGCTGACCTGCAGTAAATCCTCCAAGATATGTAACGGTATATTCAAATGTTTGTCTAATGAATCCGTTTACAGTATACTTAGCCATTAGATATACATCACTTCCACTTACGTTATCAATATAGATTGTTTCATCTGGTAGGAATGTTGTAAACAGTAGTGGAATAGACTTCAGTGTAGTTCCTAAATTAGTGGTATAAGTACCTGTACTCATAGGAGTGTTTATAACAAATGTAAATGTAGTTGCGTTTGGAACTGATGCAATTTCCCAAGTTCCATTGAGCTTGGTTTGTTCAGTACCTGTTGCACCCGAGATTACAATTACATCTCCCACAGCAAATCCAGAAGTTGATGCTACTGTACCAGTAACAGTAGTGGTAGCATTACCAATATAGTTTGTTAGAGTTAATGTAGTTGGTGCAGCTATAGTAACACTAGTATCTAATGTAATTTGAGTATCGCTATCAACAGTTAGTACTTTTACATTTGCTCCTAATCCTAGAACATTGTCGCCAACATTAATTCCAGCTACACTTGAAACAGTTATGATTGCAGAAGCACTTGTGGCTGCAGTATTTGTGGTTAGAGTGTTGTAATAGAACTTATTGGTTCCAATATCAACAGTACCACCATTAGTTCCAGTTAATGAAGCTGGGTTAGTTATCTGGAAAGTATCAGTAGTTACATTGCTAATCTTATATTGTCCACTGGAAGCATTATTGGAACCAGTTGTCAAGCTAAATGTAACGTTTACAACATCACCATTAACATAACCATGATTAGCTGAGGTAATAGTTACAGTTGCAGTATTTGCAGCAGCCCATGTACCTTGGAAATTGAAATCATAATCAACAACTCTTTGATCTAATGGTGAGGATAATCTAAATCTTGGAACGAATGATAGAATTCTACCAGTTGAATCAACTTTACTGATGTATAAGTATAAATCACTAGAGTATCTTGGGTTATTGAAGTTGAATACCCCACCCTTGATAATTAAGTAATCATTAACTCTATATCCACTACCACCATTTGTGATTGAAAGTGCTTCAATTCCTCCGAATTGGTCGATGGTAAATTGAATTACAGCATCTTGTCCAAAACTTTGTCTGTTTCTAACTCCTGGTTTATCTTTTGGTCCAGAGAGAACAATACTTTGCTTCCAAGGATCAGTAGTATTTTGTACTAGAGCATTGGATCCGTCAAAGTAATATGTACCCCACTGGCTATTTGTTTGAGTCCATACACTAATTGCAGTTGCAGCTGGTGATGGTGCTCCAGAAGTTTGGCCGCTAATACCATAATCAATATAATAAGTAGTTCCATTGAATACATATGAAGTTGTAGGAGTTGTTGTGGATAATCCATAGAATGTTAATGTAGTTCCACTAGCTACTACTCCAGTAGTACCAGGACTGATTGTAATAATGTTTCCGTTTACATTAGTAACACTTCTGTTACTTCCAATGTTAGTTCCAGTTACAACATCCCCAACTACGATACCACTTGCATCATTTAGTGTAATTGTTGTAGCTCCACCACTTGCTTGAGCAGCAGTTGTTTTGCTGTATTGAGTAAAGAAGGAACCACCAGAAGTAGAATAGAAATTATTGAAACGATAATCATCAGTTAAATCACCATATTGATCAGTATATCTTCTGTGAGTTACTGTATATGTACCAGCAACTCTGTAGATATCTCTTGTTCCATAATATTGAGTCTTTTTATCAAATAGAGCCTTGACGGAATCACCCTGATCAACTGCAATTTGATTCAATCTCAAGAAGTTATTTGCTCTTCCTAGACTTACGGAACTTGTTGAAATTCCTTGAATGACAGTATTTGCTTCATATGTATACTTGAGAATATCACCAGATTTAATTCTATTAGAATAATTAGGAAGTTTAATTTGGTTTGATTGTGATAGAAGTCTTACAGAGTTTGAGTTGTAATAGCTACCACCACTTCTTGGATATGACCATCCACCAAGGTTAATAGAACAGAATCCATAATGTCTTGAATCTGGGTGAGTTAGTGAATTTTCATTAGCAGCATCTGTGATATAACTTGTTCCACCAAATGTAATAGGATCTGCGAGATAGAGTCTAATTACATTATCAGTTCCTCCAATTGCTTGAATATCAACAATTCTACTCTTAAGAATTTGTACAAATCTTGTTAATGTAGTTCCTTCCTGGTTGAATGCAGGTACAATGTGGAATTCAGTTCCAACAGGAATATCAGCAAGTAGAGGGTGATCAATTCTAAGAATTACATTTTCATACGCAGCAAATGTTAGTGTATCATTATTGATAGCTGCAGTAGGACCAGAGTTTAGATTTACTTCGTAGGTAAAGTTTGGAGAAGTTCCAGTTCTTCTTACGGAGCTAATTCTGCACTCTTCACTTAGGTTTGGATGAATAACTCTGATTCCAGGAACAAGACCAATGCCATTTGTGGTAGTAAATGTTCTTGCTCCTGCTGCAAGAGTAATACCAGATAATGTTCCTTCTCCTGTAGTTGTGCTTCCATTTAAAGGAACACCAGGAAGACTATCTAAGCCTCTTGTAGCTTGAACTACTGAAAGTGGATCTACATAATCTGATAATTGATATGTGGTTTTTCTGTTTGTTGTAGTTCCAGAATAAGTATTTGTTGCATTCAATAATTGAGACATTCCAGAGATTGACTGGAAATAAATTCTTCCAGAAGTATCATTTGTTTGTGATGCTTGATCGGTAGTAGCAGGCTTGGTGTTGTAAAGAACACCAGTAATTAAGTTGTCACCTTGTCTGTTAGTAGAACTTGCTGTGCCTTCAGTACCAACTGGAGCAGTAATCTTAAACTTATATAGTTTTGGATATGAATCATAGAAGTTATTATAACCTCTTCTGTAGTAGCTATGCTGTAGATTTCTGAAAGGAATGCTGATAATTTGACCAATTTCAAACTTCTGGAAATCTTCATTTAGAGTAGATGAAGAACTAATGATATCTACATATGCTCTGTTTGTAGTTGCAATTCCAGTGTGAGTATAATATGGGCTATTTAATTCTTCATAACCAATAGACTTAATTCTCTTATAGGTTGAGCAAGTAGCATCAACTGGATCTGCAAGTCTAATTTCAGTTGCAACAACATTATTTACAGATACACCAGGAGCTGCAAGAGTAGGATCAGTTGGATCACCAGCAGTAATTGTTTCTACAATGTCAATACCATCCCAATCATGAATATATGAAGGCCAATACTTAGTATTGCTTCTGTCAATTGTTAGTCTATAACCAGTTAGAGCATCAATATACTTCTTAGTGAAATCTGCAAGTTCAAGTTCACCAATTTCAAGTCTTCCAGAATCTGGCCAGTATCTTAGAATGTTATCATCTTCGTATAATTCAAATCTAGTAATAAGTTCATTATTGAAAGCAGCACTAAGAGTTCTATTATATGTAATATTATATGACTCTTCTTCTAGTCTTACTACAAGAGAAGTTCTGATGTCTTCAATATTTGCAGGGTTTACATATTGATAAATTGATAGATATGGCTTATTTGGCTGGCTCTTAGCAATCTTATAGTACTGACCACCATATAGAATATAGTTACCAGGAGCAATAATTGACTTTGCACGTTGTAGTGAAGCCTTGATGCCAGTTAAGCTAGTCTCGATGAAATTGTTGACAATAAATGTATTGTTTGCTGGGCAAACTGTAACTTCACCAGGAGCAAACATTTCATAGTCAATATCAGTTGCTTGGGTTCTTACTCTTGCACTAGCCTGTACAGTAATCTTATATCCATTACCACCTGTAGAATATTCTGAAATTTCACCTGGGTTGTTATTAAGACCTAGTGAAACAATATCCATGGAAAGAATCTTTCCACTTGCATCTGTTTCTAATAGTACCTTAATCTTATCTGCTTCAGCTTGTGCAGGACTTTTGTTAGTATTGGTAAATGTAATGATAGATCCTCTGGTAATATTAGGAATTCCAGTACCAATATACTCTACCTTGAGATCCTTATTCTCAGCAAATACAGAACGTTTCTGTGCAGCATCATAACCAATTTCTAACTTAGAATATGTTCCAACTGCTGCTCCAGTGGAGCTAATAACGTCAGAGTTTGCAATCTTCTTGTAACGTGTTGTTAGAGTTGCAAGATAATTAAATCTCTGTGATGGAATATAATTTGTTAGAAGTTGTAGTTCAAATCCAGTCCAATTTGATGGAGTGCCATCAGTCTTATCTAAGTTATTATACTCAACGTTTCCACTATATGTAATTTCAAAATATGCTACACCCAAATCTTCGTAGAATGAAAGCTGTGTTACTGTTGCAAGAACAGAATCAGTATTACCAAATCTTACAATTTTTGTAAAGTTAGGGAAGATATTCTTAGCAACATTTTCTGCAATATCTTGCTCATTTTGAGTTCCATATGGAAGAGTAAATACTAGAGTTTTTCTTAGAAGATCTTTAGCAGGATTTGGATGTCCTCCAGGAGTGTTTGCAGGAATAGTAGAACTTGTATTATTATATCTTAAATTGTAACCACTTGAATTAGTACCACTTGATGCATAAATTAGTCTTTGTGTACTAAACTTCTCATCAATTACAACTTGTGTCTTATAGTTTAATGTTTGATCATCAAACTTAGGAATTGCTGCAATAGTGGTGATTGGGAATGCTCTTGAGTCATAGTCAACCCTTTTTCCTGTTGGTAGGAAATTAGGTTCAATATACATGTTGTTTGTTCTAGTATATGTTGTATAGTATTGGAAGTTAATATCATCCTTACTTACATTCAATCTTCTATATGCACTATCACCAATTCCAGTTACATATGAAGTCTCTCTAGGTTCAATTAGATCAACTGAGTGACCATATCCAAATTTATTATTTGCATTTAATCTTGCAGAATTATTTGTAAGTAGGCTAGACCAATCAAGAATTAAGTTTCCTCTAATTCTTAAACCACGAATATTAATTTGTCCATTATTAATAGCAATTAGTCCTCCATTATATCCACCACCATAAGTATTTGATCTATCGCTAGAATCTGAATACGCACCGATAGTTACATCAGTAAGGGTTACTTGGTTTGTACTTCCAGGAATTCCATTAACTCTAATTAGAGTAGTTCCTAGGTTTCCAATTGATGGTGGAGCAGAAGTTGGGAATTTCTTTCTAGTAATTCTATAATTTTGTGCATAGTTAATGAATAATTCTCTTCCTCTGGTGCTCATACCAGAACCAGACTTATAATAACCATAAGGAACTAAAGTTTGATTTCCACCAGACATGTATAGATTGTACTTAGCAATAGCATCAAACTCTGCTCTACTTGAGAATACAGTCTTTCTTCTAGCAGATTGAGCATATGTTTTTCCTTCAAATGTGAAGGTTCCGCCATCTAAAGCACTATAACCATTAATGTCAGCATAACCATATCCAGTAAATCCGCCAATTACAGTTCCATTGACTCCAATATTATCTGATGTACTTCCAATAACTGCGGAGTTGATTTCTAATAGATAGAATCTATCATTAGTGAAACCATAAGTTCTTAGGAATCCGTTTGGAGTTGTAGGAATGGTTACACCGTACTCTTCACCATTATCCTTCAGTTTTACCATGATGGATGGGTGCTTGTTCATAATACCAGTACCTGGATATCTAGCCTTGGCAGGAGTAATTGCACCAACAGTAATTGTGATATTGGAACCACCACCAATTGCGGCACCAGATAGAGTAATAGAATCATTAATCTTATAGCCAGATCCTGGGCTAGAGATTACAACTGTGTATACTCCACCACTTCTAGTTACAGTAAACTGTGCTCCAGTTCCACCAGAAGCTGGTGGAGAAATTGGAGTAATACCATTGTAAGTTTCATCACCTACTGCAGCACCAGTAGTAGTGTAAGAGAATGTTCTAATTCCACCAAAATCTGCAGATGGATTTAGGTCAACTACTAAGTTTAATGTGTCTCTGGTATAACCAGCAACAATTCCATAAATTTCTGGAGTGTCATAAATATTTGGATCATAACCTTCACCAGATGTAGTGAATGTCTTAGGTAATAGTTGGCGTCTCATTTCTAGACACCAGTTATAGGTTAGAGTTACAAACTCATCACCATCACGGTTAGTGAATACAAAGTAGATTCCATTGGTTAGATCATTTGTTTCGGTGATATTTAGATCTTCATCTTCTGAAGTAAATCCACCTCCATCATACATTGCAACATAAACTTGAATACTAGTTAGAGTAGTTCCAGTGAAGTTTCTTCTTACATCAAGAACTCTTGTCTTTCTTGTAGTAGAATCTACAGTAGCACCAGTACCAGTTGTATTTGGGAAATAGAATAGAGTAGTACCAGGAATTACATAATCTTTAACCCAATTAAATCTTTGATTATCGCTTGGAGATCCAGATGTTCCGCTGAAGTTTGTAGCATTGAATGTGATTACCATGTATCTGGCATCTTTTGCTACATTCTTGCTATCTACTTCGGGAGCAACAATTACTTCACTTTCATCTGTCATTCCAGCATCATTTACTGTGTAGCTGAAAGATGGCTTTCCAGTAGTGCTTGCATAAGTTGCATGGAATCCAATTCCACCTAGAACACCAGAAGTGCTTACTGGGAATCCAGTTGATTTCTTAACATACCATGCTTTTCTTACTCTTCTTCTTGAAATAATGATCTGAGTATCATCTGAATAAGAGTTATCTAGAATTTCGTTTCTTGTGATTGCTTCGTTTAGACCTAGGAAGTGAACATTATTAATGTTTAGACCACCAGTTGAAGTAATATTTCTTCCACCAGTAGAAACATAAAGTAAATCAGTTCTTCCAGCGTAATTGTTAGAGAAATCTGGGCTTCTGAAGAAGTTTACACTATCTCCTGAACGTACATCAGTAAGTGCGTATCCACCAATTCTTCCAGCAGAAGTCTTAGCAAATTCCTTAGAATATTGCTCTGATGTGCTTACTACTCCAGAACCATTAATCTTAACTTGACATGGGAATGTAGACCCAACTAGTCTGTAATAGCCAGGCTTCATTAGGATTTCAATTTCATCAGTTGGTCCAAATGCAGAGCTTTCTGCAAATAGAGCAGCCTGACTTAGAGTTTCAAAAGGCTGGAATGTCTTAACAGCTCTCTTGGTTTGTAAGTTAGCACCAAGAGCTTTTGAAGTTACAGGGTTTGGTACAATAGAATCTGTGTATGTTGTATCTACAGCACCTGTATATGGTACTGGCTTCTCTGGTAGTGTATATAGAGTTGCACTTTCAATGTCTACATCTTCAGTGATTGTTTCTACTGCTGGAATGAATGCTGATTCATATGTCCACTTGTCACCATATGATGCATAGCAGGTTGAACCAGTGAAGAAGATCTTAACGAATGGATCTGTGCTGCTATAGCTAGTTCCGCTATCACCCTTAGACTGAGTATCAATTCTTCTTAGAATGCAAAGTTGGTTTGAGTATGTAGAATTCTTGAAGTATACAAAGGTGGTATATCTAATAGAACCAGATACACTTCTTCTGATTGTAACTGCACCTCTTGCAGGAACTGTATTATAGAATGTTGAGTTTACTCCGATTCTTACAAGGAAATCATTTCTTGGAGTATCAACAATACCAGCAGAAATAGAAGTTCCAATTAATCCAGAAGTTGGATGTGCAGTAGTTCCAGTAATAGTACCACTTAGATATTGAGTATCTAATAGAGTAGTATCATTATCAATTACAGGAAGAACTGATGAATAATTTCTTGTAATGCTATGTAAATCATACTCAGAAGGAGCAGGAAGTACACTAGTTACATAATCATAGTATGAAATATAATTCTGGATAGTTGTTACATCTAAAGTATTATTAGTGTAATCAATGTCATCATATTGTAGTGAAATATTAATTGTAGGATTGAAGTAATACTTAACTCCAGATACAACTACATAGTCCTCTGATGTAATTTGGTTGATGCTCATCTCAAGATCAATTCTACCAAATGGTGGTAGACCACTGGTGTCAAATAGTCTGATTCTATCAATTCCAAAGAATTGACCAGATGTTGAAGTAGTTGGAACAGAAGTTACATTTTCTAGTGTAACTTGTGTGGTGCTATCAATTGACTTAATTTTTGCTTCACCAGTTAATACTGGAACACCAGAAGTTACATACTGAGCAACTTTCATTCCAACATATAGTTTTAGTGAAGTTGCAGTTGCACCACCAGTTAGAGTTAGAACACCGTAAGTTACTCCACCAACAACACTTCTTACAATACTTCCAGTGAATAGAGTTGGAACTGTAAGAGAAGTAGTTGAACTGGTTTCTACAGAGTTGATAAATGTTCTGCTTAGTGGTTCAATATAAATTCTGTTGTTATCTAAGTTTACGTTAGATGCAGATAGAATTTTCTTCTTAATTCTCCATGCATCAAGGAACTTAGGTGATACATAGAGTCTGTCATTAGTATCAGTTGCAATAAATCCAGTCTTCTCTGGTCTTGCACCTTTAGCAAAACCATATCCTTCTGGACCACCTTCTGGGAATTTCTCACCATTTAGAATCTTGGTGTTTGCAATATAAAGTTTATCAGTAATGTATAGAGTTTGAATGTTAGCTCTATCGGAAACAGTTAGTCTTGCAGTGGTGAAGAAGTTTGATAGACCCTTGAGTAAGTTCTGGCTAGCTGAACTTCTATTTGTTGAAGCAATAACGTTAATAACGTTGTTAGCAATTCTGTTTTCAATATCAGAGAAATCAACTGAGTTTGATTCTGAAGACTTACGAACTTTAGGTACGTTTAGAGTTGTAGTTGATTGTCCACCAGCCTGAATAACTTGGTTTCCGATGTAGAAGTCACCAGCAGAGTTTGTACCAGAAGAAGCTACGAAACCACCTGCGTTTTCATAACCCTGTACGATGAACTGTTCATATGGCTTAAGAACTCTGGTCTGTAGATTTGGGAAGCCAGTTGAGTAGTTACCAGGACCAATACCGATATATTCCCAAGTGTGGGAAGAAGCACGGAGAATAGATGGTCTGTAAAGTGGTACGACTGGACCTAGTGCTAGGATAGTATCACTTTCGTTAGTTACTTCATTACCATTAGTAATATTTGTAGTAGCAGTTGAGAATGAGCAGCATACAATCTTTCTTTCTTCTTCTGAACCACTTACACCGTACTGGTTTAGATCGCTAGTTGCGTTGAAGGTTTTTCCTTGACCATATCTAAAGTTAGTTGGATTGCTCTGGCTAACATCACCATAAATGTTAAATGTACTTGATACAGTATTAAAGTTTGCGAATGATGTTCTAGTATCCCAAGAACAAACTGGAGCTACCTTAATCTGAGTTTGAGTGGTAGATACGTTCTTGACATAGCAAAGATTTAATGCAGATACAAGTCTATGGCAAGCTTCTGCAGTAAGTGAAGTTAATGCAGGAACTTCATAGAAAGGAGTTGAAGATACTGAAGAGTTATAGTACTTCTTGTTTGGAACAGAAACATCTTTTGGTCTATATCCACCTTGGCTTGTTCCATTTCCAGCAATATATTCAACAATACATCTAGAATCAGTTTGTGGTGGGTTCCAAATTACTCTTGCATTTGTAATATTTCCTTCTTCGTTTGTTGAAGGATATAGGTAGTTTACGTTACTGGATACTCTAAAGTTATTATCATTTCTATAAAGCTCAGATAGACTATCTGCAGTAATTGTTTGATATGCATCATCACGAGTTAATGTAATTGGAGAGTTCTTGAATGTTCCGCTATCTCCATCGACAAATTTATCAACATCAGCTCTTAGGACAGTAAGATAATATACACCATCTCTTACATTTCTTTCCCATGTATCAACTTCTTGAACATCCCAAACAGTAAATCTATAATTTGTATAAGGAATTCCATAACCATCATTACCTGGAGCAGTACCCTTAATAATGAATCTCTTCTCTGGTGGTTTTGGTGCAAGAATATTTCCCTTTGGATCTTGATAATCCTTTGGAATTACATACTTAACTCTCCAGAGTAGATCATTTGGATTTGCTGCTCTGGAATCAACAAACTTAGCAGATGTAATACTACCTGGGAATGAATCCCACCATTCTAGTACATCTACATCTTCTGTCTTGGATACAACCTGGCTGCTTCCATCTGGAAGTGTCTCTGTTACAGTTACGAATTGAGTTTCAACTACACTTGAGAATACGAAATCTGCAACATAAGTTCTGGAAGAAGCATAATTTGGATTAATTTTTAGATAAACTTTCTGTCTGCTTGGATCCCAGAAATATCCTTGTCTTTGAGTATTATTTGGTACGTTTGTTGTGTAATCTCCAGTAGAAGCACTTAGTTGAATTACTGCTTCATAGTTAGATACTCCACCAGTAGCTGTATCTACTTGGTTAGAGATTTTACAATCATCTTGTGCTTGAACACCAGTAGTTGTGTAATAATCTCTGAATAGATTATAGTTGTTGTTTGCACCAAAGGTTAAGAATCTCTTAACAACAGTTACGCCACTGTTGACATCTTTTGATTCTACTACAAGTTCTGGAATGTCTGACTCTGATTGTACACCTGGAATTTCTAGATATAGTCTAAAGAAGTTTCCTCCAGCAGTACTGAAATTAGTTCTAGCTTGTCTCCAGAATGGCTCAGTCTTTTCTGCAGATTCACCTAGGTTTGCTTTCCAGGTAATATCTGTTGCGATTGGATAAATTTCAGTATAAGTTGATGTATTGCTAATACCAGCTGGTGGAATTAGAGCGGTAATCTTACCATATGCAGAAGGAGGATCTGACTTAAACTTAGTACCAACTGCTCTTAGTGAAATATGACCGAAGTTAGAGTTGGAGTTGGTGATAGACATATCACCACCGTTAACTGCTAAGAATTGGTCTGCATAACCAACTGCGAAAACAGAAACTACCTGAATGAATGCACCTTCGGAAGCCTTAATGTGGAAGTGTCTCCAGTCATGCTTATACTCAGCATTAGGATCTGCATAAATTGGTCCAATATTTTCTGCAGATTCTGCTTCGTTTTCTACGTTTCTAATAGAATCCCCAGTTTGGAATGTGGTAATTAGATCTGTATAAACTCTACCAGTCTTGTTTCTTGGCTGCCAGTATGCATTTGGGTCTTTCTGTAGAGAGATACCAGTAAACTGAGCAACAACCATAGACTTGAAGCTGTTCTCTTTAACCTTACTACCATCGGTATGCATACCGCATAGACCAAAGATAGAACGAAGTGAACAGTTAAAGATGTATGGTGATGCAGAGTTTACAGTATCAATTGTTTGTTTGGTTGATACATCACCAACGATTGTGTATTCTTCTTCACGAGCAAGTCTTGGCTCATTTCCTCCTGTAATATCAGCAGCCCAGGAATCAATTCTCTTATAGTACTTATCTAGTTCACCATCAGTTGTTCTTTGATCTGCATATGTAAATGAAACAACTCTATGGTGAGAATATGCTGGTGTGGTTGCTTGGGTGAATGTTGGAATTCCACTGCCGTTATAGGTAACAGAGTTTAGTGGATTTGTCTTGGCATCCTTGAAGGTCATCTGCCAGAAGTAGCATCCACCAGTTACTTTAAAGATTGATGTTTGGAATCCAACACCAAGTACTTTCTTGTAAAGATCTGTATATGTATCTGGATTATTGATAATACCAGTAATAATTGCCATCAAGTTGACAATAGCAGATTCTGCAGTAGCACAAGAAGAATCATATGTGTTACCAACAGAATAATCTGTTCCTGATGCAAATGTTGGCTTTAGACCAGAAGTAGCACCAGTAGTAATTTCAGTAAAGCTATAACCAGCAGGAACGTTACCAGAAATCCATGCGTTAATTGCATGAAGCATGATATCTCTAGCTTTGTTAAATGCAGCTAGAGTTGCTGTCTTCTCAGTTCCTTCTGCAATAAATCTTAGTGAAGTACCATTTGTATAGAATTCACCAGCAACATATGAATTAGAGTTACCGCCTTCTCTAAGGTCAGCAATAACAGCATCTACGATATATCCAATGTCTCTCTTACAAGTCTCATTAATATTAGCAATGGTTGGATATAGTTGTTTTGCATGTAAGAATGCTTGCTCTACAATAAATCCACGAGCTTTCTCGATCATATTAGCAGCATCATACATGACACCGCTAATTACATAGTTATCTCCAGTAATGCTTCCGTCGTTAGATACAGTAACACTAGTTACATTAGGAACATACTTAGGACGAATAACAGTTTTTCTAAGGTCATAACCAACAATAGAAGTACCTCTAGGTACAATAACGCCACCATTTCTTGGGTTGAATCTCCAAGCAGAACCACTTGCAAGGGAACCAGTGGTAGCTGAAGAACCAGGATTCTCAGATACAGATGAATTTAGTGGGTTTGTTGTTACATCAACACCTGGACGGTTATCAATTGTATAGTCTCCAGGCAACACCATAATGGTGTATGCTTCAAATCTATCTTGACCTTGTGCTACATAGCTCTTTCTTGCAGCTTCAAGGAGTGCTCTCTCAATAGTTTTGAATGGTCTGTTAATATTACCGCCATCGTTTGTCTCAACATCAGTTGCGTTCTTATCTGATTGGTTTACATAAAGAACAATATTTGTAGCATTAACGAAGTCTGGGTTAGTACCACCCAAAGAAGTTCCATTTCCAGTTACAATCTGACCATCTGATTTGAAGATCAGTCTTGCTTGACCGCCAGTAGTAATTGCTACTTCGTTTGGATTTGGATTATAGATACCAGTATCTTCGTCCCCTTCAAAAGTGATCGCAGGGGATGATGGTACACGATATTCAGGAGTACCGTTTCCACTAAATCTAATAACTACACCTTCTGCAATACCACCAGAAGTTACTCTTGTAAGAGCCATATTTCTATTTCCGTAGAGAGAGAGCTTGAAATCTAAGTTTATTTATACAATAATTACCTGTCAAAACATTTCATTGTATAATTAGATGGTTTCAACACATCAACACAATGTAATAATGCTAGTTCTGGCTTACTGATTCCGCAGGTAAACACATCTAAAGCAGCACTACCTAGTTCTGGCCAAGTGTGTATACTTATATGACTTTCTGATAGTAAAGCAACTATAGTAACACCTTGAGGATCAAATTTATGTGATGCAATATTTAATAATGTAGCACCAGAAAGTTCGATAGCTTTTTTAAATGTAGCTACTAATAGTTGTTCATCGTTTAAAATATCATGTGGACAACCATGTACCTCTGCCACACAATGCTTACCTAACTTTTCCAATATACCAAATAAAAATATACTGGTTTATTTATATGGGAGTGGGGGGACTTGAACCCCCAAGAGCAATGCCCGACTGATTTTAAGTCAGTTGTGTTTACCAATTTCACCACACTCCCGCAGAAAAAATCTCAAAATACTCTACAGTAATTTATACTAGTATTGTCTTTGAGATTTGAATATAATTTAGATAAAAAATATATCTAAATTATGAGTCTTCCTTCACACGGACAAATATATCATATCATGTCCTCCGTATTTTGTCAATACTTATACTCAATCATATCAGAACTTAAAGTTTGATTCACAAAGTTACACATTTTTGTAAAGTCTTCTGAATCTGTTTCCTCTACCTTTAGATATTCTCCATCATCTCCATGAAGATGAATTGTTCGTGATAACATATCAATCTCAACTCGATTTAGAGTTGAAGTATCAGTAATTTGCATAGGATTCAATTTGTCTACCCCTATAGTATAGCACGATACCTCGCCGCTGTCAAGGGGATAGTTACAAATTTTTATGTATCGAATATTGCTGGTCCTTGTCTGAATGCAAGTGCTGCACTTATATCTAACATTACACCTTGAATACTCTTGGTACATAAACCAGTAGTGGTTGTAAATGATGCCCCTGTAATACTTTCTAGAGAAGAAGCAAGTTTACTCTTAGTTGTGGCACCAACCGTAACATCATTATCAATTCCAAGTCTGGTTATATTATTTGCACCCATAATAGATTTAGTATATAATCCACCTTTCCAAACAGATTCAGTTGCTGCTTGGAATTTATTAGAAATTCCAGTTCCTAAATCTGTGTTGGTTCCTGCTCTAAGGCTAATTTTATTGCCACCAATTAATCTAAAAGAATTTAAACCAATATACTTATTTTCAAACATAGCATAGATGTTAAATGATCCAGTACATAAGTGATTCTCTTCTGTGCAATATGTACTTAATGATGGAGAATAAATGTCTAATTGACCAGACGCACTAATTCCAATTTTAGAACCTGCAATAGCAAGACCATTAGCAGCACTTAATTTAGCATCATTTTTATAAATTGTTTCGTGCTCACCGCCAAAGGTAATTTTACTTTCTCTATTTGCATAAAGATTAAATTGTCCATCAACTTCTAAATGATAATTGCCACCCACCTTTAAATGGTAATCTCCCTTTACAGCAATATACGCATCTCCTTTAACTGTAACTTTTTGTTTTCCAAATGTAACTTCTGTTTTATTATTGCTATTGGTTACTTCAATATCACCATTATCTAAGATATGAAATCCTGTTTTACTTCCTCCTGCTTCAATTACAAATCTATTATTGTGTGGAGTATCATCCATCACAATAGTATGTCCAGCTTCAGATTTCTGTACAAATATTTTTGAATATTCTGGATTCCATCTACCAGGAATTCCTCCAGTAACTACAAAATTAAATGGATTGCAATTATTTTGTGTTAAGTCACAATCTTCCCATGTTATTTGTAATGGAGAATCTGTAGTTCTATTACATCCTATTCCTAATAAGTTTAAAATAAAGCCAACAATATTTCCAATGTTTCCCAATGATGCAGCATTAACCATTCCAGCACTATCAAATAATGCACCTGCATTTCCAATATTTGAAACTGATGAAACTAAATCAACAATTCCACTTACAGCTTCTGCTACTTGAGTTGCGATTGAAGTTAATTGGAAGATAGAACCAAATACATCATTGATACATTGCTCTGCAAAATTAATATATTGTTCGGTTTGTTGAATTAATTGATCTGCTAAATTATTTACAAACTCCTCAATAAATCCTTCAATTCCTCCCATTATAGCATCTACTAGAGCTTGATCCAAAGTACATCCAATAGTTTTTAGTACTTGAATAATTACTTCAGTTACAGTCTTAACAAAAAATGGTACTGGACTAATTGAAGAAAGACCTAGAATGTTTAAATATTTTGTAACTTCTTTCATCAAGAAAGATTTAATTTCGTTTACAATATACCATACTAGGTTTCTAATTACATCAATACAACTTTGTACTGCAGCTTTTACATCAACTACTTTATCTGTATACTTTCCTACTATTTCAATAGGAGTATCAGTTTTTTTAATGTAAGTTACTTTTGTTCCTTTTGGATATGCTTTAGGAGTAGTAGAACTCATTCCTCGTTTTACGAGTACTAGACTATATTCATTCTTTCCATTGTATCCAATTATTTCATTTCCAATCTTGATTTTTCCTTTTGGTGGAAATAAATCTACATTTGATACAGTAATATACTGTTCTTCTTTAGATAAATCTTTTAAAAGAACTGGATTCTTTGCATTTGGATTATAAACTTTTCCAGTTTTAAAAATATTTCCTAGCTCTTCGATACAAAGTTTAATCTGTTCACTGATAACTTTTAGTGGTCCATCCTTTCCATCTGCAATAGGAACAGGACCCATTTTTCCAGAAGGATTAGATGCAGAAGCGGGTGAAGATTTTGCTGCTACACTTTCAGAAACAGAAATTCCTTCCTCTACTGGTTTAGTCGCTGCCTCTGTAGCAGAAGGAACTACGTTTTCAGATTCATCTGGTTGTCCTGTTTCTGTTGCTATTCTTGCGGATATACGATTAATTGCTCCTCTATAATCTCTTGCATCTTGTGTATCTGGTTCAATAGCTTTTTTTATTTGACTGTAAAATGTACCAAGAACTACAGGTTGCTGGCAATCAGGATAGTCAAGAAAAAATCCCATGACAAAACTTCCAGGCTTCAATGAGTTGGCAGCATTACCTACTCCACTTACTGCTGGATTAGTAGTTGGTTGAAGTACAAGAGCCCATGGAAGATTCTCTGGCTTTTCATCTGTGCGATGAAATCCTAAGATATTTACTTTTACTCTTCCTAGCTTCGCATCTTTATCATCAGAATTCTCTACGGTTCCTAGCCACCAAGTAAAATCATTATTACCTAAAAAATTAGAATTCTGTAATGTAGGATTTATAGACATGAATTACACTTCGTATATGAGACATTCTGGTGCATCTGGATTATCATTACAATACAACTCAAGGCTAGTTGGGTCTTCAGTTTTGGTTGGATTATTTTTTTGATATCTTTCAAGTTGATCTAATTCAGATTCAAGATGGCGACGACGTTGACCACTAGTTACTGGGCTATCTATTTCTGTGATATCATCATTAATATGCTGTTGTAATGTTCTCTTTTCCATTAAATTAACTTCCTAAGTTAGATTGACCTGATGATGGAACTACATCTGGAATATTATTCCCACCAAAAGAATCTCTAGCTAATGTTATAGTAGTTCTTAATTCAGTTCTATTTAGTATAGTATGACGAACAGAATGAACTAAAT
>JACCDG010287862.1_pt1 | contig 21892 bp, 29 predicted proteins | sample 7442471 | NCBI WGS metagenome assembly JACCDG01 (sample SAMN15323444, study PRJNA562643) | freshwater metagenome | isolation source: river surface water | place: USA:Blue River Watershed | collected 2017-08-17 | reverse complement strand
GGTCCAGCCAATGTTTTGACAATTGGAACTGTCACCACGGGGGCGGCGGCAGTAACCATTACAGGAACTGCGCCATCTCAAACACTTAATTTTGTTTTACCAACAGGTGGTTCATACACCCATAACCAAGGGAGTGCGTCTTCCACATGGAATATTACTCATAATTTGGGTTATTACCCGTCAGTAACAGTAGTAGATAATGGGGACAACGTAGTTGTAGGTGATGTATCCTATATATCAGTAAATCAAGTTTCGGTCTCATTTTCTGCCAGTTTTGGTGGAAAAGCCTATCTTTCGTGAGGATTAAATGTCTCAGTTTTTAACTAATATTAACCTTAAGGGCAATGAACTCCTCAATGCCGTTATCCACAACTCTGGCACTGCCCCCACAGACAATGCCAAAACTGGTGGTATCTATACCGATACCAACGGTGGTGCTAACGCTCTTAAGTTTTATAATGGTACGGCTTGGAAAACAGTAACACTTGGTGTAATTGGAACTGACATTCAGGCATATGACGGTGACCTTGCGGCTATTGCGGCTTTGACAGGAACTTCTGGACTTCTTAAGAAGACAGCCGCTAATACATGGGAACTTGATACCAGCACTTATTTAACATCTTCAACAGGTGTTACAAGCGTTAATGGTGACTCTGGAGCCATTACCAATGTGGCTAAGACAACTGACAAGTTGAGTGTATTTGCCGCAACCTCGTCCTCAGAGTTGGCTGGGGTGTTGTCTGACGAAACTGGCTCTGGCGTAGTTGTATTTAGCACTAGTCCACAACTGACAACAAGCATCACCACAAATAGCACTACATTTGCTCTTCTCAACACTACTGCTACAACGATTAACTTTGGTGGTGCCGCAACTGCTATCAACATTGGTGATGCATCGGGAACGGTGACCATTGCAGGTAACCTGACTGTCAACGGTACGACCACCACAGTTAACTCCACCACGATTACAGTTGACGACAAGAACCTTGAACTTGGTTCTACGGCTTCCCCTTCAGATGCTGGGGCAGACGGTGGCGGTATTACCCTTAAGGGAACCACTGACAAGACCTGGAACTGGATTGATGCCACTGACTCGTGGACATCTTCAGAGCACATCAACATGGCTCTTGGCAAGGTTCTCAAGATTAATGGAACTGAGGTTCTGTCGGCTACAGAGTACACAGGTAATGCCGCTACCGCAACTAAGGCTACTAACATCTCTGGTGGCTCTGCGGGTGACATTATTTACCAATCAGGTTCTGACACAACAAGTAAATTAACTATTGGTACATCTGGTTATGTACTTACCTCCAGTGGTTCTGCTCCACAATGGTCAAAGAAGAAACACGTTGCTACTCTTTCATCGGGTACAAACTCCTATAGTGTGACTCATGGTCTTGGAACGTCTAATGTCATTGCTCAGTTGCAAATTGCATCAACTGGTGAGGTTGTGTATGCTGACATTACAACAACTAGCACCACGACAACAGTAACCTTTGCGTCCAACACAGCAGTTGACTACACACTGGTTCTGATTGCCTAGTACCACCATTTAAGGTAAGGTGGAGTAATGGCTGATTTTCTTAATTCGGTAAAAATAACGGGTGCAACAAACGTTCAACAAATTCGTGAAAAAGTAGTTGATTCTAGTATCTCTACTAATGTTATGACCTGCGATTACAGCAGTGGTGCCATTTTTTATCAATCAACAAATCCTAGTGCAAACTTCACTGTTAATATAACTAACGCACCAACTGATGACGGAAACGCAATCACTATTTCTATTTTTGTAGTTCAAGGTACTACTGGCTACATCCCTAGTGCCCTACAAGTTGCTGGTTCTGGTCAAACAATTAAATGGGCAGGAGGTAGTGCTCCTACCCCTACATCATCTTCTGGAAAGATTGATTTGTTTACCTTTACACTTATTCGCCGCAGTTCTGCGTGGACTGTACTGGGTAGTGCCAATTTGAATTATTAGGAAGAATAATGCCGTTTATATCCTCCGTCAGCGGTTCAAAAGGTGGACGAATTTGGCCTCTATCAACAGGGCCTGTTGCAACAGCACCTACTGTCACCATATCTTCAACTACAAACTTTAACCAAAGTATTGCTACTTTTAACGGAACAGTAAGCGCAAACGGTGCTGTAACTACAACAATTAAATTCCAAATAAGTTCTGATAATGGGACTACTTGGAATGACGCTACGGGTGGAACAACAATTTCAAATACTTCTTCTCAGAGCGTTTCTGTGTACTACAACGCTACTGGTTTATCTGAAGGTACTACATACAAAGTTAGAATAACTGCAACAAATAGCGCAGGTACATCTACGACAACTGCAACTACTGGTGATTTCATAACTTGGTCAAAGCAAGTATATGAAAGAACGACATCTGGTGGCACAACCTTCACTATCCCGACTGTTACCCCAACTGGTGGTTCTGCTGTAGCGGTAAGTATTTACGACATCATTATGTTTGGTGGTGGCGGTGGTAGCGAATCAGGAGGCGGCGGTGGAGGTGGATACATTAGTTCTGACTCTATATCAATGACTGGTTCTCGTAGTATTACTACTTCTGTTGGTGCTGGAGGTGCATGGGGCGATGGTGTTTACTCTTTTGCCGTTGCTGGAGGGAATACAACTCTTTCTGGTGATTTAACAACACAAACAGCATCTGGTGGTGGGGCAGGTAAAAGCACAATAGACATTAGAACAGGTTCATCTGGTAATGGAAACCTTGGTGGCTATAACAGGTATTATGAGTACAGCAAAGGAACAGCGTGGAGCGGTAAAGGCGGTGGAGGTGGAGCGGGGGGTGCTGGCTCAGATGGTTTTGCAGGGTCAATAGGTGGAGGCTCATTTGCAGGGTATGGTGGTAACGGAGGTAGTGGAGTATCTATTACTCGTGGCGGTGTTACTCGTTCAGGTGGAGCAGGCGGTGGGGGTTATGGCTCTACAAGTAACGGCTCTATTGGTTCTAATAACTCTTATGGCTCAGGAGGAACCTATAATGGTTCCGAAAATAATGGACAGGCTGGATATATTAGATTCCGATACTACGCCGCAAGCGCACTCGCATAAGGAGATAACATGATTACCGTACAACCATTCAATCTAGAAGTAATCAAAACACACAAATGCTTCTACCTGCTACGCCACATCAGCAACGCAACAGAACTACAGATAATCCACAACACCCCTGCTGGACACATAGACACAGATGTTGTTGATGCTTTTTCTATGCCTAACGGCAAAATCCTTGTTGCATGGAAAAATCCACTTTCTGTAAGTCCTATGCATAATTTGACTGCAATCAATGGTCCTTTAACAGAAAACATAAATTTAATATCTCTAGAACGAGTAATTGATATTTATGATAGGCCAGTAAATGCTCAAACTGGAACCTTTATCTTTACAAACTCCGACATGATTATTGCACCAAACCTTGATTGGAGATGTGACAATGGAAAGTTTGGTCCAAAACCATTCCAAGATGTAAAGATAATTGACCACTTATCAGAGATACTTGTTTACGAACCCGTATTGTCAATAAATGGAGTTGGGCATTTAATTTACATTGAAGGTGTTGCAAAACAAGACTTAGCAAATAATGAGTTATCTCAAGGGGAAATGCCTACAACGGGGCGTACCTTGTGGGAAACCCTGAAACTTATTCGTGAATGGGCAATCGTCAACCAAGAACCGTTCAACAACGCACAGGCAGTATCCTACAAAGCCAAGACTTTTATTGACGAACTAAAACTTACAGAAGCAGAGCAGGTTGTTATTGACCAGCAAATTCCTATGCAGATAGCCAACTATCTCATGGGCAACACCAACGCCCGTCAACGCCCTGACGGAGTATTGCCAATCACTGATGATGTCAAACACCTACTGTTCAGCCGTCTTGCGTCAGGTTCAGTAGCGGCGTTGGAATACATGAACCCAGGTATGTGGGATTTACAAGAATTACTAGAGGAAGAAAATGATGAGTTATTACGAGATATTCGTTTATTCTATATGAATCATAAATACGGAACTCCTTACCACGGTAATGCAACTCGCTATTTAAACAACAAGAAACTTATTTTAGATAAGATTAGTAACAACCAACTATAGGAGACTATATGAACATTTCAACTGATGACTTAATTAATGGCCTTATTGAAGAAGTAAAGCGCCTAACAGTAGAAAACATCGTCTTGAAGACAACATTACAAAAACTTCAGACGGTGGAACAACTTACACCTGTGGAAACTGATGAACAGTAAGTCAGTTGTCTACCGTGCCCTTGTTACGTACTCAAATGAGCGCACTGGTGAAATTCGTGTCAAGATTCCATCAATTATTGGTGTAACCACCGATGTAGCAATTACTTACATTGGGCGTGCTGCATACAATGGTATTTGGGCTGTGCCACAACCAGGTGAACAAATTATTGTTTCACCTGACGATGACAACTTGACAAACGTATTTTGGCTACACACAGATGCGTACACACATACAAGTCACCAACGTAATTACATTCAAGTTTATAATACAACTTATCTGTACCCTGCTCCTACCGCAGTACAAACAGCATCATTTGATACTGTAGACTTGCAGTCAGGTATTCGGCTTGTAGACTCTACAAAAATAACTTTTGATTATGCGGGTGTTTATGACCTGCACTATTCCGTGCAGTGGGCCAACATATCATCTCAAATACATGAAGGCTCTATTTGGATTAGTTTCAATGGTAACTATTATCCAAATAGTGCTACATACACGGCTGTAACATCTTCACACGGTGGCTTACCTGGTTCTGCAATTGCAGCATCTAATTTAATGGGCAAGGCTATTAATGCTGGTGACTATGTTGAATTAATGTGGGCTACTACTTCTAATCAAGTGTATCCAGTTTCATTGTCCCCTTCTGACGTTGGTTTAGACTCTTCTATCCCTATATCTAAAGCGGTGGTTGTTTCTATAACTCAAGTTGCCTAAATAAGGTAAACTAGGGGCATGGCAAGAAAATACCCTTATTACCCCGCATTTGATGGCAAAAAGGCAGGCGCTGGCGTTGAATGGTTCGTCATGGCTTGTGGTCGTAGATGGAAAGCCAAGAATATGGGCATCTACTCCAATCGCTTGATGCGTAACTCCCATACAGCAGGTAAGAAGCCTTCAGACCCTGGTATGGAGAAGTGGTTATCAGTACATGCCACTGGAGCCGCATGCGATATTGGGTACCCAAACCGCAAAGTCGGACTTGAGATGTGGGAATGGTTCCTTGCTCATACAAAGGAACTTGGCATTGTAGAAATTCATGACTACGCATTTGACGCAAACGCTAAGGACGGTAAACCAGGTTATGGTCGTGGCTACCGTTGTTCCCGTGGTGAAGGCTCAGACCCCAAATCGGTTAAGATTTATAACGAAAAAGAGAATGCTGGCTCTTTTGGCGGGCAGTGGTTGCACCTAGAATTTGAACAATCTTTTGCAACGGACGCAGCAAAGATGGAAGCAGCATGGAAGGCTCTTCCTAAGCCTGCATAATCTAAATAGAGTAGGATAACTACATGGCAGACAATTTTGCTGGATACTACAAGGCACAACGTGATGAGGCTAAACGCCAACGTGAAGTTGGTGAACTTATTAAACAACGCCGCTTGCGAGAAGCAAGAGGTGAAGAGTTTACTGAGGAAGAAGAACTAGCCTACCGAGAGCAAATTGAGTCTCGCACATTTGGTGCTTATCAGGTAACTACCCTACCAAAAAAACCTGAGAACTATGGACGGGGTCCATCAAAGAGTACCCGTGTTGCTTCTCATAAATTTGTTCCAGGTCAGCGTACCCGTGTAACTGTGGGTATGAATGAGTTTATTGGAAAAGAACAAATTAATACAGGAACTGTGTACGTTAAGTTTGCACGACCTTCTAAACAACAAAATGGAGATGCAACATATAAGTACAGCAATGTACCTGTTGCTATCTATGAATCATTTCGTGGTGCAAACTCTAAAGGTCGCTTTATTAACAACCCATTAGATGCGTACAGCCCTACGAAAGTAGACCCTGATAGTGAAGAATACGGAAGATACTGCTCTGATTTGTAAATAATATGAAAAAGATAATTGGTTATGGCTCACTGAGCCTTTTTGTTTCATCAATCGTACTAGCACCCGTAGCATACATTCTTTGGGGTTCTCAAGGTGTCTGGCTTTGTGTCATTACTGCAAACACGTTTGGTCGCATTGTCCTCAAGGACACTCTTAACATTCTGCAAGTAGTCGGTCCTGTGTACTGGATTACCCGTGACAACGTTCCAAAGAAAACTCCTTTAATCAGTATTGGGTTCATGAAACAATTAGATGAACCATGGAGAACTGGTAAAGGTCTTCATTTTAATCTGTGGAAGCGCACCTTTCAAATTGGGTTCTGCAAAAAGAACCATTACAAAAACTCTATTGATGGTGAATTATCAGTAGTTGGTGGTAGATTTATGGAAGTTACACCAGAAGAAATTGGAGCATGGTGATGATGTGGAAGCGTGATAAGCCCACTAAAGAAATTAATCCACGGGTTAAGAAACTTGATAACCAGTCACTCATGTCTTGGATGGACTCTACACTGATGAATGTAGGCATGGCTTATGATGCATGGCGTTACAAGGACAAACCAGCAGAAGAAGTAAGCCAAGCCTTAGATGTGCTCAATGACCTTTGGGAAGAAATTTCTAAGAGGAATATTGACAAGTAGTACCTACTAGGTGCTATGCTATAGCGAACGAGGATTTCGGTGTCTCCTTTCCGCCGAGTCTTCTAGGGGGTCCCTATTTCCCTCCTGTGTAGGGACCCCCGCCCTCGTTCTTCGTGTATTATTGAACACGTGGCAGCACTTGATGAAGTAGAAATTGAAGAAGAGGAAGAACAGGCGGAAGACCTTGATGAGACTTCTGCCGAATTTCTTGACAACCTTGTAAAGCGTCTTATTGTCTTTACAGAGGAGTTTTGTGATGTGGAACTGTTTCCGTATCAGGTTCCAATTGCCTATCGTTTGATTGAATCCATCGTTCTTGGTGATGGTGAAGAAATCACTGTGGTGGCTACCCGTCAGTCTGGTAAGTCTGAGGTTCTTTCTAATGTCTGCGCTTCTCTAATGGTCATCTTGCCCAAGTTGGCAAAGGTATACCCAACATGGTTAGGTAAGTTTGAAAAGGGATTCTGGGTCGGTGTGTTTGCACCAACGGAAGACCAGGCAGATACCGTCTTTGGTCGTATCGTTTCAAAACTGACCAGTGACCATGCTCTTGAGTTTTTGCTTGACCCTGAGATTGACGATAAAGCAGCCTCAGGTGGTTCCCGTGGTAAGGGCAAACTAATTAGCCTAAAGAATGCTGGGTCGCTCTGCCGTATGCAGACCTGTAACCCCAAGGCTAAGATTGAATCTAAGACCTACCATTTCGTATTGATTGACGAGGCTCAGGAAGCCGATGAGACCATGATTGCTAAGTCAATCAAGCCCATGTTGGCGTTTAACAACGGCTCCATCTGTCTCACAGGCACGGCTACCCGTTACAAGTCTTACTTCTACAAGATGATTCAGTACAACAAGCGCAGGTCTGTTGGCGGTAAAACAAAGCGTCAGCAACACTTTGAGTACGACTGGAAGGTTGCTGCAAAATACAACAAGAATTACCACAACTTTATCGCCAAAGAGAAGTTGCGTATTGGTGAAGACTCTGACGAATTCCAGATGTCATACTGCAACCGCTGGATTCTTGAAAAGGGTATGTTTGTCACAGAAGAGCGTCTAGACCGCATGTACGACCCTTCTATGGCCCTTGTGAAGCAGTGGTGGCGCACTCCCGTGGTAGCAGGTATTGACGTTGCTCGCTCCAATGACTCTACGGTAGTTACTGTAGTGTGGGTTGACTGGGACCATCCAGACCCCTTCGGTTTCTACGAACATCGTGTCCTCAACTGGCTTGAGATTAACAACGAGGAGTGGGAATCTCAGTATTTCCAGATTATTGACTTCCTGCGTAACTATGACGTGCTTCGTATTGGGGTGGACGCACAGGGCGTTGGTGGTGCCGTAGCAGAGCGTCTACAACTGCTTCTCCCAAGCGTAGAGGTTCTTGCTATTACTTCTGACGCTAAGAACCAGAACGAGCGTTGGGTACACCTAACAGAACTTATTCAGCGTGACCAACTGGTCATTCCAGGACATTCTAAGGCTCGCCGTGTGCGTACTTGGAAGCGTTTTAACCAGCAGATGTCTGACCTTGAAAAAGTATATAGAGGTCCATACATGTTGGCAGCGGCACCTGACGAAAAGGGTGCGTTTGACGACTATCCCGACAGTCTGGCAATTGCCTGTCATATGTCTATCCAAGACACGATGCCTCAGGTCTTGGTGGCGGATAATCCTTTTTTCCGCTGATTTATGATAATCTTATAGATAAGTAAACCCCGTCCCCTTTGGAGGATTTTGTGAACGTAGCACCCGCACCGATGTTCCCTGAGAAGTCGCCCACCATGTTTGAGCGTGGCTTTGCCCCGTCAATCCCAATGAACAAAGGACCTCTTCGCTTTGAAGAGGGTGTCGCAACTGACACCGATGTCCCTCGTGACTTTGCACAGGGTGCATACATGGACACCGCTCCATCACCAATGCGCATGAACCACAACAACCCTGAGATGTTCTACAAGCATCCAGAGCAGACCATGCAGGAGCGTGCACACGTTGGTGCAGCCTCTTGGATTGAGGCTCCTACAGTGTTGTCAGAATTCGTACAGGGCGCAATGTCAGGTGACGGAATGCCACAGTTTGAGTACGAATACAACACGGGTGGACACATGAACCGTCCAAACCCAACAGTAGTATTTGACTAAATAATGGAATACGGCGAAGCACCCGAACAAGGTGCCGCCGAACCCTCTGCACCTGCGCCGTACCAATCGTCTCTGCGCATCCAGAGTGTTGAAGGTGGTATCCCGATTGCAGCAGTATACGCTGGTTACAAGACCACGTATAACTTTAAACCAGTGTCTGCTGCTCGCAGGACAATGTTTGCGGAAGCCGCCACACATTACAAATACTTTGAGTCGGCTACGGCATTCCACAACCCCTATGTTCCACCTCGCCGTGGTCCAAAGGGTGGAATTGACCGCCAGCGCCGATTGACAGGTAACGGGGAAATCTTTACAGACCCCTTGGATGCCTTTAAGCCACAACGCTTTAAGTCAACCAAACTTAATGACCCATCTCGTTTGACCTACAAATCTGGTGGGCCAAATCGCTGGGAGAAAAAGGGATTGGCAGCGTATCGTGCTGCTAATCAAGACAACGTAGATGGAGTTGATTTCTAATGGCTAGAAAATATATTGGACCAGGTGGTAAAAACCCTTGGGGTCTAAGAATTACCCCATTTCACCAACGTCTTGCTGCTGTTACCCCCGAAGAAGTTACTTACTGGGCAGGGCCTGGTTTAGAAGAAGCCCAAGCAGCATTTTCTAAAATCTCTACGGAAACAATGATTGAACATAACGGGAAAATTTATAAAGGTGGTGAAAAACCTTTTATTTTTTCTAAAAGTTTAAAAACAGAGGCTGGTGCGGCATCTGGTATTCCTGAACTGCAAGGTTACTCGCAGATTGTCCATTATCAAAGACCGAGCACAAGTAGTGGTATTGAGGGTTGTAACACGTGTGGTTTTGAAACCGCTGGTTGCTCCAGCGCTTGCTTTGCGCATGGTGGTCAAATGGGTCTACCACAAGGTTTAGTTGCTCAATTATCACGAACTAAAATGGCATTTCAAAATGCAGCACAATTTCTTGGTTTGGGGTACCGTGAAATTGCAGACCATGCAGATGACGCAATTGAAAAAGGTTTAATTCCTATTCATCGTTGGGGTGGCACCAGCGAAGGTTTAGTACACTTGATTAAGGCCAACGAAGCCCTTAGAGATTTACCATCCCATGAAGTTGTGTATTCAAAAGCACAGTCTAGAGATGTAGTACCAAAAGATAAGTTGATTACCAACCCCGACCCAGACAAGTTAACACTCGTTACATCTGTAACTGAGAATACAACAATTCCACGAATGAAGCAAGCGTCTGAAGAGCAAGGACAAGCCCTTGCTGTACCAACTACTCGTGCACCTCATTCACGTTATCCTGCTATTGCACGAATGGTAGACAGGCAGGGTCGTAGGGCTGATTTTCCATCTTTACTTGTACCATCAACAATCAATGAAAGAGGGTTTGGAGAATCACTAGGAGATGCTAGTGACTTCCGTAACCTGGACAAGCCTATTTCTGGTATTACTGGTGGCGTTCTATATCTTGGTGGAAAGAAAAGCAGGTTTGTGGATGAGTCAGGTACTCCACGACATGCGGTTATTGGTCAACCTTTTATTAGAGAAGTAGACCCTTCTCGTCAAATTATGGCTTTTCAAGCCAAAGGTATTTTCCGCAATACTGCTGAAAGTGCAATTGCTGAGGGAACTGCGGAACCAGTATCATCACGTCCCACACCTGTTACTATCCGTTCTTCTCGTTCACAGGCTTTCCGAGGCGACTAATGGACCCCGCTCTCGCATCCATTATTGTTGCTTTAATCGGTGCGGTAAGTGGCCTTCTTGGTATTGCTATAAAAGAGTTTAAAAGCATGAAAGAAAAGAATGATGCCGACCACGGTGCTGTCATGCTGAAACTAAATAAAGTTCAGAAGAGTGTGGAGAAGGTCGGGGAGCGTTTGGACGACCATATTGATTGGCATCTCAAGAAGTAATCTGCTAACATAATCCTGACCACAATCATGCATTAGTTCATGATTACAACTAAGGTTAGGAAATATGGAGAACAAAAAACCCATGAGCCTCACAGAGGCTTTTGCTAATCCAAAGGCTGGTCGGGACAGTAGCGATTGTAAATTGATGCGTGTCCGACCAGAACTGGATGAAGACGACCAAAGAACGTTAGACAAAGCAGTTGATGCCATTCGTGCCGATTTGGGCAATGGCAAATCCAAAACATACAGCGTTGCTTGGTTACACCGTGTACTAAAGAATTTGGGACACTCAATTTCTACAAGCAGTATTCAACGGCATATTAATGGAAGTTGCGGTTGTGGGCCAACTAACTGAGCAGTTAAAGGCGGTTAACAGTTTTGGACCTTCATGGGACCCTGTTCGTCAAGGTCCTGCAATCAAACTGCCAAAGGTTACTGTAAAACCTTCAATCTCTGATTGGAAAAAGTGCGTTGTACTTCCTGACATCCAAGCAGGATTCTTCAGAGGGAAGGATGGAAATCTTGTTTCTACACATGACCCTGTTGCTATTGATTATGCGGTGTCAGTTGTTAAATCAGAAAAGCCTGACATCATTGCATTAAATGGTGACAACACAGACTTTCCAGAACTTGGTAAATATCGTCTTAGTCCTGCGTATGCATTAACTACGCAAGCAACTATTGACTACATGACAACACTTTGTGCACGCTTGCGAGATGCTGCACCGTATGCTCGCATCGTTTGGATTGAAGGTAACCACGAAGCACGCCTAACAAACTCAATTCTAGACAACGCAAAAGCGTCTTTTGGATTGAAGCAAGGTAACAAGCCAGATAGTTTCCCAGTGCTCTCTGTGCCCTTCCTGTGCCGTCTGGATGACTTTGGTGTTGAATACCTTGCTGGTTATCCTGCAAGTCAACTTTGGTTGAATAATCGCATCAAGATTATTCATGGTCACAAAGTTGCTTCAGGTGGTTCTACTGCTCACAAGTATCTTGCTACAGAGAAAGTTTCTGTAGTGTACGGGCATATTCATCGCCGTGAATGGGCAGAGCGTACACGTCAAGATTGGGATGGTGCAAAAACAGTAGCCGCTATCTCATTTGGTTGCCTTGCTCGTGTATCTGGAGAAGTACCTTCTACTAAAGGTGGTATTGACCTTGATGGTCGTCCATTAACAATTGTAGAAGACTGGCAACAAGGTTTAGGAATCATCTACTTCAAAGAAGGTGAAGGACCATTTCATCCTGAGATGCTTCCTATTCACGATGGCACCATGTTCTATAAAGGGAAAGTGTTCGGAGAATGACCACAATTGTCGGAATTCAGGGTGATGGTTTTGCTGTACTAGCAAACGACTCACGAATCTCAGATACAGATACCAATGGGTTTGTATCTCGTATTACAACGGTTCGTCCTGGTTCTGGCAAGATTGCCAAGAATGGCAAGTATTTAATTGGGGCGGCTGGGGACATGCGTGCAATTAACATTTTGCACCATGTCTTCACCCCACCAACTCCCCCAGCAAACACTACTGGTGTCAAGTTAGACAAGTTCTTTACAAACAGGTTTATCCCAGACCTACGAGAATGCTTTGACTCGCAGGGATACTCTTCTCCAACCAACGACCAATCAGACCATGTTGCGGAACAAGGCTCGTCAATTATCGTTGCTATTCATGGTGTCATCTACACTGTGGACGGAGACTACTCCTGGGTCTCCGATAACAGTGGTATCTATTCCTTGGGTACGGGGTCCCCATACGCACTGGGTGCTCTTAAGGCCCTCTTTCCGAAGAAGAAGTTTACTGCTGCCCAGGCTAAAAGTTTGGCTCTTAAAGCCCTTATGGTTGCTTCCCATTACGACCCGCATACTGGTTCTCCGTTCTATTCTCATGTCCAAGAGCAACAAGTCTCTAGATAAAGTATTATTGAAGCATACCCTATCATAAGGAGAATCCATGGCTACCAAGAATCAGCAGGTCGCAGACCAGACTCTTAAGGGCGCAATCGTTGGCGCACTCTCGTACTTCCTTGCAAAGTGGAACCTTGACCCAGGTGCACAGGCTGCAATCATGCCACTCATCATCACAGGTCTTGCTTATGCAAGCACACTTGTTGGTGATAAGGGAACTGCATCCTTCCTTGCAAAGGCTTCTAAAGAACTTCCCGCAGTTGTTGAAGAAGTAACAGCCGCAGTTGAAGAGAAGAAGGAAGTCGCTAAGAAGGCACCTGCAAAGAAGGCAGCACCCAAAAAGACCGCACAGTAAAACTGTAGTAAGGTCTAAAACATGGCACTTGACTTTTGGTCACCATCGTATAGAGCAGCGTCCAGCGACTTAACAGTAGCCATTAGCCCACTGGGGTTAGTGGAACTTGCGGACGAGGAGTTTGAGGTTCATGGCCCACGCCTGAACCGATACAGTGCTGCATGGGCTTGGTACCTTGGTCACCACTGGTCGTACCGCCGTGAGATGGGTGAGTCACAGTTCTACATGAACTATGTCCGCACCATGTCGGATTACATTACAAACTTTTGCTTTGGTAAAGGTATTCAATTTCACGTACCTGAGCAGAATGCGGCAATCATTCCAGCACTTCTGCACAAGGTATGGGATGGCGATAACTCAAAGCATTATGTGCTTTGGGAAATGGGTCAGTTAGCCTCTGTCACTGGAGACTGTTTTGTTAAGGTCGCTTACGAAGAGCCTTATGTGGATACCGCAGGAATGCAACATGAAGGCCGTATTCGTATTATTCCTTTGAACCCAGCGCACTGTTTCCCTGAGTATCACCCACATGACCGTGACCGACTCCTGCGCTTTAAGTTGAAGTATCGCTTCTGGGGCACTTCTCCTGAAGGAACTCGTCAGGTCTATACATTTACTGAAATCTTGTCAGACGACATGGTGCAACAGTTCATCAATGACGAACTGATTGACCAGTATCCAAATGCTCTTGGCACAATTCCTGTGGTACACATTCCAAATACCACCATCTCATCGTCTCCATGGGGACAGTCTGACATCTGGGACATCATTCCGCTGAACCGTGAACTCAACGAAAAGATGCTTGAAGTCTCAGACATCATTAACTACCACGCTGCTCCCGTGACAATCATTACTGGCGCTAAGGCTTCCCAGTTGGAGCGTGGACCTAAGAAGGTATGGGCTGGTCTTCCAAAGGATGCCAACGTCTTTAACCTTGAGTCTCGTGGAGAGATGTCAGGTGCTCTTGAGTATGTCCAGTTCTTGAAGCGAACCATGCACGAGATTACAGGTGTTCCTGAAACGGCATTGGGTCAGATGCAGCCTATTTCCAACACATCAGGTGTTGCATTGTCTATCCAATATCAGCCAATGATGAACCGCTACAACATGAAAAAGATTCACTTTACAAAGGGTCTTGAGCGGTTAAACGAAATCATTATTCGCACAGCGGCGGTGTTTGAGCCCTGGATGTTTACCTACGACCCATCCAAGGCATCTCAGCCTGAACGTGACCAACTTCCACAGTTGGACCCTGCTGACCCATTGGTTTATAAAACAACCATTCACTGGCCTGAGCCATTGCCTGTTGACGTTCTCATCAAACTTAACGAAGTTCAGGCGAAAATGCAGTTGGGCTTGGAGTCCAAGGAAGGCGCATTGCGTATCCTTGGCGAAGAGTTCCCACGTGAGAAACTGTCTGAAATCTTTGAAGAATTGCAAGATGACGCTATTGACCAAGGTGCTTTGGACATGATGCGTGCACAGATTCAGCAAGCCATCATGCTTGCAACTGGTATGTTACCAACTCCTGATGGGGGCGCTCAACCCGCACCCGCAGAAAGTGGTAATGTAAATACATCGGAAAATGCAGGTTCTCCGATGCCTGGACTTGGTGCAGCAATGCCCATGGAAGGGCAAATCGTAAATCAAATAGTATCAAGGGCATACGGAGCAAGGTTCGCCCAGCGCCGTAACCCAGACGAAGACAATAATTAAAACGTTTTATTAAACAAGTTCCAATTAGCCAAACTAACAAGGCAGGTAACCTATGGCAAAGAACACTGGTCCCGAAGGGGACATCATTTCAGTTCCTATTGACGCTCCAATTGTAGAGCAGTTCGTAGAGAACGCAACCAAGAACAGCAAACTCTTTTCTGAGGATGAAGTAGAAAACATCCGCAAGCAGGAAAAGGACAAGATGTATAAGCGTCTTGAAGAGGCAGATGCCCGTGTAAAGAGCATGGAAGAGCAGATGTCAATCATTGCAGCCGAACGTGAGGCAGCCCGTAAAGAGGCTGAAGAGCGTGCAAAGCAAGAGCAGGAACTCATCAAACAGCGTGAGTTGAACGAACTTAGCGCAAAGGAACTCCTCCTTAAGAAGGAAGACGAGTTTAACCAGCGCATTAACACCGTAGAGCAGGAATGGCAGGCTCGTCTCTCAGAAATTGAGAACCAGCGCCAAGCACAAGAAGCACTGCTTGAGAAAGAGCGTACAATCCAAGAATTGAACGCCTACCGTAATAGCCGAATCCAGGATGAAGCAGACAACATCATTCCTGAATTGCAGGACCTCGTCTTTGGTAACTCCAAAGATGAGATTGAAAATTCAATTGCCGTGCTTCGTGAGAGAAGTAATGCTATTATTGAATCAATCCAGCAAGCGACTGCGCAACAGCAAGGTCGTTTGCGGGGTGCGCCAGTAACGGCTCCCCCTGTTGGGCCAATGGAAACTCAGACGGAATACCAATCATTGACAGCCGAAGATATTCGGAACATGCCGATGGACCAGTACATGAAGATGCGAGACAGGCTCCTCAACGCCCGCCCTAATAGGGGCAGGTTCTAACTTAACAACAACCCTTATCCACGGAGGATAAATTATGGCCCTTCCCGCCCCAGTAGGTGGTGCTATTACAGGTGCTGGTCTTGGTTCAATTACCACGACTGGTTACTCAAGTGACAGTACCCTTTCCCCAGCAATCCAGCAAATTTGGTCCAAGGAAATCTTGTTCCAAGCAATGCCTGTTCTTCGTTTTGAACAGTTTGCAGTGAAGAAGACGGAACTTGGTGTTATGCCAGGTCTCACCATCAACTTCATGCGTTACAACAACCTTTCAGTTAACGATGCCACTGGTGCAGAGTTGACAGAAGGTGTACGTATGGAGCCAGTGGCTCTTTCTGCAAGCCAGATTCAAATCACCGTTAAGGAACAAGGTCAGGCTGTCGCAGTTACTGAATTGCTCCTCAACGCTTCTTTTGATGACGTGATGGCTTCGTCCTCACGTCTCCTTGGTCGTCACATGGCTCAGTCCATGGACATCCAAGCACGTAACACCCTCTACAGCCCAGGTGTGCCTTTCAGCGGCGGTGCTGCTGTTGCACCAAGCGTTGTATTTGGTCGCACACCTGCTGCAACTCGTGGCTCTATTTCGCCATATGATGCAGGTACGCTTGGAACCGCTTCTAACCCAGGTTGGCTCTCACCTGCTGCCATTAAGGACGCAGTTGAAGTTCTCGCAGGTCAGAACATTCCACGTCTTGGTGACACCTACGTTTGTTTCGTCCACCCATCACAGAGCCGTGCGCTCCGTGACTGGCCAGAATTCATTGAAGTAACGAAGTACGCCGCTCCAGGTAACTTCATGCTCGGTGAAATCGGACGTATCTATGACGTAGTCTTTATTGAAACCACACAGGTTCTTAAGGGACAAGCAACAACTGATGTTGTTGACCTTGCACCAGGAACCGCTGGTTACCAAGACCCAACTTCAGACTCGTACTCAGCAATCATGATTGGTGACAACGCTTTCGGACAGGCCATTGCATTGCCAGTGGAACTCCGTGACGGTGGTGTCATTGACTTTGGTCGTGAGCACGGTTTGTCATGGTACGCAATCTGGGGCTTCGGTGTCATCACCGCAGAATCTCGTGTGCTTATCAACACTCTTGGTGGTGCAATCTCCTAATCTGGAGATGCCCCCTATACCTGATGTGGAGGGGGGTCACTATGTGGCCCTCCTCAACACAATTTATACACGTTACAAAAACTAGGAGTCAATATGACCACCAAAAAGACCAATATCTTTGCAGAGCCAGTAGAGGAAGAAGAAACAGAAGTAGTTGTTTCTAAACCACCTACTGATTCAAATCTTCGCCGTGCCCGTGTAAAAGGCACATGGCTTATGTTTTGGGGTAATCAAAAGTATAACTTTGAAGACGGAAAGACTTTCCATATCCCTTCAGACCTTTACGAATACCTCAAGAACAACGGAAACATCTACGACACCCTATGAGGTAACTAATGGGCTTTACCATCCCCAACTACACCGATGCGGTAACAAACAAAGCGGTTGGTGACCAAGCAGAGCCCGATAGTGTAGATTTCCAAATTCTAGGAAACCCAGCCAATGGTCTGGTTCAAGACGCAACTAACTTTGCTAACAATGGCTTAGTGTCTGCCGAAGGCACCATTAGTAACAGCGTTGTTATTAGCCCTTACAAGGTTCTTATCAATGGTTCGTACACGGTTAAAACAACCTCTACAACTCTGGCACTTACTGAAGGTGCCGCTAGTCCACGTTTTGATTTAGTAGTCATTCCTGCTGCTACTCCAGGAACCCCTGCGTACATTACAGGAACTACAAATGCGTCTAACCCTGAATTCCCAAGCATTGGTGCTGGGGATGTTCTTCTTGCTGCTATCTACCGAAATGGAGTTGGTGCATCTGGGTATATTGATACTGAACACATCGTTGATAAGCGTGTATTTATTAATACTAACCAAGTATGGGTAAAATCATTTAGCCCACTTACAAATACTGATGGTACTGCAACCTACGCAAAAGTTGGCGATTTGTGGCTAGACACAACAGCCACAACAACGGGCCGTACCATGTTGTGGGTAAAAGAGTCCGCTACGCCGACTGGTTGGAAAAACCTTGCTGAGTACGCATATCCTCCTGCAACTACTAATACTGCTAATACTTTAGTGCAACGTGACGGAAGTGGTAACTTTTCTGCTGGAACAGTTACTGCCTCACTTTCTGGAACAGCAACAAAAGCATCTACCCTTTCTCAAAATGGTGGCGCTGGAGCGGGTATGACCTTTAACTGGTCGGGACAATCAGGACAACCATCATGGTTGTGGGGTTCTAATGATGGTGTAAACCATTATGTATATAACCCAAGCAACTTTACTGTTAACTACGCTACTCGTGGCGGTTATATGGATGACTCCTATAACACTGACTCAATTGGTGGTAACCACATTGGCTGGAGCGTAGGTGGTGGTTCATTCTTTGTTGTTGGTCCAATCACCTTTGAAAATGTTAACGTTTTAATGCCTTATCTTGGCACTACAACGTCATCTGCAAACATGCGTTTGTTATCAACTGGTCGTCTTGCTTATAACACGTCTTTAAGTAAATACAAAGAGAACATAAACTCATTTAATGATGCTTTGGAGATTGTAGAGTCTTTAACACCACGAACATTTAAAGCAAAACCGACTAGTGATGATGGTGTCATTGAAGAATACGAAAGAAACCACAGTATTCAACATGGTTTTATTGTAGAGGAAGTCCTAGCGGCTGCGCCATTTTTGATTGAGTATGGTCTTGATAACGGGCAGTTAACACCTCAAATGTGGAAAACAAATGACATGATTTCTATCCTTACACAGGCTGTAAAAGAACTTTCTGCTCGTGTGCAAATATTAGAGGCTCAATAATGTCAGAAAGACCTTTACCTACACCTACAGGAACAGAAGATGACATCACACGTGTGCGTACGGTGATGGTTCATCGGTTTCGTGAACAACAACCACAGGTAAACCAACCATCAAGTGACACCGTTCCTGGTGAAGGTTCAGGAGACCAATAATGACACCACTTGAACATACAGTAGAACTTGCTCGTAACTATCTGCGAGACTTTCCTAGGTTCTTTCAAGTCACCTTTGATGCTGTAGGTCGTACTTATGAATTAGGTCAACCTAATATTGATAAAAATACTATCTGGATTGCCACAGTAGCAGGAGCAAGTGTCAATGAATTAGGCACTTCTGATTATTCTATTGATGAACGTAACGGTATTTTACGACTTGCTGCTACCCCAGCAGCAAATAGTAAACTTTTGATTGAGGGTTACCACTACGAATGGCTTCTTCCAGCAGACCTTCAATTCTACGCAGAGCGTTCAATCAACTTCCACAAGCCCACAATTAACATTCCATTAGAGCAGGCAAGTCCTGCTGTATTGGACGTAGTGGGCTTAGGAGCCCTTGTAGAGGCCCTACAAGCCCTTATGACAGAGTATGCCCGTGACATTGATGTTATGACCTCTGAGTCTATTCACATCCCTGGTTCCCAACGTTTCCGTATGCTTCAGAGCCTTATCCAACAGTGGGAAGTGGAATACCGCAAGCATGCCAACAACCTGAACATTGGTCCTGAGCGCATTGAGCAGTTTAGTCTCCGCCGAACTTCCCGCACAACCAATCGTCTTGTACCTTTGTATAAGTCCAAGGAAATTGGGGACTACGGTCCAATGGAACGCATTTTTGCTGAGGATATTGAAGGACATATCTTGGTTGAGGAGCCAGATGAACAATTGCGTACTGATGTGTTCATTGATATGGACCCACCCACGGGAATTACGACTAACGCTTTCTACTGATGGACCTACGTAACGAAGCGAACAATATTCGCAAGCAGTACCGCAGTTATCAATCCTATGCTGGGGAAAGCGTTGTTTGGTATGAGTATGAACCATTTGCAAACGCTGCTAGTGCGGGTTCCTACTATGACGATGTCTATGACGAAGGAATCCGAGGTGCAGGTGGTCGGGCATACAAAAATGGCGTAATCATTCCTGTCTTAATGATTACCGAATCAGAAGACACCAAACGAGCCATTCCAGAGGGTCGTCAGCCCGTTGAAATTGTCAACCTTGTAGCATCCGTGCAGGATTTTAGAGATGCTGGTATTCAGGATGTCTTTGAATACCGACCCCACCTTAATGACATGTTTTTGTATGATGGTCGTTACTTTTCTGTAATGTCCTACAGGGCTCGTGGTCGCCTGCGAGACGAGATTTTGATTGTCGTAGAAGGTCTTGAGGTATACATTAATCAGGAAATGCCTTTTGACCCAGGCCCTGACCCATACACGGTTACTAACTATCCTTGGCCCACAACACTGCCTAGTATTTGATAAACTTGTACTATCCTTGATGAGCGTCAAGGTGTTACAACTGCCCAGAACTACGTAAGGATAAAGCCATGACAGGCTCTTCTTCAACACAACCTAGCGATAGTTCTGCGCCCCTCTTGTCTGGTACTCCTGCATTTATTGGGTACTTTGAGAACTTTGTAAACTCATTTAAGAGTGCTGTAAGTGATGCAATTGACCGTGTGGTCGCAGAAGAACAAGAAAAGGTACAAAAACTTGCAGAGGCTTCTGATGCTGGTTGGTCAGACCTTGCTTCTAAAATGAGCGTAACTTACTCTGATGAGGACAAGGGTCTTAAATATTCTGTAAGAACTTCTGACAATACAGAAACTTACAAAGCACAGACCCTTGAATTTGGGGATGAGCAAACTCCTGCAACTGGTCTTCTGCGTTCCCAAGCAGCAAGAAGTCGTGATGGTTTTCAAAAGCGTGTAACAGATTTAGCATTTGACATCTTTTATGAGGGTCAAAAATGAGCAGAACAGGGTTCCTGCTTGCGGAAGACGAGGCTATCAAGGCACGCCTGACTGGCCTTACTGTAACAGATGACCGAAATAATACACGGCCTATTCAGGTGTTCTTTAGGTATCCTGATGCTGAAACAGAACGTGAGTACCCATTCATCACAATTGAAATGTTGGACATCGTTCACGCTAAGAACCGCCAACATTCTGAACTTCCTATCTATTACTACAACACCGCAGGGGGCGCATCAGCCCCAACGGGTGCCTCTAGCATGCCAAATGCTATGAATTACTGGCCCAGTAATTCGGCTGACTTTGGGTACCTGACTAATAAGAATAACTACCAAGTGTTGGTTAGTAATGAGTTTGTTCCCGTAGACCTCCTATACCAAGTGTCTACATTTACCCGTAGTGCTCTTCATGACCGCCAGTTGAGCGCAACTATGCTCACCAAAGTTTTTCCATTCCGTAAAGGTTCTATCCATGTACCTGCCGATAATACTGACCGTAGGTTGGAATTACTGGACTGGTCTACGGCTGACCTTTTGGACCCTGAAGCGGGATACCGTAAGCGTATTTTCCGCAAAGTCTACACGTTGCAGATGTCGGCAGAATTGCCTTCGTCTGATGTATTCGGTACCAAGCAGAGCACAGACATAGTCGCTAATATTGACTATACGAATTAGTAAAAGATTGCCCACCATCCACTTCCTCTAGGAGAAGAAATGCCATATACACGCCCAGGGATTTACGTAACAGAAGGTCCCTTCACAACTAATGTACCAAGCAGCCCTGCTGCTGTTGCATCTGCTTTTGTTGGAACCGCCGAACGTGGTCCAACCACCCCAGCACTTGTAACATCTTGGAACTCATACAAGACTCAATTTGGCGACTTGGACGCTAACTATGAGATGGGTTATGCCCTCTACCACTTCTTTGCAAATGGTGGTCGTACCGCATATGTTACCCGTGTTGTATCAGGAGCAAGCAATACTGCTGCTGCAACCGCAACCTTTAATGGAACAGTCAATGGGGTTAGTGCCCAAACTGCCTTCAAATTGCGTGCTCCAAACGTAGGTACATGGGGCAACAACCTAAAGGCAACTATCACTGCTGGTGCCAACGTCAGCACATTGGGTACTTTTAACCTTGAAATTAAATACAACGATGTAGTTGTAGAGACGTGGTCAGAACTAAGCCTCAACCAGAACGATTCTCGTTATATTGAATCTGTTGTTAATAACTACTCGTCTTACGTTCAGGCATATGAAGTTCTGTACGATTCTTCGGCAAGCGCCGCTTTTGCAGCAGGTACAACCTATACAGTTACCGCTGTGTCAAATACTGCATTCACAGGTGGTAACAATGGTGCAACAATCACCACAACTGCAAATGGTGACTGGTATACCGCATTGGCTAAGTTG
>JACCDG011293487.1_pt1 | contig 21898 bp, 18 predicted proteins | sample 7442471 | NCBI WGS metagenome assembly JACCDG01 (sample SAMN15323444, study PRJNA562643) | freshwater metagenome | isolation source: river surface water | place: USA:Blue River Watershed | collected 2017-08-17 | reverse complement strand
GTCTTGCTATTTCAAAACACTTCTGAAATCAGAATTAGTGGAAAATTTAAAACTGCTCAACACGATTCTTGTCACGATCATCAACCAACACATTTCAAATATGCTAATTGACAAAGAGAGAGATAGCGCAACAATTGAAAAAAGCTTGTTTTTATTAAAAGAATGGAACTCTGAGTGCACCGGAAAGCTATCTCCCGTTTTTTTACAAGCAAACTCTTTATTTCAGTTCATCCTTGAATTAGTAACCGGGTATCAGAAAGACGAATGTCAATCAATCGAACACATAATTCTTACGTGCACATCCAAGCCCAAAGTAGACGATGAATTTTTTTTCAATTTATTCAAAAAATTGACAGAATTTGTGGCGCAAGAATATTTGAAAGATTTAATACAATTAATCGCAAATTATTACTCTTGCAACACTCCAGAAAGCCATCCACAAAATGTAACATTGGTTAATCTTTACAAAATGATGCAGCTTCAAAATTTCGATTGTTGTTCCTGTGAAGTAATTTGTGACTTGGCATTAAAAAATAAATCAAATAACAACTTCAAGGAACTGGTCAAAAAGTTAATCAATGACAAATCAATTACAAGCGAAATTGACAAAATCGCAACCGAGCGCAAAAGAGAACAAATAACCCTGTGTGTGCAAGAAGCTGTACAGCGAGCAAATATTTCAAAAGATGAAAATATTATTAATCAAGAAAAAAGAAACTTTGTTAAAATCCAAGAAGAGCCATTAGTCAGGCAAAACATAGAAAAAGAGTTCAGCGCATCTCAAGAAAGCTTATTCCAAGATGTAGAAAAAGAGTTGTTTTTACACCGGGAAAGCAAACAAAGGACAAGTCTAATAAACTTTGAGTCAATAAGCTTTGAAAAAATTCTCGAGGCCTACAAAAACTCTATAAAACAATTTTTATACCAGGTGGGAAAAGGTTTCTATCTTCTAAACGTAAAAGTTGTAGAAAAAATAGAGAATAATGCTGAGCAGAAGAAAATCGCTCTTAAGTTATTTGAAGATGTGATTTTACATGATCAAAAAATAGATACAAATAACTATAAAAAAGAAGATCTCGATGAATTTGAAAAAATAATAAAAAGTCCGGCGCAAACATCTTTTTTGGTTTATAATATCGATGGACAAATCATTTTTAATATCAAGACATACCAAACAAAAAACAATCTCGCTGTTTTAGAAATTCAAACTTTGAAAAACTTGGACTCAGACCAAATCAACAAAATTGGCTGCTTTTTTTACTCAAATAAAAAACGTTCAAATCTTGTAAGCAATACAGATAATAAACCGGCACAAAATATTGAACCTCTTAAACAAAATTCTGAATCAACCATCAGAGAGGAATCATTTGAGATTGTTGATGAAAAAAATTTAATTTCAATCCTGAGTGATAACAATTTAATAAAATACGTTACCCAAAAGTTAAAAACCAATCCTTCGGACGCAAAGTTTTTAACTGGTGACCTGTATGGATATTTTTCATTAAGAGTCGATAATTTTAGAATAATTTATGAGATAGTTGAAAAAAGGGTAATAATTGCTGCAGTTGGACCAAGAAAGAAAATTTATGCTGAGTCATCGAGAAAAACAGCATAAAGAATAAAAGCAATCAAAAAATACTTGAGTTTTTTATTTTGTCTGAAAAAATAGTGAGTCATTTGGCAAACAATTTTTTATAAAATGTTTTTACTTACAAGATTATTCTTTACAACTCTTTTACTACTAACTACTTCATTATTTTGTCCAGAGTGGCCCGATAGAGAATCCTTCCCCAATTTATATAAAAAATTGAACGAGGTTGGCTCAAAATGGGATTTTTCTGGATCCTTGGAGCTTTTAGACGAGATTTCGAACGTTAATTTTTTTGAAAAAGGCGCTAAGGTTAATTTAGATATAGGGATAATATTTGCCTACTTCCTTAACTTAATTGAAGTAAAAGATGAAAAAAAAGAAGAAGCCCTTAAAAAGCTTAAAGAAAAGAAGGACGAGATCCTCAAATTGCAACTTGCCCAAAAAGAAGATTTGCACCTATTTTTGGCAAAAAAATTCGTTGTTGGGTTTTGTGTTTTAGAAGGGATAGAATACCTTGAAAAAGGCCTTTCAATTAGCAAGGAATTAAAAAAATTTTTATTTACTGAAAAAATAGCAACCCACGAAGATATTAAAGAAATGTTTGATGCATTCATAAAACTGGGGAGAAGCTATTTTTTAATACCAGCAAAAAGCCCGAAATTTATCCCATTCATTCTCGCAACCCGCTACAATTATTTTTTAAGCCGAGAAGAGTCTATGTTTTCTAGAGAAAAAAGCGTTTCTTGCGCAAAGATGGACATTCAAAATCTGATTTGCATGCAACATTTTCATTTTGAAGTTTTTAGCCTCTTTCCAATGTTTAGAATGTTTGCAGACAATTCTCAATCTCCAAGCATAAACGTTTTTTTACATAAAAACTTTCTTTCTCAAGTGATAAATCAAATTTACAGCCCAATCATAAAATTCATCCGTGAAAAGCTTTCAAATAACGCAAGATTGGATACACAAAATATATTTCTGGATCTATATTCCCACTTTTATGAAGGAACTCTTGAAACACTTATAAATATAGGAAACCCAACAGACTGCCAGCTGCAAACAGCTATAGAGATTATATCTACTAACAATTGGTTTCAAATAAAAGACGAAGAAATTGTTAATATTCGCAACTTTTCTATTTTTATCCTTAAGGTACTGCTTCAAAAAGATACTGCAGACGAGCAATCAAAGAAAAAAAAAGACAAAAAGGGCACCACAATAAGAATAAATACGGCTCTATATTATAAAATAAGAGAAAATCCAGAAAGTGTAGACAAGCTCAAGCTCATCTTTTTTTTGGCCGATAATGCAGCAAAAAGTAATTCTAAAATCGCTGCAGATTTAGACTTTCTACTCAAAGATAAAATTTTATACACAGGCACATCGAATCAAGAAAACATTAGCGCTGAACATAATTTAAAAGAAGTTTTTACAAAAAAAGAAAAAACTCCGGAAGAAGTTGCTAAGATAATTGAAAAAAAAATAAGAAAATTGGACGCAAAAAGACTTAAAGAGCAGCAAGAAATAGAAAAAAAGCTTAAAACAGAACAGGAACTAAAATTTATCGAATCTCAAGAAAATGAGCGAAAAAAAGCTATAAGTGAAGCTGAGGCAAGCTACAAAAAAATAATCTCCGAATACAATAAAGATACAAGTGCTCTTGAAAAACAAGCGCAGCTAAGCCTTGATAATATTAACCGAAAAGAACTAGAAAAAGCGTCCGCAAGAAGACAGGAAAAGAAAAATAACCTATTTACAACCCCAGGCAAACAAAGATTTCTCCTACAAATAAGCGGCAATGATAATGACAAAGACCGCGCAAACATGTCCTCAACAAAGTCTTTAATCTTCTCTATTTTTTATGGATGCAAAAATTGTAAAAATTTCGCACTAACACATTATCAAAACCTAAACAACTTTATAGAATGTAGAAGCAATTGTTATCCAGAACTGCAACAACTACAGCAAGGCTACAATGTGGAAAGCATCTTGGATTATATCTACAGAGAAACTGATTATGAAAACCCTGGGCTACCATTTTTAAACAGAGAGCTAGATTATTCAAATTTATTTTTAAATTCATTTTTTTTCGAATTAGATTTTTTAGAAACAGCCCTTCAAGACACACCAAATCAAAATAAGTTCATTTTAAATGATGAGATGCTAACTAGATTTATCCTTGATATCTATAAAAGCAAAGATATCAGGCTTGTTTTAAAAGAAAAAAATAGCAACCTATTTTTCTTCCTAAAAATTTATAAAGATGAAGATGAATTTCAAACCGTTGAATTTTTTATACCGAGCAAAAACTCTAATTCAGCACAAATTTTGGACACTCAATTCTTTCCAACTGCGGCAACAATTCATGGACTAGTTGATTTGGTTTGGTCTAAAAATAAAAAACCGCTAATCAAAAAATTAATTTATCATTCAATGCTAAGTCTATGCCCAGGAATAGAAGATTATCCATTAAGATCTTGGCTAAAAAACTTAGAAATCAAAAATATTGTAAATGAACCAAACAACAGACTAGTAAATCTATACCATTCATGGTTTGTTGAGAACATAAATAATCTTGAACGGAGCTATAAAATTGAGCAAAAGTTTAATATTTATGATCCAGATGCTGAGCTTGATAAGCTAGAAAATGACGAACTCAAAAAACAAGTCATGCAAAGACTAATATTTTTTGGAGACGGAGCAAAGCAGTTAACTGGGCTTTTACAAGGCATCTACTCAATGAAAGTTGGGAGTTTTAGGATTTTGTACACAACTGTTTCCAACCAGCTAACAATTCAGCAAGTAATAACTAGAGAGCATGGGTATGAACAGGTTATAAGAAGTCAAAAAGGCAAAAATGTATCTCCAAAAAAGAATACGATGGCTTAAAAAATCTGTAAGCAAATGTTGAAAAACTACTCCATTTGCTTACAATTTATCTGTATAAAAATCTAAATTCCAAAATCAAAAATGCTTACTTTGTATCTTGCATCCGGCTCCGAAGGTAGACAAGATCTTTTAAAAAATTCACAAATTTCCTTCAAACTAACTTCGCACAACTTTGACGAGGACAGCATAAAATACAAAATTCCAAGTTTGTGCGAGCTAGTAGAAGAACTAGCTAAACAAAAGCTCTTGTCAATCAATCTTGAGATGCTTCAAGAAAAAGATTGCTTACTTCTGACGAGCGATACGATGGTGCAAAGTGCTACATCTAAAGAAATTATGGGCAAACCTACAAACCTTGCCGATGCAAAAAGAATGCTAAAAATATGTAGAGAAGAACTCATTTTTGTTGCTTCTGGCGTAGCCCTAGCCAAAGTAGAAAATAAAAAAATCGCTAACCTTGAGGTTTGGAGCACTGTCTCAGAAGTAGAATTTTGCGTTCCAGAAAGTGACGTAGATAGGTATTTGCAAAATATTCATTACGCATTGAATATCTGCGCTGCGGGAGAAATAGATGCTCATACTTTTGGGGGCCAATTTGTAAAGTCTATCAAAGGTTCTTACAGCAACATTTTGGGCTTTGACATGTTTGAGCTTAGAGAAAGGCTTGCAAAGTATCGTAATTAAACAAAGATCTTGAAAAAAAAGTTATTTATTTTAGACTCAACACCGTATGTTAGATAATAAGTTTTCAATGTTTTCATTTTTCACAAACAAAGTTTTAGATATATTCCAGTCTCTTGGTAAGAGCAAAACATTGTCCGAGCAAGAAAAGAATGAACTGTCCGAGAAAATTCAGGATACCCTTTTACTTGCTGACGTTCCGATGGAAATCACCAAAACTTTAGCTACCGAAATTATTGAAGATGTCGAAAAAAACACCGCAACAAAGGTCACTTTAGACGAAAAGCTAAAGTCGGCAATGTACCATAAAATTGTTGATTTGATGGGAAATGAGGCTGGCGGAGCCACAAACGTAGACTGGAAAAACAAAAAAAAGATTTTAATGGTTGGCTTGCAAGGCGCCGGAAAAACAACGACAATCCCTAAATTAGCAAAGTTTTTTAAAGAGGAATGTAGAAAAACAAAAATTCTTGCAACATCTCTTGATTTTGTAAGGCCCGCAGCCGTAGAGCAGCTTCAAATTGTTTGCGAAAAGCACAATTTAGACTTTTTTCCTCCTTCCTACGGAAACCTAGAACAAACTATCGAGCAAGTTTTAGAAAAGTTTAGGACCGAAAAATATGAAATGATTATCTTAGACACCCCTGGCAGATTGCACATAGACTCAGCCATGATGGAAAACCTTCGTCAAATTGAGACTTTATTTGAGCCAGACATGACGCTTTTAACCATAGATAGCATGATCGGGCAAGAATCATTGAAAGTTGCGCAAGCCTTCTGCCAAGCAATTACCGTCTCTGGAGCAATTCTTACCAAAGCAGACAGTGATGCAAAAGGCGGAGTAGCCCTGTCACTATTTAAATCTGTGCAAAAACCAGTATATTTTGTAACAACTGGAGAAAAAGTCCAAGATTTTGAAAAGTTCATTCCTAGCCGAGTTGTTGGAAGGCTTCTTGGTAGCGGTGATATTGCATCCCTTGTAGAAAAAATCGACAAAGTCGTCTCGGCAGAGCAAAAAGAAAACTCAAAAGAAAAGCTTCTTTCTGGTAACTTCAGCCTACAAGACTTCCTTGAGCAGATGGAAATGATGAGCAATTTTGGCTCGATCCAAAAGCTTATGAGCTATATTCCAGGATTTTCGGGGATTCCTAAGGCAGAGCTAGAAAAAGCCGAGCTTGAACTTAAAAAGTTTCGAGCTGCAATTCTATCAATGACCCAAAAAGAGCGCGAAAACCCTGCAATAATAAACCCATCCAGAAAAAAGCGAATAGCTGATGGTAGTGGGCTAAATATAAAGATAATTGAAGAATTGTTAAATAAATTTGAAGAAAGCAAACGTTTTGCTAAACTCTTAGGAAGAGGTAGCATGAAAGATATGTTCCGTTAATATATATATTTTAAGCAAAAGGTGAATAAATGGCTGTTAAAATCAGGCTTAGTAGAATTGGAAAAACTAACCGACCATATTATCGTATTGTTGCAATCGACTCCAGAGCAAAAAGAGACGGTGCGTGCATAGAAAATCTTGGAACTTTTGATCCGATCAAAAATGAACTTATTCAGTTCCACGAAGAGCAAGTCAAAAAATGGATTGGCGTTGGCGCTATTTGTACCGACTCGGTAGTCAAATTGATGAAAATGCACTCCAAAAAGTCTAGACAAGTTAATCAAGTTTGATGTTATTTTGAATGAGCTTTTATTTACAAGTTCCTTCAGAGAGAGTAGTTTATGTCTTTTGAAAATGCAGACAAAAAAGAATGTCTAAAAAATCTTGTTGAGTTTATTGTAAAAAACTTAGTTGATTATCCAGAACAGGTGAACGTTTCCCTAATAAACGGAGAACAAGCAACGATCATAGAACTTAAGGTATCTCAGTCGGATCTTGGAAAAGTTATTGGAAAACAAGGTCGAACAGCTAAAGCTTTACGCACGCTGGTTCATGCAATTGCAACGAAACAAAAGAAACGTGCAATTTTAGAAATTTTAGAGTAAAAAATTCCAAAGGGGACGAGCATATTTACCTTGTCCCTTTTTTCTACTTTCAACAATCTTCAGTGGCAAAATGTTAAATATTTCTATTATTACCCTCTTTCCTGATCTTTTTCATTCTTTTATTAATACATCAATTATAAAGCGCGCTATAGACAAGGGATTAATTAACTTTAATCTGTTTAATATGCTTGACACTGTCGAGCCAAAAGTTCGTGTAGATGCTCATACTGTAGGTCCTGGACCAGGAATGGTTATAAAACCAGAAGTAATTGAAAAATCAATAAAAATGTGCCAAGAAAGGTTTGGTATTGGTTATAAGATATTTTTCACTCCACAGGGCGAAGTTTTAAATCAAACGATACTACGATCTATCGTTGCAGAGATTACATCTGCCAAAGAAACCGTAGAATTTTCTGAAGACAAAATTGAAAACAAAGATCAGCATGTAATTTTAGTTTGCGGCCGATATGAAGGTTTTGATGCTCGAGCTGAAGAGCTATTTGCAAACAAACGATTATCTATTGGTGATTACGTTTTGATGGGCGGTGAACTTCCTGCTCAAGTTTTTATAGAAGGATTTACAAGGCTTTTACCAGAAGTTCTTGGTAATGCAGATTCTATCAAAACGGAATCTTTTGAAACCCCATTTTTTGATGCTCCGCAATATTGCAAGCCAAATGAATGGAATGATTTAGAAATTCCTGCAATTTTGCAAACTGGAGATCATGCAAAAATTGAAGCATGGCGAAAGAACACTGCTGCAAAAAATACACTTGCATCTCGTTTTGACTGGGTCAGAAAGCATCCTGAAGCAACAAAAAACAAGGAACTAATCTTGTCCTTAATCCCAAAGCATTACGTTGTCATAATGCATGATGAAGTACTGCTTAAGGACGGAGTTGTTGGTCAAACATCGATAAAATCTATGGATCTGCATGATATTTCAAGAGCTGCTGAGACATTTGGATTTGTTAAGTTTTTTGTAGTACAACCACTAAAAGATCAGCAAAGCATTGCCAAAGAATTCTTTTCATTTTGGACCGAAGGTGCAGGAACAACCTACAACAAAACTCGCTGCCAAGCCGTTTCGGGAATAGAAATTTTAAACAGCCTTGAAGAAGTTTTAGAAAAAATTTCTCAAGAAAACGGGGGCAAATCTGCGCTAATTATCTCAACTTCTGCAAAAAGCTACCCTGGCAAAGAAATAATCTCTTTTCATGATCAAGGCAAAGTATGGAAGCGTAAGCAACCAGTACTAATCGTTCTTGGGACTGGGCATGGCTTGGCAATGAGCATAATTGATCGTTCAGACTATATTTTGGCCCCAATTTATGGGTTATCAAACTACAACCACCTTTCCGTGAGATCTGCAGCAGCAATTATTTTTGACCGCTGGCTAGGACTTTTGTAAGCTAACTCAAACACAACATATAAATTTCGATGAAAAAATTATTTTGGAAAACCCTTAAGAAATCATGCAACAAGATTCAGTATTAAAGACCTCTTTTACGTCTCTAAGAATTTTGTATTTGTCTTCTTGCGAGCCAAAATGAAAGCAAGTATTGAACATCGGGACGATGCTTTTGCGATAAACATCCTTCAAATTAGAATTATCCTTGCAATGTTCTTTTAAATACCAAGCAGCAAAAACCCCGAAATCTAGGCTGTCAAAGCAAAATTCTGATATGAATCTTTTACCTTGTAAATGGGCATCAAGATCTATTTTCGATGAAAATAAAACTTCAGACACGATGCAAATAGCATCTCCAATTTCACTATCATCAATTTTTAGATTGGATGAAATTGTTTTTAGTCTCAAAAAAATATCTGTAAGCCACTCTTCTTTGCATACAAAGCTGCATTGAGAGTACTGAAATACGGTCCTAATAAATTTTTGGGAAAGAACAACTGATGAATCATCAAAAACAATCTCAAATCCAGATTCTTTGATAATTATTTTTTTCACAAATTCGCATGCCGAAAGCAAGTCGCACAGCCCTAAAAGAGCTCTATTATCATTAAATACGCCCACAAATATGTCTGGGTATCGACCAAACTGGGTTAAATAAGTTCCCACCCTAGAATCAAACATCGAGTTTAAAGTATTTGCTACTATATTTTGATCACTCTCCCAACTATTAAAATAGCTTGGAATATTCAAAAGGCTTGAGACTTGGTCTGGACTAGGAACCTTGATATGGCTAGGACTCAAAGATTGTCCAAAAACAGCGCAGGATAAAACAAATACAAATAGAGACAACATTGTTTAAAATAAAGATGAAATGCAGCTTTTAAATTGAAAATAATAAAAATTGCTAAATTTACGCTAAAAAATTAAATGTTATCTCAAATCTTTGCAAGAAAAATGTGCCAAAAGGATTCGATCTGCTTTTTGAGTAAATAATTATTACGAATCAACGCGCTGCTAATTGATAAAAGATTTTCTATAGTTTATAATATTTTTGAACGGTTTTTCGTAGATTTACAAATGAAAGCTAGCGGTATTACAAAAGAAACTATCTTGGATCTAGGCACGGCAGAAAAAAATTTTCCAGAATTTGCTGTCGGCGATCGAATCGAAGTTAGCATGATAATTCAAGATAAATCCAAAGAACGTATCCAAAAATTTGAGGGTGACGTTATTGGAATGAAAGGACAAGGCGTAGCACAAACTTTCAAAGTTCGCAAAATCAGCGAATCTGGAATTGGTATTGAACTAACCTTCCCTTACTACTCACCAAGCATCGACAGCATAAAATTGCTCAGACAAGGTGTTGTTCGTCGTGCAAAACTGAATTATCTTAGAGATAAGAAAAGTTCCAAAGCCTCAAAAATCAAAGGCAAAAACGACTTCTAAAAAAAGGCCTGCAAAAAACAGGCCTCTTTTTCTTAATCAATCTAAATCCTAATCCTGATCATCCTTTTTTCCATGCTTGCTTTTGTTGTCATCTTCGTCTTTTTCATCATTTTTGTCATGATGGCGCTTGTGCTCTTTTTGTTTAAGCTCACAACCCTTTCCGCAACAACCAGACAACCACTTTGTTAACTGACAGCAGGGTTTGTAGCTTGCAACCAAAATGTAACCTTCTGGGGTTTTTAAAGAAGCGCTGTAACCACCATGTCTATGTTTTTCGCAGCCGGGCTTGGATTTCTCTTTGGCTCCAAGTCTAATTCCTTCTGCAAACCATTGATCTACAGAATCTTTGCATGGTGCTGCAAAAACTATTTTTGGTTGTTTTTTACCGGCAGAAACTTCGCCTTCTTTATTTTTGTGCTTAATCCAAAAGCTGGCTTTTTTCCAAAAACCATAGCCAGCAGCGCTACGCTTATCATCTTTGGCATAAGTTTTTATTCGAACCATTTTTAGCTTTGCAAATAAAGCATCATAAAACTCAGTTGCTGCCTTAAAATCTGAAACCCTGACAACAACCTTACTTAATGCAGGTCTCCACATGTAGCAATGAAGCCAAACTAAACCTGCAAAAAACAACGCTCCCCAAAAAATGTAATGCTTTACGCAGCATGCCCACTTGCAACACTTATTTATAAAAGAATTAATCATGTTTTATAAATTTAAAATTTCAAAAGCAAAAAAAATATAAAGAAATATCCTTTAAAAAAGCTAGCAAAAAATTACGCAAAACTTTTCTTCAAGTCTGAATACTTAGAAAAAAAATCTTTAGATAAAAGATCTATTTGATTTTTAGATGCTTCAAAATTTTTGACAGCCTCTGTTTCGGATGCTATTAATGAGTACTTCTTGCTCTTTGAAAAAGAGTTTTTATTTGCCTTTAATCTTTTTATGAAACAATCAAGCACGGTTTTTTGTGCGACATTATTTCTAAAATAATCAAGAAATAATTGACGGTGATGCACAACCCGGAAATTAAACCATGAGCAATCGCTGATTTCTTTTTTTGATAAGCTTTTTAAACAACAAAACAATTTTGTTTCATGTTCATCTAAAGTTTGCAAATCCAAGGACTTGATTTTTTTGATCCTGTTATAAAACTCTTGTAACCAAAATGAAATTTCATAACATAAAATGTTTAAAGATAAAGCCTTATCAAAACTAATTCGGTTGAAATGCAAATCTTTCAATTTAAAATTTTCCGAATCTTCTGATAATTTTAAATCGGAAGACACATCGATTATACTGACAAGCTCTTGATAATATGCAACAGCCAAATCATGCAGCTTGTTTCTTATAATACTCAAAACATCCGTTTTTGATCTGCAAATTTCTTGATTTAAAATACTTTTAATAAGTCTCATTTCTTCGGCAAAATCTAGGTTTGTTTGAGACCCATTCATACACCCAGCAAGACAAATTACCTGGTCTGGCACAAAATCAGATAACCCCTCTCTTTCTTTCTCTGTAATGATTGGGTCTAGCCACTTCAATAGCTCAGGGCTAGAACTATCATCATGCGAGGATGGAATACATAGAAATAAGTTATACATCAAAATATGTACTACACAAAATACCCAAAAAAATATTCTCATCTAAAAACCAAACAAGTCCTGTGCGTTTTTGCTTGTAATTTTAGCCACATCTTCCAACTTCAAATTAAACAAACTTGCAAGCTCTTGCGCAATAATTAAAGTATTTTTTGGATGATTCCATTTTCCTCTAAACTGCTGAGGAGGTAGAAACGGGGCGTCGGTTTCCAGCACAATATGCTGCAAGCCAATAGATTTGACGATCTCTCGCATTTCACCATTTTTTGGATAATTAATTGGACCGTCAATCCCAATCTTAAAACCCCAACCTGTTACAACTTTTGCAAAATCTAGTGACTGTTGAAAACAATGGATTACTGCTCGCAAATCTTTTCTGAAAGGTTCGATAACTTTTAGCAAATCATCCGCTGCATCTCGCACATGAAATGAAATTGGCAAATTATTTTCAAAGGCCAGGTCCATCTGTGCAAGCAAAGCATCAATCTGATTTTGTTTATTAAATGGCTTATGATAAAAATCCAAACCAATCTCTCCAATTGCAACAATTTTTGCAGAACGTTTCTGATTAAAAAGTTTCTTAATCTCTAAAAATTCTGCTTTCCAGTCAATATTACAATCTGTTGGATGGAGCCCAACCGTTGCAAAAACATTTTCAAAATTTTCAGCCAAAAGAATCGAATTTGCGGAGCTTTGCAAGTCGCAACCAACATTCAAAATCTTTGTAACACCAAGATCCTCTGCATCTTGCACAATCTGCTTGGCCAAAACAAGATGTTCATCCGTCATTACTTGCCTAGGCTTTTGAAAAATAACGGCGTCAATATGGCAATGAGTATCGATTAACATACTAAAAAAATAAAAAAGGCATTATATGCGTTTTACAGCAACTTTCAAACAAAGACAATAGCAAAGTTTCTTTTTCAACAGCAAAATCATTATGGAGCATAACTGCCTACAATATCATCAGGCTAAAAACCATCTCCATATTGTGAAAAAGATGCAGCCGCGAACTGCTGAGAATTTTTGGCTTGTGATCGCGTTTTTTTTGCATAAAGTTGCAAGCTTGCCAAATCAATTTTTTTTGCTAGGATTAATATCAACTTCAGCAAGTTTTGCAAAATCGTTGGGAATTATTAATGCAAAAAGTTTCTACAAATATTTCAATCTTTTTATTGCTCCTAGTTTCATCACAGCAGTCATTCTTCAAAGCTGAGCAAACAAATTCTGAACAATCGACTACGACAGAAGTTGATTCAAAAAACGACGCCACCCAAAAATCATACTCTATAGAAGACGATCCTTATTTTGGTCGGGAAACTGAAAGGCCGTACGGCAAAAGATGGGAAGGAAATCTTACCAGGCTGGAACGATTTAGAGCAGCTTTATATAGAACTTTTTTCCCAACTTACACAGAGCAGTATTTGAAAGACGTGATGGTTTCGGGAGACACTTCTTTTGACAAATACGACACGATAGGATTTACACTCAAGGTTATCGGGGCGGCTACTATCATTGGCTTTGTCGTCCTTCTCAGGATTGCAACTGTCCAAGCAAACACTCCCGGCACAGACCCTTATAACATGGAAAAGCTCCAGGAACAAAATGGAATCTATGAGACAACGATAAGTAGTCAATCTGAAACGATATTGTATCTATCTAAGAAGCTTAAAGAGCTAAAAGCGCAATTAGAGGAATCTGGAGCTAGCCGTGGTAGTAAAAACTTTAAGAAATGAGTATAAATCCAGTCTATTTTTTTGCTTTTTAATGCTACAGGTTTTTTTTGGACAGGTTTATTGTGGTGATAAAACTAAAAAAAAATTAATCAAAGAGACTGAGCTTGAAGCTGCTTGCCTGACTTTCTTCTGTACGCAAGTTAATAGACTGGAAATCTGGCAGGGAATAGAGCCTCTGAAATCCAAAGACCTAAATTATGACACCTTCATTTATTATACGCCTTTTGTAAAAGCATTATCGAAGGTAAAACTTCGGCTATTCAGAGAAGCAGTTTCAGACGATTCTTTAAGTGGAATACTTCAGATTCTAAAGCTCAAAATCCACAATCAGCCAGATTTTATTCCTGCTAAAAATTTAGACTTTTGGTTAAGATTAGAAAGTCTTTTCGATGCAAAAACAACTGATATCGCTCAGCTAGAGTATCTTGCATTTAAAACTATTTTTCTATTCTATGACTTTCTAATTCCCCTAAGCACTAAGTGTGAAGATTTTGATGATTCAAGCCGCGCCGAAATAGAAGAATACGAAAATGAATTAAAGAAACTAAGAGAGCTATTAAAAACCCTTCACTCAAAAAAGTTTAACGAGTCACTGCTAGATAACAACCTTCTTGAGGATCTTTTTAGTAAAGCGATGGATCTTTTGGAAAAACACCCAATCCACTTGGCTTCCTGTGATAAGGAAGACATTCGTGTAATAGTTTGGCTCGCGATCATAGACAGCTTTTTGCTTCTTGAAAAACAGTTTTACGAAAACTGTGTGCCAGATGACATGGTTTTTCATGAGGTGCTGCAAAACATTATTTCAATATTGCAGCGGTACTTTGTGATCTTGTCCGACGACCCGGAAGAACAGATAGAAAAGCTAAAGGTTTTTTGCAAAGAAATTGGCATGGAGTGTCAAGCCACTGAAGAACGCGCTGAAGAAGAAAATGGACTGACACCGTCAACTACCCCATCTATATCACCAGTACCCCCAGCTGAAACACCTTCGCCAAGCACAACTCCTCCGCTACGGCGAACTGGACAACCAATATCAGTAAGGCCTTTGCCTACCACACGTACTGCTAGAGGAGCATCCCCCTCTACTTTGGAAATTTTAACGTCAGCTGTATCTCGCCTTTTTTCTTGGTAAAAAGAGTCACAAAAAAAACGGCAGAAAAAGGTGCGCAACTACTTAGTGTTTTAATAAACATACATCAAATTAAGCCAACTATTATGGCCGAAAGCTAAAAAATCAAGTATAATCAGCTATGTTTATGCCTTAATTTTTCTCAAATCATGAGTAACGAAGCAAAAAAAAGCTTTAAAAACAGCCTCAATCTTCCAACTACGAATTTCCCAATTATTTATCAGCACGCGCAAAGCGAGCCGGAAATTTTGGCATGGTGGAAGCAAAAAGAGATTTGGAAAAATTATGAAAAGGGCGATAAAAAGTTTGTCCTTCACGATGGACCACCGTACACAAATGGCAACATCCACATCGGTCATGCATTAAACAAAATCTTAAAAGATATCGTTGTAAAATCGAAAAAAAAACAAGGATACGCTGTCCACTTCAAATTGGGTTGGGACTGTCATGGGATGCCAATCGAAATCAAAATAGCTGAAAAACTTGGGCTATCAAAAGAGCAAATCAAGCAAGATCCAGTAGCATTTAAAAAGGCTTGCAGAGAATATTCTGATGAATGGATCAAAGTCCAAAAAGAAGAGTTTGCAAGGCTTGGCGTGATCGCTGACTATGAAAACCATTATGAAACAAAAGGCTTTGAATATGAAGCTGATATTGTAAGAAGCTTTGGCAAGTTTTCAGAACAAGGCTACATCATGAGAAGAGAAAAGACTGTGCCGTGGTGCGCAAGCTGCTCTACCGTGCTTGCAACAGCTGAAATAGAATACAAAGATCGCAAAGATCCATCCGTTTTTGTAAAGTTTGACTTAGATGAGAGCTCAAAATCAAAGCTTCTGTCAAATATCAATGCTCAGGCAATGCAAAACAAAAGCATTAGCATGCTTGTCTGGACCACAACCCCTTGGACTTTGCCTTTGAATAGAGCACTGATGTGTCACCCGACTGGTCAATACAGTCTTGTACAAACTTCAGGAAGCGATTATTTAATTCTTGGCTCTGACCTTGTAAGTAAAATGTCCGACAAATTAAAAAAAGTGAATCCAGATGAAAGTCTTACAAAGTTAGCAACATTTGAGTCAAAGCTTTTACAAGGCCTGAATGCACATCACCCAACAGATGCTTCTAGGGTTGTTCCGATATTGCTTGAGGATATCGTTGGGCTAGAAGATGGTACTGCCGTAGTGCATTGCGCTCCTGGATGTGGACCAGAAGATTATCTTGTTGGTATCAAAAACAATCTTGAAATCTTTTCACCAGTTTCTCCAGACGGGAAATATTTGCCAGAAGTAAAGCAACAAGAACTTATCGATAAGCCAGTCTCTGAAGGTCAATTTTGGATGATAAAATACCTTGCAGACAACAACAAATTACTATTTAAGGAAAACATTACCCACAGTTACCCACACTGCTGGCGCTGCTACAATGGACTGATTTTTAGAGCAACAAGGCAATGGTTTTGTGATCTGAAAAAACATGACCTACTTCCAAAACTTACACAAGAAATCGAAAAAATAAGTTTTTATCCAGATTGGGGTAAAGCCAGATTTGCATCGTTCATCGGCAGTCGAACAGAATGGTGTATATCGCGCCAACGCACCTGGGGTGTACCAATTATTGCATTGAAATGCAAAAACTGTGATCATGCCGCATTTCCGACAGACTTCATACAAAAAGTTTCAGACAAAATTGCGCAGCATGGTATTGAGTACTGGGATCTTGTTGAACTCAGCGAGCTGCAAACTCTGGGCTTTGATGTATCACAAAAATGCAGCTGTCAAAAAACGGAATGGATTAAAGAAAAAGACATTTTAGACGTCTGGTTTGATAGCGGAGTTTCGCATACAGCAGTACTTAAAAAAGAAAGCGAAGCTTTATACCCAGCAGACCTTTATTTAGAGGGTTCAGACCAGCACAGAGGATGGTTTCAAAGCTCAAATATTTGTGCAGTAGTACTTAATGGCAAAGCTTGTCAAAAAGCAATTCTTACTCACGGGTATGTTGTCGATGGAAAAGGATTTAAAATGTCCAAATCTCGTGGCAATGTAATAGCACCAAATGACATCATAAAAAAATACGGTGCTGAAGTTCTCAGATTGTGGGTAGCTAGTTCCGATTATTCTAAAGATGTCGCAATTTCTCTAGAACATTTTGCTCCAATTGCTGAAATGTTTCGGAAAATCCGAAATACATGCCGCTTTCTGATCTCAAATTTATTTGATTTTGAAGCTAAAAAATTTTTAGAAAATTTGGATGCACAATTAGAAGATCTAAAGAATGTAACATTGCTAGACAAAATAGCCTTGCTGGAGCTTTGCAATAAACTCAAAAACACTGATGTTTATTATAATGATTACAACTTTACCGCAGTAGTTGCGGCAATAAATAATTATTGCGTTACAAATCTTTCTGCTGGGTATCTGGATATGGCAAAAGATAGGCTTTACGTAGACGAAAAGTTTGGGATCCTCAGAAACAGCTGCCAAAAAACACTTGGAATTATTTTAATGACGCTTTGCCACAAAATTGCGCCAATATTGAGCTTTACCGCTGAAGATCTCACCAGAGAAATATTTGGTAAAAACTCATCCATCTTTGAGCTGGACCAAATTAATCTAGAAAAACTTGAGCAAGTTGCAATAATTGATGAAGAAACAAAGCTAGAAGAAATAGTACAGCTACTCTATAACTTTAGAGATCACATCTTAAAAGGAATAGAAGAGCTCCGTGCACAAAAAATTATCAAGCACTCTTTGGAAGCAAAGCTAGATCTATGGATTGATGGTGTCTCAAAAGAAGGCTTGCTATTCAATAAAATTATTGAAATAGCACAAAAACATGAAGGCTGTGTAAGGTTCTTCAAAGATTGGTTAATAGTGTCTCAAATAAACTTTATGCCAAACAAAGAAAAGCTCCAATCTTTTGGACCAAGCTGGTTTTATGCAAAAGTAGGCCAAGCTGATGGTGTAAAATGCCCAAGGTGTTGGCAGTTTGAACTCACGGATCACCCTGATGAGCTTTGCTCTAGATGCGCAAAAATTATTGGCTAAATATTTTGAAAAGGGAGTGCGCAAGCATTCCCTTAATCTATTTTTGTATAACTTAAAATATTCTCTAAAATCAGAACAAATGAACTATCAGGATCAAACAAGCGTAAATAAGCATCTCGCATTTCAGATATTTTTTTAGCTTGATCTTTAAATGCGGTTCCACAACTACCAGCCTGCAAGCTTTCTTGTAAGCGTATAAAGCCAGTCAGCTTAACAACTTCAAAAGAAAAAATTACAAGAAATATTCTCTTCAAAAACTCACTCATTTCTTCTGTCTCAAATAACGCTGTAGTTTTCAACTTCTTTTGGTTGTAACAAATATTATTTATATATTTTTTTGCAAAAACATATATTTTTTCAGCACCAGAAATATCTTTTACATCAACTTCTTCAACAAAATTGGTAAATGAATCTATATCGGCCTGGCCTGGATAATAATAGAAATTATTTAGTGAATTATTACAAAAAACATCTTGAATCAAAGGAAAAATTCGTGAATTAAACATACCGATAAGGACTGGCTGTACGATAGCGGTTTTTGAAAATTTTTGCGCAATATCATAAACAATTAAATCATATTGTCTTAAAAAATCAAAAGAACATAAAATCTGTGCAGTAAAAAAATAAGCAACCAGTTTTTTAAACATCTTTTCAAAAAGATAAAGCTGCTGCAAAGATCATAAAAAATAATTCTTTCTTTTTAATAGAAGAGGTGAAAATTACAAAAGGCTTATATTTAGCCTTTTGTAATTTTAGTATAATATAATAACAAGCTATTTAATCGCCAAATACTTCGGTTAAAGATTCTTCGGCTACTCCATATACCTCGGTTAAAGATTCTTCGGCTGCTCCATCATCTTCTCCAACAGAGTCGTTGGTATACTGATTTAGAGGTGAAGAATTATTTTCAAAAGGGTGAACTTGCCCTGCAAGAGGTATTCTTTTATTGGAATGCTGAAGGGTATTTATTCGACAATTCGATATTGAAGAGCCTTTTGTCGATTGAAATACAAGTCCAACAATATCGTCTCCAAGTTGCCCATCTTCTTCTGCAAGCGCTTTGATTATTCTTTTATCCTGTTCGGTGAAAACATACTTTTTTGTATTTTTGCGCTTAGAATGAACATCATTTGGAGGTCTTACTTCTGTCTCCATATTTCTTGGAGGGGTTTTCGTTTCATGAGAAGATTCACTAAGCACACGCCTTGGCGTTGAAGGCCTTGGCGTCGCTGGTGGGGAAACTAAAGCCTCACCGGTTGCTAAAACAAAATTTGAAACCAATCCCACAAATAATAAAAATAAAATATACATATAGTCTCACTTATAAAAAAATCTATCTACTTAAACCTCTCAAGTAGAAAAGTTTTTTACAAATGCATAATAAATACAGCCAAAAAAAGCTTTCATTTAAGCTTTTTTTAAATAAAAACACACTTTTCATGAAATATTTTTTGCATTAATATTATTTTGTTTCTGGGGCTTTTTCGCAAAAAACACTGTTTTCTCAAAAAAGTATATTTTCTGGATTAAAATTTATAAGCAAGCAAGTCTTCTGGAAAAAGTGATTGACCATTGCAAAGCTTAATTACCCTCTTTTCTCCATTTTCCAAAGAATAAAACGCTTGAGAATACTCAAGATCAAGATAAATATTTCGCTGCTTACAATGTTGCATAAGATTACAAGCAACTTCTCTCAAAGCATCATCTCCAGCTTTTAAATATCTTTGAAAAAAAGGATTTTTTAGCAACTTCTCATCAATGAATTTGGGCTCAATAACTTGAAAAAAGAATCTTGGATAGCGCAACTGAACATCTTTGACGATTCTAACAATAAGATTTTCTACTTTTCCGTAGCCCGCAAAAACCTCAATTAAAATTAGTCCCGCTATTTGATACCTAATCTTACTAAACAATAATTGAGGAGCTCTATAATCTGGTGCACGGTCTAAGAACAGTTCTTGATTAAAAACAAATGAACTTAAAAATTGATCGCAAAAGGCCGCGTTATCTTTAAAATACTTTACCTGATTCTTTTCATAAATTTCACGATTCTTTTTGGCTATTTCATTCCATGCTTGCTTCATAGATGCTTGAAAATTATCTTGCTGGGATCTTTTTTGTGCATCTCGATAAATTTTTAGGAAATAATTAGAAATATTATCTTTCAATACGCTTACAACTTTTTCTAAATAAGCACATTCTGCATTTTCAAAAGCCTCGGAATCTTTATCACTCTCTTCTTGCTCTACATCATTGTCTTGGTAGTAAAAACAAAATTCACAATGATCTTGCAAATTTTGGTCTTGTAACAATCTATTCTGTTTTAAAGGTTTGCAAAATGCGCCATTTTCAGCCAATTCAAACTTTTTAGGAGGCAGAGCGACCGACGCAATACTTATCTGCTCTTGATTATTTAAAGCTTTTGGACCGTATAAATGTTGAAAAGTTATTAATACAAAAGAAAGCAGTAAAACATTTTCCATGTGAAAATTTAAATCAAAGGGTCGATAGAATTAATTTTCACAATAGAAACTATTCTGTCAAAAGTTTTTATAAAAGCTCAATAATTGAATATTTTACGCTGGGTTTAAACTAGTTTCACCGGAACAAGAGCTTTTTGAGCAAAGTCCCAAGTCACAAAAACAAGCTCATCCGCTAACCATTTTTTATCAATTTTTAGGTGAATGCTTTTACATTTTTTGCTAACAGAGAAAGAATCAATAATTTGCCCCAACGAATATTTGTTTGGCTGCTCAAATGCATTGATTAGCCAGATGTAGTAATCTGACCTCTCAGTCACGGCTAGCTGAAGGTGCCCTGAATTGGGATTTACATTAATCGCCCAGTCACCAATATTTGGCAAAGACTCTGGAGATAAATCTTTATGAATAGCGTGGAGCCAGTCATAATAGATCGGCACTTGATCAGTGCCGCGATAAAGCCAGATAGCTTGAGCAGCACCAGAAATTGGAAAATAATAAAAAGGTAATGCCACAAAACAAATCTGTCGACTTTGAAGATCTGGATAATTTTTAACAAAGCTTTTGTAAGCATCATCTGTTAAAAGAAACTTATTTTGTAAAATCGTCAGATCTACAAAAATCGACCTAGCGCCTGTAAAAATCAAAAATAATCCCCAACAAAAAAACATGTTTTTAAAAATATTTTTGGCATATTCTGAAGTTATATTTTCACAGATAAACAAAACAGAGGTTAAAACGACAGGAAAGCAAAAATACAAAAACCGAAGCTGATGACCTGATAAGATGCTAGCCCAAATCGAAACTCCAATTACCGCGCTTGAAGAAAAGAAGACCCAAAAGTTTGAAAAATAAAAAACAAACGCAGTTAAAAGTCCTGCAAAAAAAATGGCTGCCAATTTCCAAATTTTATATCCAGTCCCAAGCCAAGATAGGCCAAGAAGATCCGTAACAAGAGTAACAAGGTTATAAAATCGGTACGGAAGCTTATTAATAAACTCTGCAAGAAAAAACCCTTGGTTAAAACAAAAGACATGCTTGCGCCAAAACATGTAAAATAAAATCGTCGCAACGTACCCAAGCCAAACAAAAACATCCTCTCTAGAAATACCCTTTTTTTGCCGATCTGCATCTAGATAAATCATCGCTCCATACCCGGCGATTAATCCAAGATTGATTTCATGAAAAAGAAGTGTGGCTAAAAATAGTAAGTAGGAACTTATCAATAAAAAATTAGACCTACTTTTTAAATACAATCGAAGTAAAAACAACGATAACAAAAACAAAATAACACTCAGACTGTATCCTTGAATGACAAATCTTCCAATAAACCGTGCCGTACCTGGAAAAAAAAGAAAAACTGAAGAAGCTAGAAAACTTTCAATCAATGGAAAATAAGCTGCCAAAAGAGTAAAAAAAAACGCCCCTGCGATCGCATGCAAAAATATTGATAGATAAAAAAAGACCCTTGGTTTTAATGGATCTAAAAACTTTAAAACTAGGGCATACCAGCACAAAACTAACGGTCGAAAGGTTGCAAGTACTGGATTTTGTTTAAAATGAAGCTTTTGATTTGTTGGCAAAATTGACGATTCATTTTGATTTTCACACGTAAAAAATGACTTAAGATCTGAGGTTTGTTTTATCTTTCCAACGTAAACCGCACCGTAATCATCATCAAAAAATCTAAAATCTTTTTCTGAGTAAGAAAAAATAAACAGTGTCACAAAAAATAATACTGTCGCAAGGAAGCAAATCTTGATGCAAGATGGAGCTTGGCTCCAATTTTCTTGGTTCATCAACATCATCTAAAATAAAAAAATAAATGCCGAAAAAGGGACTCGAACCCTTACCTTTATTCAAGACTAGAACCTGAATCTAGCGCGTCT
>JACCDG011972576.1_pt1 | contig 21899 bp, 23 predicted proteins | sample 7442471 | NCBI WGS metagenome assembly JACCDG01 (sample SAMN15323444, study PRJNA562643) | freshwater metagenome | isolation source: river surface water | place: USA:Blue River Watershed | collected 2017-08-17 | reverse complement strand
TGAGTGTTAGTTGGAGACATGTTTTCCTAGGACCATGCCACCTACAATAAATTTATTAAACTCCTCACATGCTGTGACGCATGCAAAAGGATAAAATAAGTATATAACTCTAGGGATTTTGCGCAAGTGGTTATACAACACTATTTTAGTATGTCAAATAATAAAAAGTGGCCACTAAAGGTGACCACTTTTCTCCACTTTATTTTTGAACGAGGTAGGGGAGAAGTACCTCTTTCCATGACGACCAATTAGGAAGCCTGGGTGCTGTAACTTCTCTGTTGTATGGACGATCAAAGAGCACATGTGTCCACGATGGTTTCATGCACCCGGTGACGGAGGGCTTGTCGTCGAGCAGTACCGTACCGTAGGCGAGCGTCTTGTCGCGAGTGAAGATGAGTTTGTCGGTGTGCTCACGACCAAGATAGTGGCTCACCCACTCTCCTTTCTCTAAAAGACAGTGAGGGTTCTTGTAGAAGCGCTTCGCTGTAGTACAGAAGAAAACCTCGAATCCATGCTCACGTGACGCACTCATGATCTCGTGGAATGCCACGACCGCCCCATCCATTGGGACTAATGAAGAGAAGAACCCTTGCTCAAGGGTAAGCTTGTCAACATCATCTGCCATCTTTTCACCAAAGATTTTGTGAGTATCAAAGAGCGAGACATCAGAGGGTTGATACAGCGGCAAACCGTAACGCATATGAGCGAGTTCAAGCAGTCGCTTGTCGTATTGGCAAAGAACGCCGTCCATGTCTATGAGCAATACTTTTTGTTTCATTACTATTTCCTTTTCTTTTCATGGTTAATGATCTGCCATCAGAATACTTCTTTTCTTGTAACCATATTTCATAAAAAATAAAAATATGTCTACTGTAAGTACATATTTTAATTTAAGATTATATTATAATAGTTTATACTGTCTTTAATGAATACACTTAATTCGATTACTCTTGCCCTTAAAGGACTTGGCTTCACTAACGAAGAAGCAAACATTTTTGTTTGTCTTGCTGAATATGGCGCTCAGAATGTTGTGCATATAGCTAAGCAAACAAAATTATCAAGAACGACTGTTTATAAAACACTCGGCAAATTATTATCAAAAAAAAGGGTGTATACGACTAAGCCAAATAAAAGAATACTCTATGAAGCAGCAGACCCTAGTACTCTTATCGCAGAGCTAGAAGAGGCTGGTGAGCGGGCTATAAAAGAACTCCATCAATTAAGCAATAAGCACAAGACATCTTTTTTTGTTCCTGTTACCTCTTTGTATGTTGGCAACAAAGAACTTGGTAATATATACGAAGATATTGTTAAAACACTTCCAAAGGGTGGCACATACTTTCGTTACACATCTCGAAGAGACGAGTACGAAATAACTCCACTTTATTGGCAACAACGAAAAAGTAAAGAAATAGAACGTCTTGTTATTACTAATCTTAAGAAGGCTGAGCTTAAAGAAAAAGATGCAAACCGTTTCATAAAAACAGTTCCGAAAGATTTTGCTTTTGATGATAATGTAGCACTTCTTATCTACGGCCAAAAAATAGCCTACATTGACTACAATTCAATGACAGGAACAGTGATAGAGTCTCCGCAACTAGCCCGCTTCCAGGAGAAAATTTTTAAATTACTTTGGAGGAACCTGTAACCTCAGTTTCTATTAAGAAAAAGTTTTCCACAGGAAGAGTACGAAGTTTGCTGTTATCTACCTCTTAGATTAACACCTATGTGTAATGTCCTTATCTCGCGAATTCTATAACACGACTCTCACGTATCACGTTGATCTTAATCTCCCCAGGGAATCTTAGTTCTTGTTCGACACGAAGTGCAATATTGCGAGCTAAGTCTCTTGCCTCTAGATCAGATACAAGTGCAGGGGTTACGAAGACTCGTATCTCACGTCCGGCTTGAAGGGCGTATACCTTCTCAATACCAGTAAAGGCGAGCGCTATCGCTTCTAAATCTTCGAGACGTTTGATATATCTATCAACAGTATCACGACGCGCCCCAGGCCTTCCGCCAGATATCGCATCAGCAACCTGCACAATAACGCTTTCAACTGTTTCGTATGGGTACTCTTCATGGTGCGCCTGCATCGCGAGTATTACCCTCTCATCAACGCCATACTTCATCAAAATTTTACGTCCAATCTCAACATGCGTTCCTTGTATCTCGTGATCAACTGCCTTTCCGATATCATGAAGAAGAGCGCCGGCCTTTGCAACATACGGGTCAGCACCGAGCTCTTCCGCTAATATCCCCGCGATATAAGCCATCTCAACAGAATGGTCGAGAACGTTCTGTCCATAACTGGTACGGAAATAAAGGCGGCCAATAATTGGAATAAGCTCTTCTGGCATAGAAAGAAGTCCGCACGCAAGGACTGCTTCTTGGCCTTTCTTCTTCATAAAGATACCGATATCTTTCTTAGCCTTTTCTAAACACTCTTCTATTTTTGCCGGCTGAATACGTCCATCTTTTATGAGCATCTCAAGCGCATTCTTAGCAATCGCCCTCCGTACTGGATCAAAACACGAGACAACTATTGCGTTTGGCGCCTCGTCAACGAGGAGCTCAACCCCAGCGTACCGTTCAAAGGTCTTAATATTACGACCTTCCTTGCCAATTATTCTCCCTTTTACTCCTTCATTTTCAATTTCGACAGTGGCGGTTGTGAATTGTGAGACTTGAGCGTTACCTATTCTATAGATCGCATTCACAATAATGTCTTTTGCGCGCTCTTCTAGAATCGATTCACCATCACGAGCGAGCTTAAGTAGCCTCGAATTAAGATCTTCCTCTGATTCTTTGGTTACTTTGTTTAAAAGTAACTCAAGCGCTCTGTCTCGCGAAAGACCAGCCACCTCTTCGAGGCGTATAGAAAGAGACTTTTCTTGTTCTGTTATTTTTTCTCTAACAAGTTCAAGGTCTTTTACTCTCTGTCTTAACTCTTGTTTTTCTTTTTGAAGCTGGTCATCTTTTTCTGCTAACTCTTTTTCTCTTCTGTCGAGACGTTCCTCTTGCTTGATCGCTCTATCTTCATTCTTCTTTAACTCATCTCGTAGAGCGCTAGCGCGACTAAGCGCTTCGTCCTCGATAGTGCGAGCTTCGCGCTTAGCCTGTAACATTTTCTCTTCTATCTCTGCTTCGAGTGTCCCACGACGAGAAAGCGCCACATAGTGACGTATTACGTACCCAATAGCGCCTCCTAGGATAAATATGACAGCGCCTTCAATAAGAAGTACTGTTGTTGGGTTCATGGTAGGGAATGGAAAGCTATTTAGCTTTTGGTTTTAGAATGTTGTCTACAATACCGTACTTCTTGGCTTCATCCGCAGACATCCAATAATCGCGATCACCGTCCTTCTCTACCTGGGCTTTTGACTTACCCGTAGCATCTGCAAGCATGTCGTAAAGCTTTTCTTTTAACTTCAGAATATGTTTTGCCTTAATCTCAATATCAGAAGCTTGCCCCTCAACACCAGAAAGTGGTTGATGAATCATCACCTCACCATTTGGAAGAACAAAACGTTTTCCTTTTTTCCCTTGAGAAAGAATCATGGCTCCCATGGAAGCCGCCATACCAATACAAACAGTTGATACATCTGGCTTGATATGATGCATGGTGTCTATAATAGCAAGACCTGACTGTATTTCTCCGCCCGGAGAATTGATATAAAGAGTGATATCCTTTTTTGGGTCTTCCGCTTCTAGGAAAAGCATTTGAGCAATTACCAAAGACGCTGTGTGATGATTCACCTCATCACTCAAGAAAATTATTCTCTCCTTAAGGAGACGTGAGTAAATATCATAGGCACGTTCACCAAACTGGCTTTTTTCAATAACTGTTGGAATTAACATGGATAGTAATAGGTTATTAGTAATTGGTTATTGGTTAAAACTACCAACAAACCGTCTTCAAAACTCATTAACAAATTATGTGCGTCGTATCTTTCATGCTATCAGGGACTGATATATTCGTTCGTTTCTGTACTACTTGCACTATACCATATTTGGTATTGAGTGCCTGTATAGTTTGACACTATCATAAAGTATATGGTAGTACAAACCTATATGGAACCAACTATTTCAGTCACCTTAAATGGATTCATACTCAATGCAGATGGCGTGAAATACGTACTCGAATGGATAGGAGGGAGATTACTAGTGACCGGACCTGACACCTGTTATTACCTTGTGGAGACGCTCCATGGGCTTGAGCAGCTCAGTTGCACACTGGCCACATCCACTCTTTTACTGCCGAACTAAATGAAAAGTCTATTTTGTATTGAAAAATAAAGGTTTTTTGATCATTTATTACTTGACAAAAGTACTAAATAGTGTATAATATTAACAGTACCTTCTTTTTGTGATTATTCACACGAAAGTAAGGAGTTGTTTGTATTTTAGGAGATAAAGTGAAAAAAACCACTTTTTTCTTGCTGCTTGTGGCAGCATTCTTCGCTGCATCCTTCCTGGGGTGCATGTGGTACCGTGAGGTGCAGTTTGCGGCGGCGTCTTTACTGATCGCCACAGCTTCGGCTGGAGCCGCTATTGTGTTCCAATACTACAGGGCAGAATCGACAGAGGAAGAAGAGCGCTGCGCGCAGCAGCCCGCTGCGCGTATGCGGACGTACAGAGAGGACGTGCTCGCACGTGACTCATCTGGCGTAGGTGCACAAGCAAGCGCGCTTGCCGCACGTGGCGTCGGAGCTACCGGGGAACTGGTGGGAAAGGGCTTCGACGCTTTCCTCAAGGAGCCTTGGTTCTGGCTGGGGGTTGGTTTCGCTACTGCGGCTGCCATTTCGATCTTTGTCGGTATTACCGGCATCGTGACGGCGTGGAAAGCCCTGCATGCAGCTGGAGCCTTCGCGCTCATTGCGGGCGGATTCTTCGCTCAAGCCTATCAAAAGTGGGCAGAAGGCAAGGAGTTCGTCGGCAACCACTGGGCTGCGATGTGCTTAACCATTTCTTTGATCGGACTCCTCGTGACTCCGCTTCACAAGAATTGGCCTATGGCTACAATGCTAGTAGGCTTTATGCTGTCTGGCATCGCAGCCCTCATCACCGTCCTTGAAAAGTGGCCAGAAACCAGAACCTTCCTTGGTGCCTGGCTCTTTCTGAAGGGGTGGATCACTGTCGCCATCTGGGTTATCCTCGCGGTTGCCCTGATGTTTGCGTACATCGCACCGACCCTGACACATGGTGTCACGGTGACAAAAGGCATGGCCTCGGTCATGTCCTTCTACGCAGTTGGCATAATCGCCTTCGGCGTCATAATAATTATGCTCTGGAAGAAGAAATCCTAGAGCTTCAGCAAATTCAATACCACAAGGAGGTACAAGCCGCAACATCACGCTGCGGTTTCTCTATTTCTAATTTCATACATGAGAAACAAAAAACCCCTTGCACTGTAAGCGCGAAGCGAATGCTTCGTACACACAGGGCAAGGGGTTTCAATCATTTTAGACTACATAGGACTAGGAACCTATTATTAGACTAATAAAAAGAACTTCATGCAAAACGTGGTGCAGACTATGACTTTGACTTTGATGTTGTAAGTCTGCTTTATAAAGAACAATTCTTGGTAGAGTCTGCACGGCATCCGGATTTTTCCGATATACACATCGGTAAGCGTGGATGGTACGTCATCTACCCTGTCCTTAATAATACTCTCTATGTCTTTTATGTAAAGAGGGTGGTTGTGGATAACAGACATAAGCAGATTGTAGCTTGTAGCTTGTAGCTTGTAGCTTGTAGGAAATTATAAATCGTAGAGTTATGAAGAAATATTGATTATGTTGGTGAGATAGATTCTGCAGGACCCCTTTTATACGCCACACTATAGCAAATACAGGTCTTATAGAATAAGAAAACCCCTTGCATTCTAGACTCAAGCTAAGGGCTTAAGCACAGGATGCAAGGGGTTTGTAGGATGGGAGGTCTTTTTGACACAGGTTTCACAACCCGAATCGTAGATCTACCCTAAAAACTAAAGAGCGAGCTATGTTTTGTATTTTTGATGCAAACCTCTGAATACAGAGATCATTATGGTGCGGATCTAATCTTTTTATTATTATCCGCTATGGTGAAAGAACAATTTCTTCGGTAGATGTTGTGCGCAAACTTGATATCCCGATTGACGCACGGGTGAGCGTTTTTGCTAACGTCATCTACCCTGTCCTTAATAATACTCTCTATGTCTTTTATGTAAAGGGGGTGGTTGTGGATAAGTCCTTTATGTTTTTTAATAAGACTGCGACGGAAATAAAAGATTGTCTCTTCCTTTTGATTGCAATGTCTTTTTGTGAGAGGTAGTCTAATCTTTGTATGCGATTACATCGCTTCTATGTACAACAATCCCTTGGTGAAGAAGAGTTACACATAGACGAAAAAGAACTGGTGCACCAATGGTCTTCTGTGTTTCGTTACACAGCAGGGGACAGGGTGCTCCTTTTTTCTTTAGCATCTCCCTCATATGACTATGAGTACTCTATTTCAGATATTTCCAAGAAATCTGCAACTCTCTCTCTTTCTAAAAAGTATCCAAACCTTACCCCTTCTTCAAAAAGAGTCCTCTTCATGGCACTCGTGAAGAAGGACACCTTTGAAACAATAGCCCGTCAGGCGACTGAACTTCTTGTGACCAGTATTATTCCTGTAGTTGCCGCAAGATCTGAAAAGAAGAACCTTAACTTTGAAAGACTCTCTTCTATTGTAAAAGAAGCTTCTGAACAGTGCGGAAGAGGGGAGGTTCCTGCCGTACATAGAATACTGTCATTTAAAGAAGCTGCTGCTTTAGCTGATAGCTCTCATGTACTTTTTGATAAGGAGGGTGACGCTGTTTTAGAGAGAGGCTCTGCTCACTCTATATGGATCGGACCTGAGGGTGGGTGGACACCTGAGGAAGTAACTATCCTTAAAGAAAAAGGGGTGCGCGTATCGTCACTTGGTGACTCCATCTTAAAAGCTGACACTGCTGCAATTGTGGGGATGACGAAGACTTTTCTTTCATAAATTACTGCTACACTGAGTGCATATGATGGGACAACAACAGATGGGGGGCAATATTGCGCCGTTTAATAATCAAGGGGTACCGCCACGTAATCTGAGAGCCGCTGTTGGTATACGTAATTTCTTGGTAGGCACGCCTGCTAACGATAAGCGTTTTAATTTTAATGAGAGGAAAGCGGCTAACGATGAGACCCTCGGGGATGGAGGCTCTGTGAGTTATGTGCCGGGTATGGTTCCAGCCATGAAGAAGTATGATACGGCCGGTGCAGTAGATGTGAATTTCAGGGAGATATCAAAACTTAGAACAACAGGTGAGTATCCTGGTGTTGTCCTTGGTGATCCAGTGCAAATACGCGAAACTACAGGAGAAAATCCAGGTATAATGATTGATAATCCTGTACAAATAGAAGAGAAGGCAGTTAATCCTGAACGAGTAAAAGAAGCTCTGGGGAAGCTGGAGAAAGTAAAAACTAATCGCGGAGGATTCCTTAAAGGTTTACGCGAAAGAATGGGGGTAGCCCAGGAAAAGATGGAGGCTGTTGCCGCGAAAGTAGGTAAAGCAATCGAAGCATATAACAAACTTGAGCCGAAGACGAAGCTTGCAATCGGCCTCACTTTGACTGCAGGGAGTATGATAGGTGTCGCTTCAGGTGCTACATTTTTAGCAGGAGGTATAGGAATACTACGATTTGCGATGAAGGGGGCGTCTACGGTAGCAATGTATCAAGGCCTTGAGGGAATGCTTGATAAAAAATATGCAGAGTTAGAAAACGTTTCTGAAACAAGAAAGAAATTTATGAAAGTAGGAGCTCTTGCTGCTGCTGCGTTTGTTAACTTTGGGCTAACAGATGCGCTCAATAACAGTGGGATGACTGATAAAATGGTTGGGGCGCTAGATAAACTTGGAGGGATGATGTCTACAGCAGGTACCCCTATGTCTGAAGACACGATGGTGAGCGTCGTTACCACCACTGATGGTGGCACTTTCATTGAAAGTACAGGGAACCGAGAAGTTGAACCTTGGTCAAAGAATGGTCCTGCTGAAAAGGATGTGTACCCGTTAACAAAAAATCAACTTTCACATAGTGATGGATTAAGTAATGGTGAAGAAATAGTGCCAAGTGGGCAAACAACAACAGTAGCTCCCCGTGGAAGTATAGCGACGGTCATGTCGACTCCGTTAGCAACCCCTTCTGTTTTAGAACCTCCAACCGAAAGCTTTGACACTGCACCAGCTGCACCTACTGAATCTATGGGGGTAGTCGGAGGCGACGGAACACTTGCTGGCTATACACTTCCTGATGAAAGCTTCATGGCACTAGACAGAAAGATAACTCCAGAAAACACAGTGGGAGTGGGTGCTCCGACGCAAGCAGCTACTGTAACGCCTGAAATCGTAACTCACAATAAATTTGATGTTGGTGTAGAAGAATCGTTCATAAACAAAGAAGGGGCACCAATACCTACAACCACTCCTGAAGCGGTGACGCCTTCGACCAATATGGCACTAGAGGATGGAACACCTGTTCAAGCAAACTCCTCAACTCTTGATGACACAGGAAGGAAGGAGTCTGAGTCAACTTTTACTAAAGAGGTCCCCGTAAAACCTGACGCCAGCTTTGTAGAAGCGAATGCCGTTCTAGCAGAAAGTAGTGCAACGATACAAGCTCCTCAGACCCAAATATCGTTTGCTGCAAACCCGTCACTTACACCAGATGATATAAGCAAGCTCTCTTCATTCAATCAGCTAGCTAGCTCTGATACATTTAATTCTGCACTAACAACAGCGGCGACCGATATCGACGAGGCAAAACGTTTCTTTAGTTTTGCTGATGGCAGTGGCAGAATAAAGGAATCATTCCTCTCAGTGGTGCAGAAGAACCCTTCGATTAGTGTTGACAGTCTCTTGACCGCCGACACCTCTGCTCTCTCTGGAAAAGAGGGAGACACCCTCCGAGAAGCACAAGGAGTTCTTAGGAGAATGCTTCCGGAAAATGTCTTAGCACAGAGCAGTGTGCGCGGGTCAAGTGTCGTTGATATATTACAAAATAACTTCAAAGCATAATATATGGAAGACATAGAAGCGTTAATCGAAAAAGAACTTCAGCTTGATGGTGTTGACCAGGAGACAAAAAATAAAATAATCACCGAACTTGGTGAAGTTGTCTTAGAGAGAGTGCTTACAATCGTCTTAGCAAAAGACGAAACTGGGGAGATGGAGAAATTGATTGACGAAGGGAAGCTCGGGGAGGCGTTTGAATACGCAGAGCAGAACTTTCCTTACCTGGAAGAAATTCTGGAGGCAACTGCAAATGAAGTTATCCTAGAGTTCACATCGGCTGCGTGATACAATTAGTAACAGCCGTTTAGGGCTAATCTTATCTAACACTTATCTTTATATGAAGAAAATAAATTATGCTCTTGTTTCTCGATCATTGATCGCTCTCTTATTCGTGTTCGCTGGTGTTGGCAAGCTTATGGGCTTTTCAGCTTTTGCTTCATCTTTAGGCCAGATGGGTCTCCCTGTTCCAATGCTTGCAGCACTCATCGTTGTTATTATTGAAATCCCTGTAGCTCTTCTATTTGCATATGGATACAAAACGAAAGAGACTGGTTATGCTCTCATAGCTTTCACTGTACTAGCAACACTTATCGCTCATCGCGACTTTGCTAACCAGATGAATGTGATCATGTCACTCAAGAACCTAGCGATTATAGGAGGTATTATGTCTGCTATTGCTTGTTCATGTGGAAATTGTGTTGTTCACGGAAAGAAAGACTAGTAGATAAGTTCACTGCGAATAATAAAAGGCGACCGCTTCGCGGTCGCCTTTTATTATTCGCACCATATTCTCCACCAATAAACTCTCTTTGCGCAAAGCCTACCTTACCTCCTCCAAAAATCTAAATACTTTATCATTAGTGAGTGTCTGATAGAGATATGCTTTTGCTCTTTCTTCATCTGCATCTTGTACTTGAGCTAATAGACGGACGAGCTCCGCTTCGATTTCTGCCTCTGTAGCCTGGAGTTTCTCTACTTCCCCAATCTTATGAATAACAAGCTGACTCATAGCGCGCTTCTCTGCATCTTTCTTCCATGAGTCCTTAATTTCATCTTCTGTCTTCTTGGCATGAGTAAGATAGTCTTCCCATGTTCCACCGAAACGAGTAATATCAGCCTTGAACTGATGCATCATATTAGCCAGCTCTCCCTCTATCATAGCGTCTGGAATATCTGCCTTTGACTCTTCGATAAGCTTATCAATGATTGCCATGCGGCGCTTCTCACGGAGCTTCTGCTCATTCTCAAGCTTGAGGTTTTCTCCAATTTTTTTCTTAAGGTCATCGAGCGTCTTAAATGACTCACCGAACGACTGAGCAAATTCATCATTGAGCTCTGGAAGGTTTGCGGTCTTATCAGCAACTCCTTGGGTTGGGGCAGGGTGATCATGGTTATGATCATGTCCTTCATGATCGTGACCCTCGTGGTCATGGTCGTGATGAGCGTGATCATGCTCGTCGTGATCATGGTGATTATGATCGTGGTGATGAGCCTCATCGTTATACTTCGTTCTACCTTTTCTAAGCTCTTCGAGAACATTCTGTACATCTTCTTCTTTTACCTCTGTGGTTTCTTTGTCGTCAGATGCCGCCTTCGCAATTTTTTTATAATCAGGAAGTGTGACTTCTGGCATCACAGGAACAGTGATAGTTGCTTCAAATGGGTTACCTTTAGCAATCTTGGTGATAGTCACATTAGGTTGTGCAATCGGAGTTATCTTATGTTCGTCAATTGCTTTTATGTAAGCGTCACGAAGTGCCATGTTAGCCATCTCTTCAAGCACAATCATCTCACCGTATTTTTTAACCACCATGTCTTCAGGTGCGTTACCTTTACGGAATCCGTCTATCTCGACATCTTTCTGAATCGCTTGAAACGCTTTTGCGTGGTAGCTTTCGAACTCAGCGACATCGAGTGTAATTTTAATTTCTACTTCTGACTTTGGAAGGTTTTTCTTTTCAAATTTCATAGTAATCGTAATTGGTTATTAGTAACTCGTAATTAGCAGACCAATTACTTATTAAATTCTTTTTTGTAAAGCTCTATAGACTCTGAGATAACTTCCTTTGCTGCTTTTGCGTCTCGCACTGTTGGAATAGTCACTATTTTATTCTGAAGCTTCTTATAATTTTCGTAGAAGTGGGTTACTTCTTTCACAAAGTGAGGATTCACATCTGAGAGATCTTTTACATAAGTAAAGCGTGGGTCTCCCACTGGAACAGCGATAATCTTTGCGTCACTTTCACCAGAATCAATCATGTCCATAACAGCAACCGGACGGACATCTACTAGAATACCTGGCATAAGAGAGGATGTCGTCATGACTATCACATCGAGAGGGTCGCCATCATGCCAGTGTGTCTGAGGAACGAATCCATAGTCAAATGGAAATGTTTGCGCTGTGTGTGATACGCGATCAAGCTTGATGAGTCCAGTTTCTTTGTCGAGCTCATACTTGTTAAGAGACCCTTTGTTAATTTCGATAACCACAGTGATTTCGTTTGGAATATCGTTCCCTGGAGTAATATCGTGGAGTAAATTCATAGAATAGTTAATGGTTAATGGTAATTAGTTAATGGTTGTTTGGGTGAAGTAGGGTATCGGCTACTGTCTACTTAGTTTCTCCTTCTTTTACAGCTTCTTCAACGATGTTGTCCACCGCCTCTTCTGTGGCTTCTGCAACAGTCTTATCTTCTTCAACAGCTTCCACTGTCGCTTCTTCTGCTACTTCTTCTACAGCGTTTTCAATTTCTGCATTCTTTGGCGTAACATCTTCTGTAACATTCATTTCACTAAGAACGGCGTCTGCTTGTTCATCGATAGTTTCATCAGTGAGGACACCCTCTTTAGTAAGAACACCTTCCTGATCAGCCTCAGCTAACATTTCACCGTCTGAAACAATGTCGATCTTCCACCCTGTTAGCTTCGCTGCAAGACGAACGTTCTGCCCACCTTTTCCGATAGCAAGAGACTGCTCTTCACGAGACACGGTAACAAGAGCCTTTCTGTCAGTCTCGTTAAGTTCAATAGAAATAACCTTAGCAGGGGAAAGTGCTGTAGCAATGAAACGACGTGAGTCGTCTGACCACTCGATAACATCAATCTTTTCACCTGAGAGCTCCTGTGTGATAGCTGTTACTCTAACGCCACGCTGACCAACACACGCACCGATTGGATCGACGCGTTCGTCAGTTGAACGAACAGCAATCTTAGAGCGACTACCTGGTTCACGAGCAACTGCTACAATCTCTACTGTACCTTGAGCAATTTCAGCACTCTCGTTTTTGAAGAGTTCTATTAAGAACTTTGGATGTGATCGTGAAAGTCTAATTGAAAGCCCTCGTGTTCCTTCTTCGATAGAAAAGAGGAATGCTCTTACTCTTTCTCCAGGACGAAGACGTTCTACTGCAATCTGCTCCTCAAAAGGGAGGATGGCTGTTGTGCGGCCAAGGTCGACGAAGATAGTTCCGCGCTCTACACGCTGAACGATTCCAGAGACGACAGTATTCTCCTTGTCTTTGTATTCGCCAACAATACTCTCACGCTCTGCTTCTCGTAACTTCTGCACGATAACCTGCTTTGCAGTCTGCGCTGCGATACGTCCGAAGTCATCTTGGTTGTCCAGCGGAAAGACAATCTCTTCTCCGAGTTCTGCATTCTTCTTTAGAAGCTTTGCGGTCGACAGGAGAATATGACGTTCTTCGTTATAACGAGGAAGGAGCTCGACACCTTCTTCTACAACTGGATCTGGAGTGTTCTCATCTTCTCCTTCAACAGGCATACGAACAGTTGACTCATCAACAACGATTTTTATCTGTTCAAAATTAGTTTCTCCAGTTTCAAAGTTAATCTGGCAGCGCACAATCTGTCCACGCTTTCCGTACTCCTTTTGGTATGCAGCAGCGAGAGACTTCTCTACTGCGTCCACAACCTTTTCGTGAGCAATCTTTTTTTCTTGTTCAAGCTGCTCTAGAGCAGTTTTTAGGGCTTTGATGTCCAACATAGATAGTTAGTAGTTAGTAGTTAGTAGTTAGTAGTAAATACAAGATTCACTATGAACTACTACTTAAAACTATAATTTAGAGTTATTAATAATAAGTTAGTAACCTATGAATAAAGAATTTATATTCTAAGGTCTCTTATATCTTGTAATAAAAGGGGAATACGGGACCCCTAAAAAAACGAATGGCCGGACTCCTCGTCCGACTCACAATCAATCACATCCGTATATGCCTATATTATATAACGATTTTATAAAAATGCAAGGGGTGTACTTGGGCTTTATTTAGTGGTAGGCTTACGTTTAAGCCCTCTATAATAATTCGCATTAATATAGAGATTTAGTTCTTCTTAACTGGAGTTTCTCATGCTCAAAATTCTTGCACTTATAACCTCGTGTCAAGGTTGTACACATCACCGTTATGGCAGTGGTGGTGGGCACGACTGTGATCTGGTTGGTGAACAAATTATCGACGCCTCACGTATCGCGTCGTTCTGTCCGCTCACTGACTTTCCCTCGAACCAGATTGCAAGACTGGAACGGACCGTTCAGTCCTTGCGGCAACCAGACGACTTTGGACTCTACTGGGCACTCATGTCGTTCATCGTGAAGAAGTCCGGGTGCACACTCTCTGCCGACGGAAGGTACATCACCTTTACCCGAAAAGACGAGGAGCCGATCTACCTGGTCATCGACAGTATCGTTGAGATCGATCTCCGACAGGGCCACATCGTCTTCCTCTACGAAAAGGACAAGTACGCATTCGTCACTTCGACACCACCACAACTCCTCAAGGAGGTGTCACTCTGGGGCGATGAAAGTGAGAAAGGTTGGCAAGAAGTCCGCATCAGCGAAAAAGGATGACGTGATATTGCTTGCGCGGCTCGTTTTTTGTAAAAGCAAAAGTGCGGGTGACGCAAGTCACCCGCACTAATCGCTAATAGCTAATGGCTAATGGCTAATGGCTGTTACTTTACTACCAACCCATCAGACAACTTCACAATTCTATCTGCAAGTTTTCCGTACTCAAGCTCGTGCGTCACCATCACAATCGTGAGACCTTTTTCCTTGTTAAGTCTCTGGAATATCTCCATTACCGTGTGAGATGAAGATGAGTCTAGGTTCGCCGTTGGTTCGTCTGCAAAAAGTATCTTAGGATTATGTGTGATCGCTCGAGCAATCGAAACACGCTGTTGTTCCCCGCCAGAGAGTTCTGACGGGGTGTTGTCCTTTCGGTGCTCCAAATTAACACTCTTTAGTACTTCTTGTGCGCGCTTACTTGCAGTATCACGACTGAGCCCTTGCATTAGAAGGGGGATCATAATATTCTCCTCGGCTGTTAATTCTGGTAGTAAAGAATAATCTTGAAACACATACCCGAGAGTGTGGAGTCTAAACTTGGTCTTTTCAGAAGTAGAGAGACCATCTACCACATGACCATCAAGTGAGATGCTTCCAGAGGTTGGGCTATCGAGTAGAGACAGTTGATACAGTAGTGTGCTTTTACCAGCACCAGAGCGGCCCATTATAGCAACGAATTCACCTTCATTCACTTCTAAGTCTATACCTTTCAACACCTCTGTAATTGTTAGGCCATCAGTGAAACTCTTTTTTATTCCTGTTGCTTTAATGATATGTTTTTTCATATTATTTATTTCTTCCTAGGATGGCGTTAAGTGTGTTAGTAGCAACGATAATTCTTGCAGGAAGATAACCTGCAAATATTGAAACGATGAGAACTAACAAAAACTTTGTAAGAACCGATAGCGGCTCAGCCACAAGAACAATAGTTGCGAATGGCGTGTCTATTGGGTTCGCATCGATATATGGCTTAAGAATCCCGAAAATAATGAAGAGTGCGAGCACCGATCCAAGAAGTACATAAAAGAGTGCTTGGAATATATAGCTAAGCTCTATAGCAAATTCCGTCACGCCAACTGCTTTCATGATACCTATCTGTCTACGGCGGGTAAGGGCATTGATATAAATGATAATAAATATTGTTATAAGAGCCACAACTACTGATACTGACCCTAGTATTGTTCCGATGATGCTAAAGAACAGCTTAATATTCACCAAGAACTCCGGGGCGCCTTCTTCTGCGGTATTTATCATTGCGAATTCCCCCATACGATTATTAATAAGAGGGGTCTTTACTTCATATGGATCAACTCCATCAACCATTTTTATAGATATCTCTGACACATCACCGTCTGTTTTGCCAATCATTTTTCTCAGCTCACTATCTAAGATATAAGCGCGAGAAGAAACAAACTGTACCTTAGAATCTATAATTCCACGAACAATAAAATCCTGTGTGACGGAAGAAGAGTCTGTAAGATCTACTGTCTGTCCGAGCTCTTGCTCAGGATTCACAGGGGCTGCTTGCCTGCTCACTGTAACGCGGACCATTTTACCTGGCTCAACATCACGAAGGAGAGAAACCAGATCACTTACGCGACTATATTTTTCCAAGTATGCAGACCCGAGTAGTATACCTCTTGCATCACCAGGCTGCAGCCATTCACCCTCAACAACAGCCTGTGAAAGCCCTGTGGTGTTGTTTTCTTTTACAGGATCAATTCCTGCTATCTGATTGGAGACCGCATTTGTATCATCTTCTGTTCTTTTTTCCCACCAATTAGCCTCTACCTTTGCTCCAGCCACTGTGCGAGGAGAGTAACTTTCTACTTGAGGAAAAGAAGAGAGCAGGGAAATAATGTCATTACTTTTTTCTATATAATCATTCTCGGCCTTGTTCGTTATGAAAAGATCGCCAGTCCATTGCTGCTTATAACCGCGAGAGGCGCCCTCAACTATACCAACCAAGAAGCCGCTCGTTGCAACGAGGTTGAGAAAGGTGAGCATCATAATAAAAACAATAAGCCCAGTCGCCCACCTAGAAGAACGAAGTACTTGTCTTGTTGCTAAGAAAAATCCAAGAGAAACTATATTAAAAAAATGTTTCATGGCTAGTTGTTAAGCTTCTGCGCTTCTCTCACAGTTGTTTTAGGAGGAAGTAAAACATCTCCCTCAAAAAGCCCCTCGGTTACCTCTATGAGACCACCTTCACCACGAAGGCCGAGCGTTACGTCTCTTAGTTCATCCTTCCTTCCGTTAGTAATAATAACCTGACCCTTATCTCCACTTAGCACTGTCACAAAACGCGCAGGTACCGCATAGATACTATTTTTGTCTGCGGTAACTATCTTCACATTAGCAGTCATGCCTTGTTTTACCCTCTCGTCTTTACCTACAAAAGTAACTATCACTTTATAAACAGGTACAGTTCCCTCTGTTGTCGCTGTTGGATTAATTCTGGTGACTGTCGCAGGGAATACGATTGAGTTGCCATATGCATCAAGTGTCACATCAACACGTGCTCCGACTTTTATTTTAACGATATCTATCTCCGGCACCTTAGCCTCAATCTCGAACCCGTCTTCAGCTATCATACTAATAACAGGGGAGTTCATAGTTCTAGTTTCACCTTCTGAAAGATCGACGTCGGAGATAACTCCATTAAAAGGCGCTCTAATTATTGTTTTTTGTAGGTTTGCTTTTGCTTGGGCTAACTGTGCTTCTGATTGTGACACGAGAGCGACTTGCGCCTTGAGTGTAAAGGGGTTGGTTCCAGCTTTTGATAACTCTAAGTCACGAGACGCTTGTGTATATGTATTCTTGGCAGTAACAAGAGCGCTCCTCTTAGAGGCGAGATCGGTAAAAAGTGAACTCATGCTTGTCTTAACAAGTGAAAGATTTGTACGGTACCCATCAAGAGATGTGTTAGAAATGCTGCAAGACGCCAGCAAAAGCTGCGAAACTCCGTTAATAACATCGTTCGTATAAACAGCTGCCTTGCTGGCTGCAGCAAAGGCTGTATCAAGCGTTTCTTCTGAAGACATGACAGAAACTACCCCACTCTTTTTCTGAAAATCAGCCAAGACATCTTCAAGCTCGGTTCTTTTCTTTTCAAGAGACCCCTGCAGCTGTTGGTCACAAGAAGAAAATGAGAGCACGTATTGAGCGCCATTAAAAACAAAAAGGGAAGAAAACTTATTTTTGATTACGTCTGAGGTTACAGAATCAGTATTCTTAATCACATCCGGTAGTGCACTATATGCTTGAGCGAGCACATTCTTGGCGTTATCTACTGACTGCTCTTTAATAGCTAGCTCTTCCTTACGAGAACCTTCCTCTAGCTGTTCAAGTGTCGCCCTTCTGTTGGCGAGTAATGCCTCAGCATCAAGTACTGCAGCTTGAGCATCTCCTGCCTGCAGGGTGGCAAGTACTGCGCCCTGCACTACTTTAGAACCAACTTTTACGCCAACATATGCCACCTGTCCACCTGTCTGAAAAGAAAGATCTGCTTCTTTTGAGGCTTCGACCGAGCCAGAGACCGAAACTGACTGAGTGAGGCTGTTTTGAACTACTGTATATGAATCCGCTGTTTTAGGAGATCGAGAGAAAGCCCCTAAAGCAAAGATGCCAATGGTTACCACCAAGAGTGCCGCTGCCCAGGTCTTATGGATAACTAAAAAACGAGAACTGTCTGAGAGAACTTTTTTGAAAAGAGAATGTTGTTCGGTGTTTGTCATACTAAGCTTTAGTTTAGCACCTTCAGTCATCTTTTATTTTGAAATACAGTGGATGAAACATGTTATACTTTTTTAATGATTAAGAGAACCCTGCCACTTATTATAGGCAACTGGAAAGCAACGCCTCAGACAAAAGAGGATGCTGTAAAATTCATCAAGTTGCTTGAAAAAAAAATAGACTCATCTAAAGTTAAACTACCGAAGAAATCATACTATCTAGCCGTACCTGAAATTTTTATACCAACCCTTTCTCCTCTTGCAAAACATGGCTTTATTGGAAGCCAAAATATTCCTGGTGTAAAAGAAGGGCAAGAAACAGGTGCAACAACAGTTAAGCAACTTGTTTCAGGGGGAGCAGCTTTCACGATAGTTGCACACAGTGAGGTTAGAAGGCGCGGAGAAGAAATAGAAGAAAGATCACAAAAGGTGGCGCAAGCCCTTGGGCTCAATTTAACAACTGTCCTTTGTTTTGGTGAGCACACACGTGATAAAGAGGGGAAATATCTTTCAGAGCTAGAATTAGATGTAAAAGGTACGCTCGAGGGGATTAAAAGAGAGTTGTTTAGTAACCTCATTATTGCTTATGAACCAGTCTGGGCAATTGGGGCCGCAGTTCCTGCAACCGCTGGAGAGTGTTTCGAGGCTGTTATCGCTATCAGAAGGGCTCTCGCATCTCTTGCTGGAATTGATCATGCAAAAAAAGTCCACATTCTTTATGGTGGCACTGTAACAAAGGATTCTGCTAACTCATTTCTGGAGGAAGGCGGAGTAAACGGACTATTGCTTGGAAGAGCTTCGCAAGAGGTGTCTTCTTTTTTTGAAACCATTACTTCTTCATATAAAGGAAAGTAGCTATACTACTGTGGTTACACTACTATAACTAAAATATAACTAAGAAGTACTTTTGTATGAACACAACCTGGAGAGAACATATTGCACCGGATTTAAGAACACTACGTGGGAAGAGGGTCCTTGTTCGTGTCGACTGGAACGTGTCCCTTAACGATCGCGGAGAGATCGCAGATCTCTCACGCTATAATGTTACGGTTCCTTTTCTTAAGCATCTCGCATCAGTTGGTGCAAAGATTATTATTATGACTCACTTTGGCGAAAAAGGGCAAAACCTTACCCCTCTGGCTGATCATGTCACAAAAGACCTTAATTTCATTAGCTTTAATCCATCTTTTGACTTCGGAGAGCTAGAAGCGGCTTCAAGATCGCTTGAGGATGGTAAAGGTATGCTTCTAGAAAATGTGCGTCTTTTCCCAGGGGAGACAGAGAATCTCAGTCAGCTGGCAGAGTCTTTTTCTCGTTTGGGTGAAATTTTTATCAACGATGCCTTCTCTGTGTCCCATCGAGAACACGCGAGTGTTGTTGGGGTGTCTAAAATTATGCTTTCTTACTTTGGTCCGACGTTTACCAGAGAGCTAGAGCACTTAGAAAAAGCTCTTATTCCTAAACCTCCCGCTCTTTTTATTGTGGGCGGCGCCAAGATTTCGACAAAACTTGCTCTTATAAAGCAATATTTAGACAAGGGCGTTAAGGTTTTTGTGGGAGGAGCTATGGTTCATAATATATGGAAAGAAAAAGGTATAGAAATTGGGAAAAGTCTATATGATCCCAACTATAAACTCTCAGAAAACTTCATTAACCACCCACTTCTTCTTACACCAAAAGATGTTGTGCTTACAACTGGAGAGACCGTGACCGTAGACAAGATTCCTCCGGAAGGAGTCGTGGTCGACTGCGGTGCCCAAACAGTTGAAATGCTAGCTTCTCTCATGACTCTATCTAACACAGTTATCGCTAACGGACCTTTAGGGCTGTATGAAAAAGGCTGGCTACATGGAAGTGAGCAAATCTTAACCAAGCTAGCTAATAGCGATACCAGCTCATACATAGGGGGCGGTGACACAGTAACTGTCGCACACACTTTGCATTTGCTCAACAAATTTACATTCGTTTCTTTAGGAGGCGGGGCTATGCTGGACTATCTAGCATCTGGTACACTTCCAGGAATCGATGCTGTCACAAAATAACAACTCGCCGGTTATATCTCATAGAGGGGATGGTATTGCGCTTAAAAAGATAATACTTCAAGCCAAAAAAGGTGATAAGGAGGCTTTTGCTTCGCTTTACACATCTTTATATACCCCCCTTTATCGATACGTGCTATCGAGATGCAAGGATAGCGAACTAACAGACGACGTCTGTCAGCAGACTTTCCTTAAGTTTTATGAGGCTCTCTCCTCTTATGAGCCTGAAAAATCTCCTCTTGCGTATCTATTTACAATAGCTAAAAGACTCCTTATCAATCACGGCGAAAAGAAAACCTTTGAGTCATTTGATGATAGTTTTTTGGAAACGTACGATGACACATCAATCGCCATTTTAGATAACGCACATCTGCGTCGTCTTTCAGAAGAAATCTCTCTATTTCTTCCGAGGTTAAACAACGATGAACAAGAAGTTATACGACTGTACTTTTTCTCAGAACTAACTTACAAAGAAATTAGTGACATTCTCGACAAAGAAGAAGCGTATTTAAGGAAAATAAAAGAACGAGCCCTCAAAAAACTTAAAATACTCAGCAAACATCTTTATGAACAGGAATAACCAAGACTACAACGATATAGAGAAGGTCTTAACCATGTATAAGGAGAACGTATCGCCGTCAGAAACCTGCTTTCAAGCAATACTTTCTCAAATACCAGAGCAACAAAACCTTAAAGAGGGACGTGCGATACGTTCCCCGTATAGATGGTTGGCTATTTCTCAAATAATGACGGTGTTTGCAATAGTGTTAGTACTTCTCCCAAATACACCTACTAACAATATACGGGATGTAGGTCTTATTAGTGAGAACCCTTACTATGAGATAGATCAAGAGGTCGAAAACTTTGAAGCTAGTCTTGACCAAGAAGACGCTGATCGCACTCTTGCAGACTCAGGTCTTTAAAAAACGTTATATTATAATATTATGAAAAAATCTCTCCATTATCTCTCTCCTCTGCTATTGTTCTTTTTGCTTACGCCTATTTTCGTAAGCGCCGACGAAGTAAGCGAATCTTTTGCCATACCAAATTCTGCTACTTCCACAATCGTTCTCACTAAATCACAAGAATTTACTGCATGTTCTCAGAACGCGATCGAACTACGTGACACAAGGCTTGCACAAGCAAGAAGTTCTTATAATAACACAATGAATACGCTTCTTGCGGAAAGAAAAGAGGCTGAGAAAGAAGCCGTCGCAATAGAGGATGAAAAAGAAAGGAGAGAAGCGATTAAAGAATCGGTAGACAGTTATAAAGCACAGGTAAAAGTAATACAAAGTACCCTCACCCAATCAAGAAAAACTATCTGGCAAAATTTTGAAAGTGACACAAAAACATGTCGAGACAACTTAGAAAAAAAAGATAATGAAAATAAAAATTCAAAAGACTCGCTAAAAGAAGAACTTGATTCAAAAGCGATGTCTGCCGAAGCTAAAAAGGATGCAATGGCGGACCAAAGATCAGTAAAAGAGTCACTTTTTGAATCACTCAAATCTCTTTTTAACAAAGAATAATTAAGCAAAAAACTAGCGGCACCTGTGGTGCCGCTAGTTTTACATAATAGACATAAAGATATACTCTTAGAGTAAATTATGCCTTTCGTATATATCTTAAAATGTAGCGATGATACTTTTTATACAGGATCAACTTCTGACCTTAAGAAAAGAATATATGAGCACAACAATCTAAAATCTGGCGCACACTACACAAAAATAAGGCGGCCGGTGGTGTTGGTATACAGCGAAGAAACAGAGAATTTATCACTAGCAAGAAAAAGAGAGGTGGTTATAAAAAAATTAACCAGAGAAGAAAAAATAACTCTGATAAGTAAGCTTTACTCTATAACTCAACAGTAACAGGCGCATGATCACTCCCTAACATCTCATCCAAAATGTCTGCGTTTTTAAAATGCTTTTCGAGAGACTTTGAGACGAACATATAGTCAATTCTCCACCCGACATTTCTTTCTCTTGATCTTGTCTTCTGGTCCCACCAGCTATACTTCACTGTCTCTGGGTGGCTCGCGCGGAATGTATCGACGAATCCTGCTTCAATAACACGTGTTACCCATGCTCGCTCGACAGGGAGGAAGCCAATCTGTTTAGCATTTTCTTTTGGTCTCGCGATATCTATCTCTTCATGGGCAACATTTAAGTCTCCACAAAATACGA
>JACCDG012083216.1_pt1 | contig 21900 bp, 22 predicted proteins | sample 7442471 | NCBI WGS metagenome assembly JACCDG01 (sample SAMN15323444, study PRJNA562643) | freshwater metagenome | isolation source: river surface water | place: USA:Blue River Watershed | collected 2017-08-17 | reverse complement strand
TTCGAATATCATTGGGTGGATCTTCTTAACACAGAATCCGATATCAGTTGGATAGAGAATATTGACAACACCGTGATCAATGTCACTAATGTTTTTAACTATATTGGAACTGCCACGGTAAGAAGCGTTAAGAACAGGATCTACTGCGAAAATAGTTTTATTAAAAAACTACAAGAACTTGCGCCTGACAGCAGAGTCATATTCACAAGACGTGCTGCCAGCGGTTTTGCTGATGTTGTGGCCAATGTCAGTGTCAAGGCCAAAGACTTAGAATTAACCGATATAGTGTCTTTGGTCAAGCCCACTTGGCACGCCCAGGATTGGTCTAATTAAACAGATAGACTTGCTGATTTTAACTGCGGGATTTAGATTGTTGCCTGCGGCAAATTTATAATATTCCAATAGCCTTTGAGATTTTGCATCAGCTGAAAGAGCAAATTCCTCTACATTTTCATAATGATAGATTCCTCTCTTTAAAGATCGACCGTTGTCAAAATAATTTAACCAATCATAGGCTGTCCAAAAAGGTCTACCATGTTGATAATGATAGTCAATGATTGCGTTCTTTAGATAGTGACCCAGATCTTGTATCTTAGGATCTTTATATTTTTTGCTCAACAGCAGAGCTATTTCATCATAGAAACTATTGATGTGTAACATTATAGCCATGGTGAAAAAAGCATGATGTGCCAGCATCAAGGGAAATTCAGGATCAAGGTCAATGCCACTGCCTGAATGATCGTCATACATCCAGTTCCTTAGCACAGCTTTTTGCAGATCAAATTTTGCAGCCAATTCAGGATCTTTAAAATTATCAGTGTCTATGAAATTTAAAATCGCAGTGAGTATGTCGCTGGGCTTGGCCTTATGTGTATCAACAATGTATCTAATTAAGTAGTCATTGACGCCTGTGATATGTGTGGCAATACAGAAGTTGGTTAGCCTAAACATCTGCATATAATCTTCTTGTGTATAACTATAGGTTCCTACTACCGTTTCAACATACTTGGTTTCAAATGGATCTAATAGATTCAGCGAACTATTATCTTCTACAACGAAACCTTTCTTTAGTTTGGCATTGTGATTGATCCATTTCTTAACGGTGACCAGTTTGTGTTTAGCTCTACCTTCAGGACTATAAGATGGACTTTCTGGCAGCAGCATCCAACCGTAATTGTGTATCCAACCAGGTGCTACACCATATCCATAGACCGTGTCGATTTGATTACAGATAGCCTGATAGCTGTCACCGGGCAGGCCTAACATACATTCAATGTACAAAGGCACACGTCCTTGGCTGATCCTTTCGATATATTTCATACCGCTGATCTGTTCTTCCAACGGTGCATTGATCCTGATCACATTCTTTTGTACGGTAGGATCTAAACTCTGTAGGCTAACACGATGGAATGTCAGTGCGTCTACATTGGCCAGGGTTTCTGCTATTTCAACCACACGCTTGGTATGATTCTTAGCAGGCTCGTAGTCTAAGATCTTTGGATAGCCATAGGTATTTTTTAATTCAACAAAGTATTTGGCAGTTTCTAAATCTACAGCATTGATACCAAAGTTAGCATCGGTTAATTCTATGCGATCTACCTTGGCCACAGATGCTAACCATAGCATCTCGTCTTTGACGATTTCCCAAGGCTTCTTAATGGTTTTGGTATTGGTTCCACCGCCCCAATCACAATAGATACACTGATAAGGACAGCCTCGGCTGGTCTGATAAAATGCTGTGATGCTGAGCCTATTACGATCTCGCTCAACTCTTTCTAATAGATAGGGTTCTTGGCTTTTGAAAATATTATTGGGCCAACGGAATTCTTTCTTGGCAAATGTTCTTTCGCTGATCATCCTGTTGCCCTCAGCGTCTGGGTAATACACATGGATGACTTCGCTGAAATTTTTATTAGGATAGATATCCAACAATTCCTGTATCACAGGTTCGCCATAGACATTTCCAGGAACCACTACATCTACCCAAGGCTTCTGTCTAAAGAAATCTGGATTGTGTTTAACACTGGGCTGGAAGCCGCCATAGACTATCCAGCAGTCGGGAAATTCTTGTTTTACCTGTTCTGCTACAGAATCAAAAAACTGCTCATTCCATACATATATGCTGAAACCAACTACATCGGGCGGATCTGCTCTTAGAGTGTTTAATATTTCTTCAGCGGTTTCTGTTTTTCCAAAATAGGGATCACCCCACGACCATTCGTTGGATTTGGTGCTGTTTTCTTCATAATAGGTTTTACTTGAACACCATAACAAAGGCAAGGAAAGGAATGACTCTTCCGCAGTATCTCTGTATAATAGGTAAACCTTTTTCATTGCCATCTGGGGTACCTATTCATCTGTTCATAAAACACGTGAGGGAAAAACTGCCAAACCGTTTGTTCAGTGCCTCGATAGTTGATGTCTGCCACACGTTGCATGGTTCCCTGTCGTTCTAACAACGGTCCGAATATCGTGTGTACTCTGCGTTGTGTTCCTACTTTACTTTGATTAGAAGTTATAAACAATCGACTATTTGCCGGAGTCCAGCGTAAGCAGGCAGGAATTAAAAATTGTGCTGTGGGGTTTTGATGTTCGGTAATCACGCTTTTTGTTCTTAGAGCTGATCCATAAACACCTGGCAGCAGATCTGTAAACACACAGGTACGAGCAGCTATACGATAACAGCGTTCTCCCATCTCAGGAAAGCTGTGAGCTGCCACTGAGCCTACAGCTTGATCATTGTAATAAAGAATCCATACAGCCCATTCTTTCTCACGTGCGATGCTGTCTACTAACATCTGTCTGTTGGCATTGTTTGCGAATCCGCGACGACCTGCTTCGGCATAGAATTCTGCCAGCGTCTTGTCAAGCTCTTCGGTCCATCTTAGGATCTTATAGGTCATTGAGTTTTACCTGTGCCATCAAACTTTGATTTTGATTGTGTCTATCCAGCATCCAACAATAGTATTCTTGGAGATTTCTGCAGTTATGTGCAGGATCCAAAGTTTGGAAATCATAGGATGCCTCTATAAGTTTACTATCTTTTAGAAAATAATTCAACCAATCAAATTGGGTATTAAAATGTCTAACACCTTGATAATCTGTGTTCATTAGACTACCGCTGATATATCGGCCCAAATCACGTATTTTGCTGTCCTGATATTTTTCAGCAAACATCGCTGCAATCTCAGGAATTACTGATGATTTAGATAAAGATATTAACAACAAAAATGCATAGTAGGGAATTAGAAATGGAAGATCGTCACCGATATCGATTCCGGAATCTAAATTATCTTTATACAACCATTCAATGATATGCGAGTGTTCTAATTTAAAAAATTCGTTGACATCGGAATCTTGGAATCCCTGCAGATAAGCATAGTCCAATATATCAGTTAACACCTGCGAAGGTTTGACATCATGTTCCTTGACCAAATATTTTAACAGATGATCGTTGATTCCCAAGCGTTCGCCGGCGATCACTAAGTTGTTTAATCTCAACATCTTGATCCAATCTTCTGTGGTGTAGCTGTAGGTGCTGACCACTATCTCTACAGAATTATTGATCCATGGTGCCATGGTATTATCTGGTATTGGTCCTGTAACGGTTATTCCGGGTTTGATTTTTGTGAAAAAGTCCAAGGTCTTTTTTACCGTACGGATTTTAAATCGTTCTCTCAGCTCTGGTGTGTATGCAGGTGTTTCAGGTAACAGCATCCAGGTATGATTTAACATACTGCCCAATGGCTGATCGTATTCATATAGCGTGTCTATCTGCCGACAATTGGCTTGATAGCTGTCTCCAGGCAGTCCCATTATAGATTCGAAAAAGGTAATCATCTTGGCACCGTTGGCTGTTTTGCGTAGTCTGGCTAATCCTTGTATCTGTTGTTCAAAAGGTATGTCGGTACGTTGTATGTTTTGTTTGGTAACTTCGTCTAAGGTCTGTATAGGAATGATATACTGGCTGATCATGTCAGCACTTAAAAATATTTCTATGATATCTAATACTCTATCTATATTGTTTTTAGCATTGGTAATATCTACGTTCTTAGGATATCCGTAGGTATTTTTTAGATCAGCAAGGTGCTGTGCGATCTCAACGTCTATGGCCATTATTCCAAAATTAGCATCTGTGATTTCTATGCGAGTAATCTCTGCTGTTTGACTCAGCCACGTTAATTCATCCAAGACCGTGCCAAAGGGCTTTTTAACTACCTTGGTATGTGTACCGCCTCCCCACTCGCAGTAGATGCAACGATAAGGACAGCCACGAGCAGTATCATAGAGTGCTACGATGTCATAGCCATCGGCTTTGGCCTGCTTTAATGCTGGCAATATATGTGACTCTTGTGCCTTAAAAATATTACGCGGCCATTGAAAGGCTCGTTTGTCTATGTTAAGATGACTTATGATCGTTTCACCTTGGCTGTTAGGATAATAGGCTGTGGGTATCTGATCTATATGTTGGATAGGATAATTATCTAATATTTCTTTAAGTACTATTTCACCATAGACATCGCTGGGGAATACCATATCTACCCAGGGCTTTTCTTTGAAATAGTTTTTGTTGTGTTTGGTGTTCTGTTGAGGTCCGCCATAGATTATCACGCACTCAGGATAGAGCCGTTTGATCTTAGCGGCCAACTGATCCATGTAAACTTCGTTCCATACAAACACACTGAAACCAGCAACATTAGGAGGATCTATTTGAAATTTAGAAAAAATCTCTTCTTCGCTGCGACTGGTGATAAAAGGATCGTGCCACTGCCATTCTCGACTCTTAGAACCCTGTTCTTCATAATAGGTTTTCATTGAACACCATAACAGGGGTATTGAAATTACTTTTTTACCATAACTATCTTTGGTAAAAAGATAGAAGTTTTTAGTCGCGGACATTGTCGTATAAGCTCTTGGCTCGCTCTATGAAATCTTGAGGATAGTTATTTCTGAAACTTTCAAAGGCCAACATCTGCATGGTATGCAGAGATTGAGGAGCATCCCAGTCTATGCCCATGGCATCAGTTTTAGGTTTCATTTCTGCTCTGCGACCTTCGCTGATATGGCTTAGATGATCTCTGACCGTGATAGGACCATCACCTGTTTTGTATGTAAAAAAGTAATTAATGCTTTTTAATCGTCCATCAACTACGAAATAGCTACTGGGATGTAGGCTGTATTTCCATAATTCTAAATCGATATGATTGTCAAAGATAGCTAACATTTGGTCTTGCCAGTCGGGTACGATATCTTCAAAGGCACAATTATTTCTATCTAAACTGCGCTGCCATAGATCTACACCGTCTATTTTTAAATAGATCTTTTTTTCTAAAAGATCGATATCTAATATCTCTGGAACAGATTCTGGATGCCATGTGGCCATGTGAGTAAGAAAACATAATTCCCTACTCCATTTCTCGTTCATTAGTTCTGGATCAACAACTTCGTTCATGCCCTTGTGATATTCGCTGTCGTTGTGATACCATTGGACAAATGTTTTTTTGTCCTCGCTGATCAAACTGGTATAAATCAAATTGTTTCTCCACGGCTCCCCACCGGGAATTTGATTATAATAATAATTGAATTTCATGATGTGCAATATTTATATGCTACTATAACTGCCAATAAATATTAGATGATCCAAAAATTCAAAATGATTACCGAAGCCTATCTGTGTTTTTACATAACCAATGTCTGTAACCTCACCTGTGAAAACTGCATCACTTACAATGATTTACGATTCCGAGGTCATTTTAAATTTGAAGATTATCAAGACAAATGTCAGCGTTGGGGTGAAATTTTGGACCCACCTAAGATTTGTATATTGGGCGGTGAACCCTATGCCAATCCAGACTTGCTAAACTGGGTCGTTGGTCTACGAAAGTGTTGGCCTGATTTGGTTGACTTCTGTGTATGCACCAATGGAACTTATCTACACGAAACAGAACTATCCAGAGCCATAATAGATCAACGTTTATGGTTAGATATTTCCCTACACGATCCTGCACACTATGATCGAGCCAAGGCACAGGTTGAAGAAATACTTTCAGTCTATGATTACACCAAAGACATCACCATAGGTACTAACATGACCAATGCTACCTATCAAGAAGAAAATTATTATGTAGATGGAAGGTTAGCTGTTAAACTGAGCCAGGTCTATGAATTCGGTACACACTCTACAAAAATGATACACAACAGCACGATCTATATGCATGACAGCGATCCAGAAATCGCACATAAAAATTGTAAAGCAAGATTGTGTCATTATGTAGTACGAGGTGATCTATATAAATGTTTTCTAACTTCTATACACGAAGATCTAACTAATCAATTTAACATTGATCCTGTGTCTAAACAATTACTCAACGAGTCCGAGTTCTGCAGTCCGTTTGACAGCGAAGAAAAAATAGGGAAATTTGTAGGTGCTCTTGAAGAACATGTTCCGCAGTGCCGCCTATGTCCTGAGAACAGGATTAATAAAAAACTATATCCGTTGCGACCTGTTAAAGAAAAGCTCTAAGTCTTTGAGATAATTCTGTAAAATATTCTGTGTCGGCGATTGCTGGCGCACAAATGAATATGCCATTGTTATCATTGAACGTGCCGTTGATGCCTGCTGAGTATAGTGAATCTGGTGCATAGATTTTATTCAAAGTAATATAAAATAGCAGCCCTGCAGAATAATAGTCTTTGATTAATCCCAAAGATTTAAGTTCTCCACCTAAGGCAGTTAGTTGACTTTCAATTTCGGAATAGTTGAAACTATCAAATATTTCCAAGACTTCCAATGCAGCACCGATGCCCGCCATGTTAGGTGCCCAAGTATGACCGAAATTCCATGTGGGTTTAACCACTTGAGATATCTTTGAAACTACACAGGCACAGCTCAACGGGCTATAACCACCAGTTAAAGATTTACCTAAAACTGCTATGTCCGGTTGAACTCCGTATTTTTGATGGCTAAAGAAATGCCCCAGTTTGCCTACTCCACCTAATACATCATCTACAATAAAGTTGACATTGTATTGATCACAGAGATCTCTTAGGCCAGTCCAGAATTCCTGCGACCATAGATTTAAGCCGCCATTCCACGGAGCTGACTCTATCATCACTGCACCTATTTCAGGACATATTTCTAAAATTACTTCTAAACTTCTTAGAGTATCTAAATCATCACTGCTGCGTTCTATGACCATAGCTCGATCACATGTAGGATACTCCTCTCGGAATAGTTTGGCCAGATATGTGGTACCGTGATATCCAGGTTTAAAGGTTACTATTGTAGGCTTATCTTGACCTAAGTTATGCCAGTATTGATCGTTAATATAAACAGCAGCTTCTACACCATCCGAACCACTAACTGCCCAGGCAAGATCGCTGAAATCACCACGCTGGCAGATTTCTTTGATCACTCGATCATTTTCTTCGCAGGATTCGTTACTCATACCTCTAAGAAAAGAAATATAAGATTGTAAAGAAATCATCGAAGAAATTATTTTTGCATTACCATAACCAAAGATAAAAGATGTATTTCCACAGAGAGGATCTAATAATTTTCGATCTTTGGTATAATTCCAATATCCTTCAGTCTTGACGATTTGGTGATGAGGAATACCGGTGGTTTGATAGTTGAGTTCCATGAAAAATATTTATTGGATAAAATACGCACATAAATATTTTCATGACTGAATTCTGGTTCCCCAGCCCAATTATACGTACCAAAATAAACAATAGCCGAGAAATACTTAATGGTATTTTGCCCTATTTGAATGAACTTTGGGCTCAGCCCGATGCACTGATACCTCCCTGGATTGGAACCAGCACAGGCGGCAGTCCAAACTACAGCACATTTCCAACCAAAGAAACAATGGATCAAGGTGGAAAACTTTTACACCTAAGACCCGAAATGAAATCAGCTATAGATCAGATAATGCCGCATGTGGAAAATTATTTCCAATTGCTTAAGGTACATAAGAATTTAAAACCAGAAATCACAGACATGTGGTGCCAGACTTATATTTCGGGTATCGGCTATATGCACAATCATTCAGAGTTTTTGATCGGCGGTGGACTATACTTAGAATGCCAAGGACTACAACAAATGGTCTTCGAACATCCTAATACACTATTGTACGAATCACATATCTTAGAAAGTTTTCCTCGAGAGTCATTGGAGCTTATCGTAGACGTAGAGGAAGGCGATCTAATACTATGGCCAGGTTGGATGAATCACATGGTTGTGGCACAGGCTCCGGAAGGTTGGCCTAACAACTATGGTTCACGCATATCTTTGCCTTTTATGATCAACGGAGTTCCTGCATGATCAAAGAAACCATGTCGTTATGTGAAATCTGTTATAGACATGTGCCTGCACAGAGATTCGAGCGAGGCAGAGAGTTATGGATCAGCAAGACCTGTCCAGAGCATGGTTATTCCGAACACATGATCGAGCGTGAAAAAATATTCCAAGAAACACTAAAACATCATCCAGAATGCTATGACGCAGGTGGCTATGTTTTAGAAGTAACAGATCGTTGTAACTTGACCTGTCCTCATTGTTATCAAGAACCAGATAACAAGAAAATAGATAAATCCATAGACAGCATCATAGCACAGATTAATTCATTTCCCGATGATGGTTACAGCGTTACCTTGGCAGGTGCTGAGCCTACCATGCGTAACGATCTCTGCGAACTGATACAACGTATTAGATCAGAAACCAACAGAGAGCTCAATGTTCTAACCAATGGTCTAAAACTCAGCAACATAGACTTCTGTAAAGATCTATTAGCACACGGCTGTGAATTTGTAACCATAGGATTAAATCACCCAGACTATCAAGGCGAAGCTGTACACAAAAAACAACTACAGGCCATTGAAAATTGTAGGACCGTGGGATTGCGGATTAAAAACATAAACTATACGCTGTCAAGCATAGATCAGATTCCTTTTATCTTAGAGGAAATACAGACATTCAAAGACTTTGTAGAAGAGTTTAGGATCCGCGGCGGTGCAGACATTGGCCGCTGTCCAGATGAACCCCGATTATATCTCAGCGAATTAGTACATGAAGTTTATAGACAGGTAATTAAACTAAATTATAAGTGGGATAAGATTTTAGCTGATGACAACATCTATCATTACATGGTAAAGATCAATGGTGCTACGCACAGGATCATCCAGTGGGCTGATGCTAAGAGTGTGGATCTCGATGAGCTACGCTGCGGTCCCTGGGGCAGTTTTGTTCCAGGGGTACCACCCACTAATCTCATGCATCAGGTAATGCTACGTGATGCTGTGATCAACAAGGGCATGCAGTTAAAAGACACCGTACCGGAACAATATCAAAGAGTATGACAAAAAAATATAAAATCCTCGAAGGCGATCATTACATAACCAATGTGTGCAATCTTACCTGCGATAATTGCATCACTTATAATGATAAGGTTTTTAAAGGTCATTATAAGTTTGAAGATTACAGAGCCTACTATGAAGAATGGAGTAAGATCATATCCATAGACATGATGAATATCTTAGGTGGCGAGCCCTATGCCAACCCCGATCTATGGAACTGGACCTACAATTTGAAAAAATTATGGCCTGAGATACAGGATACTTCTGTGGTAACCAACGGTACCTATTTCGGCACAAACAAGGAACTTACCAGAGACATTGTTGATTTGGGCTGGTGGTTAGACATATCTGTACACGATCCTTCACACTATGACGAAGTAAAATATCATGTTGAAGAAATGTTATCTAAGTATCAATACACTACTACAGAAATCACAAAGACCACTCTGGGTAGGAAATTTGAAGATCCAGGAAAACAATATTACATAGATGGTAAACTGGTAGCAGATATAAGACAACGTTGGAAACTGCATACCAGTTCCAGAAAACTAATCAAAGATGGCGTGATCTATATGCACGACAGCGATCCTGTGATAGCACATGAAAATTGTTCAGCAAACAAGTGTCATTATTTTGTCAAAGGTCATTTGTACAAGTGTCACTTAGTGGCTTTCAAAGATGACTTCCTTAAACAATTTAATGTTGAACCGAGAGCTGCAGAGTTATTAGATCAGTATCGTGGCTGTAGTCCTTTTGACTCCGACGAACAGATCAAAGAGTTTACTAACAATATCTTAGATGTGATTCCTCAGTGTAATCTCTGCCCAGAAAGCAGGATTGAACGTGTGATATGGCCGTTGGCTAAACAAAAGGCGAGAGATGTCTAATGCTTAAAGGTATTAACAATCAACCATATTTTGATCTGGAGTCTTATCTGGATATGAAATCGTTTGATCAGTTGCAGCCGGAAATACTTAGAGGCTTTGCAGAAGCCAGAGAGTATGCCAAAGAAGGTACATGGATGGCTCCTGGCTTTACCTTTGAGCAGATGAGTTATCAACCACATTGGAAACCTATCTATAAAGCCATGGAAGAATTTTTAGCACTGCCAGATTCGGATCCTATAAAACAGGCCGGCATGCCCTTGTACAAAGATTTTACCAATTACAAACAGCGTAACAAATTTACTCGTTATTTAAAAATGGCCATGGGCGCCTATGACCCTTACATTTACTATTTCCTATGGGAAGAAGGTTTGTGGGATGATCGCACAGCACCTCGCAAGCTAACAGAAGAAGCTCAATATTTTCCTAATGTAGTTAAGTGGGTAGAATCTCTGATCACTGAAGGAATATTTGAACACATCGGTCGTGTTATATTCTTCCATTGTGAAGCTGATGGTATTCCCTTTGAACACAGAGATTTAGATGCTAAAAATGGTATGAACATTACATTTCCGCACAGGAACGAATTCATACACATTAGGCCCAATACTAAAAAAGCCTTTTACATTTGGGATCCAGAAAACAAAAATAAAATCTATCTTAACACTCGTGCAGCCTGGTGGAATGATCAAGACTGGCACGGTGGCGAGCGTATCATGGAACCCAGTTATAGTCTAAGGATAGATGGTAAATTCACAGACGAATTCCGTAAACGCTTAGGCATAGATCACATAGAGAGCTATTAATGAAACTTGTAGGAAATTATCGAGACTGGATCACTGATGAACTGCTAAACATCTTGATGACTGATGATGGTGAAGTTACACCTGTGTATCAACCCTATAAGTGGAAGGGTACTCCAGAATTTGATGCTGCAAGGCAGGCCATCGAAAAAGCAGGATATCCAGAGGGCAATCATCATTTCTGTCAATACACCAAAGACACAGAGTGTTTAAAGCATCTCGATATTAAAATGCCTATAGATATTCCAGGTGAGTATCATTGGTGGATTATCAAACTTAAACCTGGACAGATGCAGCCCATGCATTTTGATCCACATGTAACACAGGTCAGTAAATGCACCAGATGGACCATGCCCTTGTTAGACTATCAACCAGGGCATGTATTTGTCTACGATAATTTTCTTTTAGCAGATTATAAAGCAGGAGATCTTTTTGAATGGGACGATCCGATGTGCTATCATGGTGTAGTCAACATCAGCATGACCACAAGATTGACTCTACAGATCAGTGCCTATACCCCATAATGTGATACATGTACTTGGGAGTAGTTCCAGCATTAACACCTGCATGCCATTGTTTATAATCGTCCCACTTTATTGAAGTACCTTGAGGTTGGGCTGTAAAATATTGATCGCCTAACTGAAACATCTGACCGTTACTTGGTTTGCTGATAAAATAGCTGTATCTCTGTATTTCACCTAATCTTAGATACTCTTGTTCATTGTCATCGACGTCCCAATGCCAGGGAGCCATAAATCCTGGATCAATACGACTAATCCATGCTCGCAGTTTATTGATGCCCAGCTGTTCACAGATTTCGGTGTCCACTGACTCTGGATAATCTGTACCTGGATAGTAGTTGATCCATTTTATAGAGCTCATATTAAATCTGGCTGATTCCCATGATTTGTAAATTTCTAAGTAACCTGGAGTTGATAGATTCCATTTCGACTTATCGGCAGTTATAGCTGTGCCGCCAGATAGTTTATCGATAATCTCATCCCAATTAATCATTTCTAAATCCTTCGATAGAAAAATAGTAAACAGGTGTTAGGCCTGTGTTGGCTGCTGAGTGTTCATTTAGGTAATTATCCCATTGATAGATGTCGCCAACTTTAAAATTAGTATAGGCATGATCACTTACGGTTAAAACCTGTCCTCGAGAATATGGAGATATTTGGCAGATAAATCTCACTTTCTTATCACCATCTTGACTTGGATCGTCATCGGGATCTATATGTAAGGGAACCGTGCGTCCAGGATCAACTCTGTTGATCACAGACCAGTTGACTCGAATGTTTAGATAATCACAGATCGCGTCTTCCAGTGCTTTAGGATAATGTGTTTCTGTTCTATAGACTAACCATACAGCTGAGTCGAAAAAATAGTTAGCAGCTACCCAACCATCACACATTTCTTTGTCTATGTTTCTTTCTATGCTGGTGTTTGAATATCCAGGCTCAAGTATAGTTGGATCTAACCAGTATTCGGGTGCGGCTCTTTTTAAAATAGGAGGATGCTGATCTTCCAGATGAACAACAACATCTGCCCAATTAACCAAGTGATTACAATTGCCTACAAAATTAATCACCGAATAATTCCTCATAAAATTTAGGCAGCACATCATCGGGCCATTTTACCCATGTTTTTAATGCATCTTTAAAAAGTATTTCTACATTTAACATATCGTCTTTGACTGCTGCTGCGAATCTTGGACCAGATGTTTCGCCTATCATTCCTTTGATGTCCTGCATGGCTACAAAAGGATCTTTGCGTTCTACACAGCCGTAGAAATCAAATGTCTTTAATCTTCCCGCTTGGATAAAATAACAATGCGGATAAAGACTGGTTTTATAGTATCCGCTGTTAACTATGTCTTTTAAGATTTCCAGCATCTGCTTTTTCCAATCTGGGCAGTATGAATCGATCTGCCTACCTGTGTAGATTATTTGATTACAGGTTTCACCAGGCCATTCGAAGAATATCCGTTGATTGCCAACATCAACATCTATGACCTTAGGAGACCATGCTCTATTAGCAAATACCGAAAGATATTTTAGCTCTCTGTTAAAGAAGAAACTGACCATTTCTTCAGTATAATAAGGCCGTTCGGGCAACCAATGAGCCAATGCTTGATTTTGATATTCGTGCCTGTGATCAAAATTCATACAAAAAGTTTTACCATCTGGACTAACCAATGGTGTATAAATTAAATTTGTTTCTATGAGATTACCATCTTCTGGATTGATCTTATAAAAGGGCTGCCAGTCTTTTATGTTCATAATATAGTCAAGGTAAAATGTTGATCAATCAATTTTTTAAGATCGTCGATGTGATCTTCATTAATCATAAATCTGGCTTCTAAATCTTTGCCAATAAAATCCGAAACTATACCTTTTTTATAGGCCTGATTAAGCCAAGGACTTATAACATCGTCGAATATAAATCTGCGATCTTCTACAATGGTTTTTAATTTAATACTGATCTGCTTGGCATTTTCTACTTTTATACGAGGTAATAATTGTCTAACCACAAGTTGTATTCGATCTTCACTGCCGAAATTAGCAGCACTATGACGAACTCCGGCGTTCATGGTATACCAGACTCCCTTACGATCAGTGGAGTGCATGATGTTATTTTCCAGATCTATGATATAGGAATGATTGCCTTGAATATTCAAATGCCATCTATCATCAACATCGGCATGACTGGGATAACATTCACCAGGAACCAATTTAATCAATCTTGCTTCACCTTTATTGCCTGGAATCGTATCTAATAACTTTTCCCAAATTGTTCCTTTGAATTCTTCTTTGACCATCCAAGGATCATAAAAAAATTCTCCGGTGGGCTGATTTAAACTCATGCGACTATCTATAGATGGCAAATCCAATCTTGCCTGATCCGTGAGTTCTTGAGGAATTGTGAAATTGGTAAGTTGAAGCATAAAATATTTATATGCTATTATTATGGCTTAAATATAAACATGATTAGGAATAAAATCGCTCCTTCCTATAGTTCTGAATTTTTGGAAATAGATAGACCACAGACACTCAGTGATCGTAAAATTGAATCTTTGATCACAGAAGTATTGGATGGTCGATTAGACAAAGATATTTCTGACGCAGTCTACGACAATTTTAAAACAGAAACAGAACAATGGATTTTGGCCAGCCCTTTTAATGACTTAAAAGGGTTAGATTCTTTTGGACGTAAAGACATTATTATAGGTTGCACACAATTTATTGATACTATCTACATGAACGGTCCTGTGCAGGTTTTATCAAACGATTATAGATATCATGATAGACTTAAATTGGCGATTGGGTTCAAAGACGTTGGATCATTAATACCCGATGTTCCTCTAATCATAGCACTACCGTTTCCCAGCCTCGGTAGAATACACCCTAACATGGAAGAGATATTAGATGAATGCACTAAGAAAAATATACCAGTACACATCGACGGAGCATGGATCACGTGTAGCCGCGCTATTAATTTCAATTTTGATCACCCTGCTGTGGTATCTGTGGCAATTAGCCTAAGCAAAGGATTAGGTTTAGGTTGGAACAGAATAGGTCTAAGATGGACCAAAGAAACCAAGCCCGACGCTATTACCATAATGAATGACTTCCACATGAATAATCGAGCATTGGCTATGATCGGTCTACATTTTGTAAGGAATCTTCCTTCGGATTATCTTTGGCTTACACACGGAGAACACTACTATAAGGTCTGTAGAGACTTTGAGTTGACTCCCACAAGAAGCATACACCTGGCACTGAGAAATGGCCAACCTGTGGGCATAAGTCCGTTGATAAGGTATTTAGAAAAATGATATTTCACGACATTGACGGAGTGCGTATACCCTTTGACAAACATTGGTCAAGCATAGCCATAAGCGTAAGTGGTGGTGCCGATAGTGCTTTGTTGGCTTATCTGTTATGTACTTTAACTAATAATCGTACTACCGTACACTTGATCAATCATATTCGTATGTGGAAGACCAGACCATGGCAGCAGTATGATGTTGTGCGTGTCCGCGAATGGCTGTTTGCGAGATTTCCTGATATCGAATTTGTAACACACTGCAATTTTATCGCTCCTGATATAGAGTATGGTCGTATAGGACCTGTATTAACTGATGAATATGGTAAACAGGTCAGTGGCGATAATATACAACAACGAGCCTATGCTGAATTTATCTGTGACAAGTATGATATTCCTGCTTACTATAACGCAGTAACTCGTAATCCTAAAACAGAAGAATTTTCTGGTATGAAAGAACGTGATGTAGAACCGTCGGAAACTAATCAGCATTTGGCATTTATGGAACACATGGGAAGATATGCTTGCCATCCATTCCGCTTCACTGATAAAAGTTGGGTAGTTCAACAATATAAAAATTTAGATATCTGGGATTTATTTGAAAAAACCAGAAGCTGTGAAGGTGAATTTGAAAACATAAACTACGAAACATATACTCCAGGACAATATGTGCCTGTATGTGGCAAATGTTTCTGGTGCAAAGAAAGAGAGTGGGCCATTGAACACACAAAGTAAAACATTCTGCATGCATCCTTTCACAGGATTAGCCACTCGAGAAGATGGTGCTATCTGCGTATGCTGTCGCAGCCATCCTATTGGATTTATTGATCAAGCACCGTTAGAATATCACTGGAACGGCGAAACCATGCAACGCATACGTAAACAGGTATTACGTGGCGAGCGTCCTAAAGAGTGTGAACCGTGTTTCTCTTTAGAAGATCAAGGTGTAGAAAGTCTGCGCCAGCGACATATCAAAGGTCAAATACCAGAAGCACGTATTAATCTATATCCAGATGCACTGAGTAAACTACAACATGATTTTACCATGCCCTTTGAAATTCCTACCATGGAATTAAAACTTAATAATTTGTGTAATTTAAAATGTCGTATGTGCCATCCTATGGACAGCACTTCATGGAATGACTGGGATCAAGTAGAAGAATTCTACAAAAAAGAAAATAACATCATGTTCCATATCGTCAATGAACACAATCTCAAAGAAAAACCGTTCCTTGACAAGTTCCAAGATAATCCAGAATGGTGGGCAAGTTTAGAAAAGAACCTGCCACACTTTAGACGTGTAGAATTTGCCGGAGGCGAACCTCTAATGGATCCACAGCACTATCGTATATTAGATATGTTAGCTCCCTATGGCCATCAAATTGAAATCAAGTACGCAACTAATTTGAGCATGTTAGGTAAAAGTAATCGTACTATCTGGCAGTACTGGCCTAAGTTTAAATCTGTGGCTGTTAATGTCAGCATAGATGGTATCGGTGACAGCTATGAATACATCAGAGGTAATGCTTCTTGGTCAGAGTTAGTTCATAATATCAAGCAGATACAGACTATACCAAATATCAGTAGGATCGTAGGTGCGGTTACCGTACAAATCAGCAACGTTTTGATCTTAGATAAGATGATAGAATATTTTTTAAATGATCTTGGCATAGTATTCCACACCCATAGAGTTGAATATCCTAAAGTTTTGTCAGCACAGGTATTGCCACGTAAATTAGTTGATTTGGCCTATCATAGATTAGAAGCAATGAAAAGCAAAATAATCAATTATGAAATAATTAAAAAACATCCAATGCTGCTAAACTATACGCTAAGACAGATAGAAGATAATCAAAACTATTTGAAAGCCAGAGACCAAAGTGATCTATGGGCTGACTGCGTGGAATTTAATCGTAGATTAGATAAAACCAGGAATCAAAGTTTCACTGATATCACTCCGGAATTTAAACCCTATGTTTAAGATTACATCTGCGTGGCCACATCAGGATCAAATTAAAATAGAATGGAATCTTGGCAAACGCTGTAACTACGATTGTTCATATTGCCCTGCAAGCATACATGACAATTTCAGTCCTCATACTGATATTAACATTTTAGAATCAACGGTAGACAAATTATCCGAACTTGGCAAACCTTTGCGTATTAGTTTAACCGGAGGAGAACCCTGCGTACATCCCAACATCGAAGATCTATTAGACTACCTAAAACGCAAAAACATATTCTGGGTCAATGTAACGACCAACGGCACGAGAGGTTATCGTTGGTACTTGGATAATGAAATATATTGGAATCATATTATTTTTAGTCTGCATTTTGAACACGATTGGACCAGAATCGTTGACACTATTTTAAAATACTATGACAGCACTGAAAGAGATTTCTTTGTCAATGTCATGGCTCATCATGATAAGATGGATCATGTCAGAACCGTTGTTAAAAAATTCAAAGAAATAGGTGTTAAATTTGCTATTAGAAGAATACGTTGGACTGAAGGTGATCATAATGTATTTGACGATATGCGCTACGATGGCAAGGATCTTGAATGGATCCTTTCACATGATGCCACCGTAAAACCTAACTGCATAATCGATGGTGAAAACATCATGCATGCCAACGATGTAATTAAAAAACATCTAAATCAATTTAAAGGGTGGACCTGTAACGCAGGTATTGAAAGCCTTATGATCAATTGGGATGGAGAAGTACATCGTGCTACCTGTAGAGTAGGAGGTAGCTTGGGTAATATCTATACCGGAACTTTTAATGTGCCTAAAGAACCAATTATCTGTACCAGAGATTTTTGTACCTGTGCTGCAGATATTCCCCTAACTAAATTAAATCAGCAAGGATAGGAAAAGTTTTTCTAAAATCAGTTCCTCGGATTCTATCTAATCCTTCGAGATATTCTTTCATTACAGGTATGTATTCTGTATGAGATTCGTTGTTCATATAGTTTCTCATAGTATAAACAATACTGCTGTAATGCTTATCGTATTTTTTAGGAACTTTGTAATTTTCTAACTTGTGAATAATATCTTGTTTAATTTCATCGGGCAAAATATTCATATTAAGATGCTTGGGATATTCAAGAATATTAGCGTATAAAAGTCTTCCGTCTAACCAACTATTATGTATGTGTTTGAAGTTCTGAGATATCTTCCAATCTATGAATTCAGGAAGGTAAGCTACATTTAGTACACTGGTAGTTGATGCAATTCTCCAATCAACATTTTTAGGATTATTTTCTTCGATTAACAGAAATTTTTCAACATGGGTATTCCACTTGCTGGGATGTCGAATATATTCGTTGCGATCCTCGATATCATCTAAACTATAAAATACCTTGACTCTTTTGAAATGGCTCCACATATCAAGTGTTGTTTGTGTGATAAATTCGCCATTGGTATTGTAACTTAAAAATAGTTTCTGTGCTAAACCTAAACGGATCAGTTCTTTAAGAAGAACATCGTGTTGTTTGGCCAATAGAGGTTCCCCGCCGGCAAAGTGAATACGTTCAAGGCTGCCAGCATTTTTAATAATTGTCTGTAGTATTTCTTCGTCCTTGGCCCACTTAAATGCCTCTTTATCGTAATTGTTAATTCGATACTTCAGCTCACCGTTGAGAGCATCGTCCTTGATCAGGTGTACAAGTTGCTGTTCGTCGTCTCTCCAAGCTGAACTATAACTACTGGAACACATCACGCATTTTAAATTGCAGGTATTATTGAAACGAACATCGAGGTATTTCACACCAACACTCATTTCTCCATTTAATTTAGTACTAAGAATCCTGGGAAAGTATTTTAAATAGGTAAAATTTTGCTGTTGACGATAGCTTTTAATACCAAGTTTTTCGTTATCCCAACAACGTCTACATATATCAGGTTGTCTGCCCGCCAGCATTTCTGCTCGAATATGCTTATGATGTTCGTTGTTTAGTATATTATCCAATCCAGCATCGGCTACATTAGGCATACCTTCACGAACTTCACTATTACAGCATAATGTAATATCACCGTTGGGCAATACTAACGTATGCATAAAAGGAAGAACACAGATTTTTTTCATAATAGATGTGCTAACTCTGGAAATGTTTTTTTGAAATCTGTACCGCGCTGTTGATCCATGGTTTTAATATACTCGCGAAAATCTGGTAATAGGTTAGTATGGTCTTCTGCGTCCATCCAATCAAGTATACCTTCCCAGCGTTTCCAACCATAGGGATTCTGTTCCCAGAATTCTGGATCTTTGGTATAGTTGTCCCAGAGCCAATCCTGTAGTTCAGCAAATAGTTGTCTAACTTCTGCTTTATCTTCTTTAGGTAATACACGAAGACTAAGCCATGTAGGTATCCATAACAGATGAACTCCTACTAAACCTCCGCCTACCGTTTGGCCTGCGGCATTTTTATCAAAATTTAACTTCTTAAATCCGCTGCGCACCTTCCATTTGATAAATTCAGGAACGTGTTTGATGTTTAGGATCTGCACAGCCAATGCGATATTGGTCTGTATTTTATCGCTGGTGTTTTCCAGCCTCCAAAGATTCTGTTCAACCACTGGCCATTCAGTGGGATAACGGATATAGTTTACTCGATCACCTATGGCATCAAGACTAATGCCCACCTTGACCTTTTTAAATTGTTCCCAGATCTCAATAATTTCATCGTTGACTAAAATACCATTAGTATTATATCTTAGACCTATTTTGTCTGCGTAACCTCTGCGAATGATTTCTTGTAAAAACATCTTGTGTTCTTTGATCAGCAGAGGTTCTCCACCAGCAAAATACAATTGACGTATGTTAGGAATCTGTTCAAATACCTGTTCCCAGAATTTAGGATTTTCATGCCAGTAATTATTAAACAATTCTGGCTTCCAATCCATCTGTTTTTTAATCAAAGGACTTTGGAAAATTGGAAATACTTTTTTGTGCTCTGGTACCCACATAGAACTATCGTGCGGTGAACACATGATACATTTTAAATTACAGGTATGACCTAATCTAAGATCTAAGTATTTTAAATTATAGGGAACAGCACCGTCTTCGGCAGTTTCAGCGATTAGCTCTTTGATATCTATCTGTTCCTGTAGATGCCATGTGCCTGTTTCCCAGATGCGTTTGCTGGCAATGCCCTGTTGTTCTTCCTCATAGCATTTCAAACAGCTGGCAGGAACTTCTCCGGCCAACATTGTTTTTCGAACGCTTTTCATATAGTCATTGTTAAAGGCTTCTGTGGGCAAATCAGTGCCAAAGTTCGCAGGTTGGCCATTTTCTTTTTTGACTAATCCTACGGTGTAATCTCCACTTTCTGCACCTGACGCATTGGCCACACAACAGATACGCATGTCGCCGTTGGGTCTTGTGGCAAGATGTATCCAGGGTAATACACAGAAACTGGGACTGCCTGTTAGTTCAGTGATCTGGCGTTGCCAATCACCTAATTGAGTGTTCTCTGGTTGTAACCAAAACGTCTTAGTCATTGAATTTCTCTAAATCTAAAAATTGATCTCTACATTGGCTGATAGTGGGCTCCTCAAACTTGCCGCAGGTCCTTGCGCAGACATGCAGTTTGTTACCTTCAAAACTTTGATCCCACAGCGTTTGCCAATTATCGCTGTCTATGATTTCCTGTATGGATCTATTTTGTAAATTAAAATATTCTAAACCACCGAATCTGTCAAATAATTGATTAAGACTATTTTGACTATCCAACCTAAACGCATGTACCAACTGATGCTCATATGAATGGATATAGGGTGTAGCACCTACGAAGCAGCAGGGGAATAGATAGCCCAAAGCATCTATGTACACGCTTTTTTGTTCTTCAACTTCGCAGACGATCTTGGCCTTGGCTATTATTTCTTTGTAGTTTTCTACGGTCTTTTTATCAACGAAGATCAATTTTTGTTCTGTGGGGCCTTCTAATCTATGTGTAACGTTGCCCTGTTTGTCGTAGACGTCAAACCAAGGATTGCCAATGAATCTACTGGTTTGTTTTTCGTAGAAACTATCGAATCCTAAATCCTTGGCCATTTGCTTGCAGGCTTCTAATTGATGTTCATTGTGTTTGAATGTTATGAAATTCCATCTGGCTCGTCCGCCTGCACCGATAAAGGCCTTGGCATTTTCTATGATCTTATCAAAGCTGGTACCTACTCGATAAAGGTGATGCGTGTCAGCTAATCCATCTATGCCAAACTGCACCACATGTCTTTCTGGTAATGCTCGGGCCAACTCCTGCCACCACTTGGTAGTTCTGGCACCGCCATTGGTATGGAGATCTATGTGTATGCCTACGTTTTCTTGTTTGATATACTCTACGATCTTGATCAAATCTCTGTGTAGGATAGGATCACCGAAATTGCCACACATGGTAATGGTGTGTAGTTGTTTAATAAAATCTCCTGGGCAGATTTTTTTGAATACTCCCACAGGTATATCCTGTACTTTTAACAACGGATTTTCTAATCCGCCGTGATGATTTCGAGCGCACATAGGACATGAAGCCTGGCAATTTGATGTCAGTTCCACATGAAGCACTCTAATTTCGTTATATTTGTACACTATTCACCAACCATTTGATCTTTTAATTTTATATAAGGACTATCTGCACTGCACATCACCGTACAACAGATCGATCCATTCGACTGCCACTTTTCGTGCCAGATGGTCTGCCACTGATCGGACTCGATGATATCTTTGATTCCCCGATGTCTGGCGTCAAGACTATTTAAACCGCCTAATTCATCTATGATTTCGTAGACCTGTTTTTGTATTTTGCCGCCGATGGCATTCACTGATGTGCTTTCGTTGTAGAGATCATGCTTTAGAAATAGTTCTGTATCATAGTTTGTGTATAAAAATGCAGCGATAATACAGCATGGCATTACCGTGAAATTAGCATCTATATAAATTTCGTTACTATCTAAGGCAAAGCAGCCTATGTCTCTGGCTCGTTGCCACGACTCGTAGGTTTCGAGATCTTTTCTATTGACAAAACTCAC
>JACCDG011026044.1_pt1 | contig 21903 bp, 27 predicted proteins | sample 7442471 | NCBI WGS metagenome assembly JACCDG01 (sample SAMN15323444, study PRJNA562643) | freshwater metagenome | isolation source: river surface water | place: USA:Blue River Watershed | collected 2017-08-17 | reverse complement strand
GCCGCCACCCTACTCCAAGGTCAATTGAGCAACTCTGTTATTAGCCTGAAGCGGACAGCCTGGGGCGAAATTGCATATGGACTAGATTCAGTTCGTTTGGTCGGCTACTGCAACCCCAAAGGACGACTTTTAGCTAGCGCTTGGCTGGGTTTATTCCCAGAATCGACTGATTCGGATGACCGTTTTGCACTCTTTATTTCCAAGGACATAGCAGCCAGCACTGCCAAGCGATTATCGATGTACGTGCTGCGCTCAAAAGTAAAAGTAGTAGATGCATCAAATGACTGGGAAGTTTTCGGCTCCTATCAAAATGCTGGAAGCGAAGAAACGATAGCCCCGCTAAAGGATTCCATCGGATTGCGAATTCCAGATGTCTTAGATCAAGACCAATCCTTTCAACGAGCCCTTTTTGCTAAAAGAAAAACAGAGTCCGCCAATCCGTCAGTTGATCAGATCTCACTCAGTCAGTGGAATTCCTTGGAGGTATTGAGTGCAATTCCACGCATCGTACTGGCAACCCAAGAGCAGTTTGTGCCACAAATGATTAACTTTGAATCCGTTTCGGGCGTGGATTTTAAGAAGGGTTGCTATCCAGGCCAGGAAATTGTTGCCAGGAGCCAATATCGTGGGGCAGTAAAGCGCAGGCTGCAACTCGCGCATACAAGCTCTAGCGCATCTTCACTAGAGCTAGCCAAGCCTGGTGTGGAATTATTTCAAGGGGGTGATGCGAGTCAGCCATGCGGTATGGTGGTTCTTGCTGCTGCCAACCCCGTAAATTCAGATCGCATTGATCTTCAGCTTGAGTGTAAGTTGGATGCCCTTGAGGCAGAAGAAATTCATCTAGGTAACTGTGATGGCCCTGTGTTACAAATAGATCATCTGCCCTATCATTTATTAGAAATTTAATCTCAACCAATTAATCCATTTTGTTATGTGCCTAATTCTCTTCGCCTGGAAATCTCATCCAGATTACCCTTTGGTAGTCGCGGCGAATCGGGATGAGTTTTACGAGCGTGACACCGATCCTATGGGATGGTGGTCGGAACACCCGCACCTATTGGCCGGTAAGGATCGGGCTGATGTTTTGGGTAGCCCAGGAACCTGGCTTGGCTTTACTAAAACTGGCCGCTTTGCTGCACTGACTAATGTCAGATCGCCAAGCGAAAAAAATCCTGACTCAAGAACCCGTGGCGAGCTCAGCCTTCGCTATCTGACGGGGCACCACAAACCACATGCGTACATACAAGAAAATTCCAAGCGGTTCGAGCAATACAACGGCTTTAATTTATTGATGGCGGATCTGAGTGATCCAGCGAATAGCGAAATGCACTGGGTGAGCAACCGCCTTATGATGGGTCAAAATATTCGCCCAAGAAAAGTGTTTCCTGAGCAAGCGCTCAGCCCTGGAGTCTACGGTTTATCTAACGCCATGCTTGATACCCCGTGGCCTAAAGTCAATCACCGAGTAGCTGCATTTGCTCAAACGCTAGCAATGGATAGTGGTCGGCTTAAAAATGCAGACCACTATTTACGCGTATTGGCTGACACGCATGAAGCCAGCCCTCAGGAGTTGCCCAACACTGGCGTGAACCCAGATTGGGAGAGAGCTCTATCAGCTGCATTCATTAAGACCCCCTCTTACGGGACGCGCTCGAGCACTGTTTTGCGTGTTCGCAAAGATGGTCAATTTGAGATGGTGGAAAGACGCTTTGATGCTAACGGCACAGTGGGCCATGATGTCGTCACTGGGGAGTTGAGTGCCGCTTCAGGATCAAACCTTTCCGTCTAGGCGCTCAACAAACGCTGCATTATTTTTGCTGGCGTGAATCTTCGTTGATTACGCGTTCGCCGTTTGCATTTTTAGCTGCCAGTCTCTTTATAAACTGAAACGTCCCTGTTGACATGCAGCAGATTTCACCTTGGTCGTTATAAAGCTTAGCCTCACAAAAAGCCATTGTTGCAGTACGTCGAACAGTATCTGCCTTTACGCGCAAGATGCCATTTGCAGCCTGCATAAAATTATTCTTCATTTCGACGGTCACTACGCTACGATCACTGGGATCGCTAGAGCGAGCAGCAACCGCCATGGCAACATCCATCAGGGTAAGCAATACACCGCCATGAGCTACATCCCAGGTGTTGGTATGCTCGGGCTTGAGGGCTAGAAGTATTTCTCCCTTACCCATTTCAGCGCTGATAAGACGCACGCCAAGCAGCTTTAAAAAAGGAACATTAAGCTCTTCACCCAGATTGGCAAGCTGAGTTGCCGCATTCAGTTGTACTTTATTTGTCATAGGGTCATTCTAGAGGCTTCTGCGACGCTTGTGAATTACCCATAGAATACAAATATGCCTTTTATGCTTCGTGGCGACGATGTTTGCCAACCAACCCCGCCTACCCCGCTACCCCATCCTTATTGGGTTGCGTTTTCACCATCTGTCGCCATGCTATTGAATTTGGAGCTTGGAGATGATGGCTTACCCAAAGATCCTGAATGGCTAGAGGTATTGGCGGGAAATCAACTGAACGTGGGTGAGTTAATATTTTCTGATCCAATTTCTACGGCTTATAGCGGACATCAGTTTGGGTCATGGGCGGGGCAATTGGGTGATGGCCGTGCCATCCTGCTTGGCGATATCAATCAACTGGAGCTGCAATTAAAAGGCGCTGGTAGAACGCACTACTCCAGAATGGGTGACGGCAGAGCGGTCTTAAGATCTTCTATTCGTGAGTTTCTGTGTAGTGAAGCCATGCATGCTCTTGGCCTACCCACCAGCCGAGCTCTTGCAGTAGTTGGATCAAAGCAAGCTGTGAGACGAGAAACGATAGAAACTGCAGCAGTATGCTCTCGTGTTGCTCCAAGCTTTATTCGTATTGGACACTTTGAACACTTTGCATCACTTCAGAATTTGACTCGCCTGCAAGAATTGGCAGACCTTTTGATTGCCAAATTCTATCCTGAGTGTGCATCCACAAAAGAGCCCTACTTAAACCTATTCAAAGAGATTAGCGCTCGCAATGCAAAATTAGTTGCTGGTTGGCAAGCTGTAGGCTTTTGTCATGGTGTTTTAAATAGTGACAACATCAGCGCCTTGGGCCTAACTATTGACTATGGCCCTTTCGGATTCTTAGATCAGTTTGAAATTGACCACATATGCAATCACAGTGATCATAGCGGCCGATATTCCTATCACCGTCAACCCCAAATAATGCACTGGAACATGGCCTGTCTAGCTAGCGCAATGCTTCCCTTATTGGAGTTAGAGCATTCTGCAGAAGAATCTCAAGCCCTGTTGCGCTCCGCCCTGGAAGAGTTTCCCATCATTTATGCGGCAGAATGGCAGCGGGCATTTCGATTAAAGCTGGGATTGCAATCCCAGCAAGGCAGTGACATTTCACTAATTGAACGACTACTGCAAGCAATGCATGACTCAAAGGTAGATTTCACTAACTTCTTTCGCAGCCTCGGTAAGGTCAAAAAAGATTCTAAATCAGTGGAAATATCGCAAAGAGATGAATTTGTCGATCGCAAAAATATTGATCAATGGTTTGCCGACTACTTGAATAGGCTGCAATCTGAAGCTTTGAGTGATGTAGACAGAAAAACTCTGATGGATAAAGTTAACCCCAAATACATTCTTAGAAATTATCTAGCTCAAACTGCCATTGAAAAAGCGCAACACGATGACTTCTCTGAAGTAGATGCCTTATTAACAATATTGAGTAATCCATTTGATGAGCAGATGGAATTTGATGGATACTCAAAACCACCGCCACTTGATATGCAGCGCGTTGCAGTTAGCTGCTCCTCATAATCCAAGACCTTTAAGACTATGACCAAAAAAACAGATCAAGAATATAAAAATACACTGAGCGATATTCAATATCGCGTTACGCGTGAGGCGGCAACAGAAAGGCCATTTTCTGGCGAGTTCTGGGATCACTGGACCGATGGACAGTATCGCTGCATATGCTGTGATACCCCTTTATTTGCATCATCCACAAAGTTTGATGCTGGATGCGGATGGCCAAGTTACAACGCCCCAAAAAACAATGATGCAATTACCGAAATTCGGGATGTATCCCATGGAATGATTCGCACCGAAGTCCGCTGCACTCAGTGCGATGCACACTTGGGGCACGTATTTGAAGATGGTCCACAGCCTACCGGTCTGCGCTACTGCATCAACTCGGCATCTTTGAAATTTGAGCCATCTGAGAATGCCACCCCCGGTAAAGCAGAATAATTCTCAAATAGCAGGATAATCACCGCATGAAATTCCTATTCGACCTCTTCCCTATCATCCTCTTTTTTATTGCCTTTAAATTTGGTGATATCTACACTGCAACTATCGTCGCTATGGTTGCCACGATTGGACAAATTCTTTGGGTTTACTATCGTCATCGCAAAATTGATGCGATGCAATGGGTTAGCCTAGTCATGATTCTAGTTTTCGGTAGCTTGACTATTTTCTTGCACGATAAGACCTTTATTCAACTTAAACCAACCGCTTTGTATTGGCTATTTGCAGGCGCACTATTTATTAGTGCTCAGTTCTTTCAAAAGAACTGGATTCAGGTATTGATGGGTAAGCAGATTACGCTCAAAGAACGTAGCTCCAAATCAGTTTGGCATCAAGTGAATATGGCCTGGGCATTATTCTTCTTTTTTATGGGTGCCCTCAATCTCTATATTGCCTTTGAGTTCTCTGAGGAAACCTGGGTCAACTTTAAGCTATTTGGTAGCACCGGATTATTGGTTATTTTCGTCATTCTCCAGGGAATCTGGCTAAGTCGCCATATGGAGCACCCTACAGAATGAGCATCAATCAACAGAGAATTGCTCTCTTTGAAGCAGATTTGAGGTCAGCATTTCGGGTGGATCAATTAAAGATCGAGGATGAAAGTCATCTCCATGCAGGCCATGCAGGCGCTGCCTCTGGTGGTGGGCACTTTAAACTCACGATCGTAGCCCCAGAATTTGAGGGGATGAATAAGGTGGCGCGGCACAGAGCTATCTACGCCGCCCTAAATGAGCACTTTCCAGCAGCCATTCATGCCCTGACTATTCTGGCATTCACCCCTAGTGAAAGCACCAATTAAGTCAGGATTGCTTTAAGATCCCCCTTACCCCCTATTTATTATTTTCTAGACTATGTTGAACACACGCCGAATCCTTACCATTAGCGCTTGTAGCCTTGCACTCCTCTCACCAGCAGTTCAAGCGCAAAATGCTGCCATTGTGAATGGCAAGCCAATCCCGAAAGCACAACTAGATAAATTAATTCAAAAATCGAATCAGCCAGATAATCCCCAAGTTCGTGAGCAGGGAAGAGAAATGTTGGTCACACGCGAGCTCATTTTGCAAGAAGCCAATAATCGCGGTATCACCCAAAAGGAATCTGTTAAGGAGCAATTAGAACAGTCCAAGATGGGCGTGTTAATTGCTGCCGTGTTTGAGGATTTCGTTGAAAGAGAAGGCGTAAGTGAAGCTGAGTTGAAGGCTGCTTACGAACAAGTTAAAGGGCAATACACCGGCAAGGAATACCATGTTGAACATATCCTGGTTGAAAAAGAAGCTGATGCCAAAGCGATTACCGCCCAAATTAAAGCTGGCGGCAACTTTGAACAGATAGCCAAAGAAAAGTCCAAGGATCCTGGCTCCGCTCCTAATGGTGGTGATTTGGGTTGGGTAAGCGATAAGTCCCTCGTGCCAGAATTCTCGAAAGCCATGGTACAGCTTAAAAAAGGTCAAATCACTGACAAGCCGGTAAAAACCCAGTACGGTTGGCATATCATCAAATTGGATGATGTACGTGATGTCAAGGCTCCCAGCATGGATGAAATTAAAGATCAGTTAAAGCAGATGATCACAGCCGATCAGAATTGGCAAAAGGCAAAATTCTCTGAGCTAATGCAAAAGCTTCGTGCCAAAGCAAAGATCCAATAAGCTCAGGCCTTACTACCCTCAAAACCCAGACTAAGCCCTGGGTTTTTTCTTGCCCAACGAGAAACTTGGTTTCCCTTTATATTTGAACGATGATGATCTTACATACTATGCTTAGAGTCGGTAATATGACTCGCTCGATTGATTTCTATACCAAAGTTTTAGGAATGAACTTGCTTCGCACTACTGAACGTCCAGAGCAAAAATACTCACTCGCATTTGTAGGCTTTGGGAAAGGAAATGCTGACGGACAGTCTGAGATTGAGCTCACCTTTAATTATGGTGTTGATAGCTATGACTTAGGTAACGCCTATGGACACATCGCTATCAGTGTTTCCGATGCTTACGCCGCTTGTGAAAAAATCAAAGCTGCCGGCGGAAATGTTACTCGGGAAGCCGGTCCGGTGATGGGTGGCGATACTGTAATTGCTTTTGTTACCGACCCCGACGGTTACAAAATTGAGTTAATTCAGCACTAATTCTCCTGCTAGTTGAATCAGGGCGCCATCCAACTTCGGGTCATTGAGAGCATTTCACAAATTGCTGAAAGCGATTGGAATGCCCTCCTCACCCCTGATGCCAACCCTTTTGTAACGCACGCATTTCTAAGTGCACTAGAAAAAACTGGATGCGTAGGAGGCAATACCGGCTGGCAGGTGGCACACTTACTCGCTGAGGACTCTCAATCCAATCTATTGGGCGCAGTACCACTCTATCTTAAACAGCACTCCTATGGTGAGTTTGTATTTGATTGGGCGTGGGCACAGGCGTATGAACAGAATCATATGCCTTACTACCCAAAGGCATTATCTGCAATCCCCTTTACCCCAGTTCGTGGACCTAGATTACTTGTATCGCCAAAAGTTGATAAAGGTGACATACAAGAAATCTTAGCCTCAGGCTTAAAAACACTAGTGAGTCAAAATGGCCTGTCCTCTGCTCATGTGCTTTTCCCGGAAAACGACGAGCTGGAGGCGCTCAAAAAGCAAGGATTCATGATGCGCGACTCAGTGCAGTTTCATTGGTATAACGCAGGATATTCAGGTTTTGAGGAATTCCTTGCTGCATTGACGATGAAGCGCCGCAAGAATATTCGGCGAGAGCGTGCTGCCGTTGCCAAGCACCAAATTAGCTATCGTCATATTCCTGGAGTAATCGCTACGAAAGAAGACTGGGCTTTCTTCTATCGCTGTTATGAAAACACTTATATCGAACATCGCTCTTCTCCTTACTTAACAGAGGAATGTATTCAATTACTTGGTAGTGATATGCCTGAGAATTTACATCTGATTATTGCCACTCAAGCTGAGAAGCCGATTGCCTCATCTCTACTAGTAGTCGATCAATTGAATTCAAAAGCCTACGGTCGTTACTGGGGTGCAGTCGAGCACATTCCCTGCCTACATTTTGAGTTAGCTTATTACCAGGCGATTGAGTATTGCATCCAAGAAGGTATTGAGGTATTTGAAGGAGGAGCTCAGGGTGAGCACAAGATGGCTCGGGGATTTTTACCAACCACCCTACAGTCTGCGCATTGGATTGCAGATGACGGCTTTTCTAATGCAGTAAAGCGGTTCTTGGAGCGTGAGCGTGAAGGCATGGCAGCTTATGTCGATGAGCTCGAGCAACACATTCCCCTGAAATCGACTAAAGTACTGCCATGACTTCTTCCACAAATAACTCACCAGAACAAGCCGGGGCCAATTCTTTAGCGGTTGGTGATGATGCCTCTGACTCCCCTTGCATTGGAGTCTGCACCACCCTCTATGACGAAATCTGTCAGGGCTGTGGTCGTACCCTAGGCGAAGTCAGTAATTGGGTATTTTTTAGTCAGGAAGAAAAGGATTTGGTATGGAAACGCATCCGTGCCGATGGCACTGCAATGCGATTCCAACGTCAAGCGAAAGAAAATACCTAGCCAGCTAATGCTTGGCTACGCAAATACTCTTCGTAGGTTCCTGAGTAATCTACTACAGTGCCGTCCATCTTCACTTCCAGGATGCGATTGGCTAAGGCAGATACAAATTCACGGTCATGCGAAACAAAGATTAAAGTACCTTCGAATTTTTCAAGCGCAATCTGCAAACTCTCAATAGATTCCATGTCCATGTGATTGGTTGGCTCGTCCATTGCTAGGACGTTGTATTTTTGAAGCATCAATTTGCCCCAAATCATTCTCCCCTTCTCACCACCAGACAGCACTTTGACGGACTTGCCAATATCATCGCCTGAGAACAACAGGCGGCCTAATGTGCCACGAATGACCTGGTCATCGTCGCCTGTATTGCGCCAGTTATTCATCCAATCCATAAGTAATTCGTCTTTTGCGAACATCTCAGTATTGTCTTGAGGCATCACACCCACATTGGCGTTTTCTGCCCATTTCACATCACCACTATCAGCTGCAATTCCTTCAAAGCGTTTGCTCAAGATAGTTTTCAGTAACGTTGTCTTACCTGCACCATTTTGCCCAATGATGGCAATCTTTTCACCGGCACGCACGCCTAACTTAAAGTTTTTGAAGATGGTGCGGTCGTAGGCTTTAGTCAGCGCATTGCACTCAACAGCCATGTTGTGGAGTTTTTTCTCAGCATCAAAACGGATAAATGGGTTCTGGCGCGAAGAAGGTTTTACTTCAACAATCTCAATCTTCTCCAGCTGTCTTTGACGTGAAGTAGCCTGACGTGCCTTTGATGCATTGGCTGAGAATCGGGCCACGAAAGCGGCTAATTCGGCAATTTTTTCTTTGGCTTTAACGTTATTGCTCAGTTGTTGTGATCTTGCCTGAACGGATGCCAGCATGTAGGAATCATAATTTCCTGGGTACACCTTGAGTGTTCCATAGTCCATATCAGCCATATGCGTACAAACTTCATTAAGGAAGTGGCGATCATGGGAGATGATGACAATCGTGCTCTTAATTTGATTCAGAATATCTTCCAGCCAATGAATGGAATGGATATCCAAGTTATTGGTTGGCTCATCCAGCAACAACACATCTGGATCAGAGAACAAGGCTTGAGCTAGCAATACGCGTAACTTCCAACCAGGGGCTACATTACTCATAGGGCCATTGTGTTGCTCAATAGGAATACCGATACCTAACAATAACTCCCCTGCTTTTGCTTCTGCGGTGTAGCCGCCATACTCGGCATACTTACCTTCGAGCTCAGCAGCCTTCATATAATCTTCGTCAGTGGCATCTGGGTTGGCATAGATGGCATCGCGCTCCGCTGCAGCCTTCCACATCTCCTCGTGACCCATCATCACCACATCCAGGACGCGAACATCTTCATACGCAAACTGGTCTTGGCGTAACTTACCCAAACGAATGCCTGGGTCTAAGCTCACATTACCGCTGGTGGGCTCTAACTCGCCCCCCAAAATCTTCATGAAGGTGGATTTACCACAGCCGTTAGCGCCAATCAGGCCGTAGCGATTGCCGCCGCCAAACTTAACGGAGATGTTTTCAAACAGGGGTTTTGCCCCAAACTGCATGGTGATATTAGATGCGGACAGCACGGATGTGTTTTTACTTTCTGATAGGTCAATTCGAGGGTGCGGATGCAGGTTATGCATCAAAGACCGTTATTTTAACGGCTAGCGCTCAAAAAAGCCGTAAATTAGACTTTCAGCTTAAATGGGGTGAAATCCGTATGAATATCAAAATGATCTTGATTTTCCTTGCGCTTCAGAAAACCGACTACCGCGTAGGTTAAAGGGGTTGCTAGCACCTCCCAGGCGGTCTTGAGTACATATTGAGAGATGGCAACAGCTAGAACCTCATTTAAAGGCCACAGACCGTAAAAAGCCAGCATATAGAACAAAGATGAATCAACCAACTCCCCGCTTGCTGTAGAGCCGATAGTACGCATCCATAAGTAGCGACCTTGGGTCAAAACCTTCATTTTGGCCAAGGTATAGCTATTTACGAAACTACCGCACCAAAAGGCAGTCATAGAGGCAAGAGCGACACGCCATGAATTACCAAAGACCGTCTCCATGCCCTGCTGATAATTGGCCATATAGGATCCAGGGGCTACTGGCAGGGCGATGACCAATTGAGCCATGATTGCCGCAAAGGCAAGAGCTGCAAAACCTGCCCACACAGCCCGTCGGTCATAAGCGTAGCCATAGACCTCAGTTAATATGTCGCCAAAAAAATAGGCGATTGGGAAAAAGAGGATCCCAGCCCCAAAAGTCACATTACCAAAATAAGGCATGTCTAAAGTCGCAGCCTTACCGGCGCCAATAAAGTTGGAGCAAAGCAGAACGACGACAAAAGCTGTCAATATCAAGTCGTAGTAGCGGTGGTGGCGTCTAGGTGAGTCCATCAATCAAGAAAAAATGGATAATATAAAGAGAATATCTGTATTCCTAAAATTTCACAGAACGCATACTAAAACCTAAATAGGACGATCAAGAACCATGAGTAAAGCTAGTTTTAATTGGGCAGACCCCCTACTTCTCGACACACAACTGACTGAAGATGAGCGTATGGTGCGTGATGCTGCCGCTGAATATGCTCAAGGTCGTTTAATGCCGCGTATTCATGATGCCTATCGCAATGAAACCACTGATCCAGCAATCTTTCGCGAAATGGGTGAACTAGGTCTTTTAGGCATCACAATTCCTGAGGAATATGGTGGTGCGAATTTGAATTACGTTTCTTATGGATTAATTGCCCGCGAAATTGAACGCGTTGACTCTGGTTACCGCTCCATGATGAGCGTGCAATCCTCTTTAGTCATGGTGCCTATCAATGAATTTGGCAGCGAAGCACAAAAGCAAAAATACCTACCTAAGTTAGCTACTGGCGAATGGATTGGATGCTTCGGATTGACTGAACCAAACTTTGGCTCTGATGCTGGCGGCATGATTACCAGGGCAAAAAAAGTTCCAGGTGGATTCTCCTTAACTGGCTCCAAGATGTGGATCTCCAACTCACCAATTGCAGATGTATTTGTTGTTTGGGCCAAAAACGATGAAGGCTTAATCAGAGGCTTCATCCTAGAAAAAGGCATGAAGGGTCTATCTGCACCAAAGATCAGCGGCAAGATGGGTCTACGCGCCTCCATTACTGGTGAAATCGTGATGGATGATGTATTTGTCCCGGCTGAAAATGAATTCCCAGAAATTACTGGTCTAAAGGGTCCGTTCACCTGCTTAAATTCAGCGCGTTACGGCATCGCTTGGGGCACACTTGGTGCTGCCGAGTGGTGCTGGTATGCAGCACGTCAATACACTATGGATCGCAAGCAATTTGATCGCCCTCTTGCAGCCAATCAGTTAATTCAGAAAAAGCTCGCGGATATGCAAACAGAAATTACACTTGCACTTCAAGGCTGTTTACGCTTAGGTCGCATGAAAGATGAAGGTATCGCCGCACCTGAAATTACCTCCATGATGAAGCGTAACTCTTGCGGAAAATCATTGGATGTCGCCCGTTTAGCCAGAGACATGCATGGTGGAAACGGCATCTCAGATGAGTACGGTGTAGTACGTCACATGCTTAACCTAGAGGTTGTGAATACCTATGAGGGTACGCATGATATTCACGCCCTCATTCTGGGTCGCGCACAAACTGGAATTCAAGCCTTCAGTTAACAGAAACCTTAGTGATGAGGTCTTTTGCTGCTTTTGCAAAAGCTTCATCACTATCACTCTCGAGTTGCACAAAATGATCTTCGCGATAACTCGGAAAGTTGCGAACGATTGAAGATTGATAGGATGGGTCATAGTGCACCACCAATAGTTCCTCTACCAAGCCAGCAAAGTCACCAGCATCAATCTCCTGATGCCACTTTTCAATTTGCACTTTGCCATATCGCGATGTCAATAGACTGAGTTTTTCTTTAAAGCTTTCCGGATTTGATAGGAAATGTTCATATTCGCGCAATAACCAAGAAACACGTGTATTGGTGCTGGAGCGCAGCTCAATGCATTTGCTCTCACGAATGCGATTCATCAAGGGATCCGGAATATGTAGACCCCCAACCTTTTTACTTTCAGACTCAACAAAAACTATCTTTGAGGAATCGAGTGCATTAAACGCATTCCATAAATTAGTCTCAAAGCCCTTTTGAGAAGGCTGCTCAATATTGGGCTCATTGCCCAGTACCGATCCACGGTGGATAGCCAACCCCTCAAGATCCAGAATTTGCTGACCAAGTGCACCAATCTCCTGAAGAATACGAGTCTTACCACTCCCAGTCATGCCGGCAATCACTTGAAAAGAGAAATCTCTAGCCGCCTTATCCAGACCATCAATCACAACACGTCGAAATCCTTGATAGCCACTCTGCAGCTGCATGGCTTTCCAGCCAATGCGATTGAGAATATGAGTAAAGGCGCCACTACGCTCACCGCCACGCCAGCAATAAATTAAGGGGCGCCACTCTCGCGGAAAATCACAAAGGGACTTTTCTAAATGATGCGCAATGTTTCTGGAGACATAGGCTGCGCCTAATTTTTTCGCAGCAAATGGCGACACTTGTTTATAGAGGGTACCGATTTCGATGCGCTCTTCATTGCTCAGTACTGGTAGATTAATGGCGCCAGGAATGTGATCCAAAGCAAATTCAGCCGGTGATCTGACATCAATAATGGCATCAAACTCACCCAAAGATGAAGCTAGCTTTTCAATGCTAAAAATGTATGGGTTACTAGATTGCAGACAATATCCTAGCGCTGCTTACTAATGACAGAATGAAAAAACCGAAACGGCATATTCATTTGAGGATTAAAAATGCCCCCGGAGATCTCAATGCACATAAATACACACTGAATAATCAACGGACCTGTAAAGCCATTTGATACAAATTAGTAGAGCGAGCACCTGAACGACAAAAAGCCAATATGGGACCAGGCATTGTTTTCAGTAAACGCGCCATCTCTACAACCTGATCCGGCGTAAATGCGCCTGGGATTACTGGCAAAAAAGCATAGTTCAAGCCAAGCGCTTCTGCCTGAGCTTGAATTTGCGCATTCGTTGGCTGATCAGGGCCGCCTTCAAAATCTGGGCGATTGTTGATTACGCTTTTATAGCCTTGTTTAACAATCTCGGCTAAGTGGCTAGGATCGATTTGACCCAATGTGCCGAATTGAGCAGAATGGCAAGAAATAGGAAGACTCATCTAAACCTCAAAAAATGGACTACGAATTTAAAAATGGAATTGCTAAGATTTTAAATCACGCCGACTTTTTGTGGCCTGTAAAGAAACGATTGCAAAGCGCCATGCCAGCAAGCATAGCCAATACAAAGACCAAAGCCTTAAGATGACCGGCTCCGAGGGCTACGATTGCAGGGCCCGGGCAGAAACCAGCGATACCCCAGCCTGCTCCAAAAATAAGACTACCAATGATGAGCGGCTTAGAAATATCTCTTCTAGTAGGAATATGGAGAGCGCCGCCAAAAAAGGCTTCAGCTCTTTTAGAGGCAAGATAAAAGCCACCGAGACCAACCAAAATTGCTCCACCCATCACAAACATTAAGGACGGATCCCAGTTGCCAGCCAGATCAAGGAAGTTGAGAATTTTTTGTGGATTGCTCATACCCGAAACAATCAGGCCCAGCCCGAACAAAACGCCGATCAAATATTGACTATATAAATTAAAGTGTCTTCTCATGATTTATAGACCCAAAACATGGCGAATCACAAACACCACCAAAAATCCGGCGCTCATAAAAGAGATTGTGGCCACTAAAGATCTTGGGGATAAGCGTGATAGACCACAGACACCATGACCGCTTGTGCAACCAGATCCATAGTTAGCACCGAAGCCCACTAATACTCCAGCAGCAATAATGGCGATCCAATCAGCATCAATTACCGTTGTTGTTTGAAGACCAAATAACAGGCTACCTACAAATGGTGCGCTTAATAAGCCCAACACAAGACTTAAGCGCCAAGCAATATCACCCTCTTTAGGGGAAAGCAAACCAGAAACAATTCCACTGATGCCAAGTATGCGGCCGTGCAGAATTACATATAAAGCAGCCGCAACGCCCAATAAGATTCCACCAAAAAAAGCGGGGCCTGGAGAAAAAGCTAGCCAATCGATCTGCATGATGTTCAGTCCACCTTAAATATTAACTGCATGGATTTGGTGCGTTGCGCGTTTCCAAATATCGCAGTGCCAAGTACGCGCCAAAGATAAAACCTGGCAGAGCCAGTAACGATCCGATTGCCAGAGTGGAAATACCGCTCAAACCCTGACCGACGGTACAACCTAATGCTGTTACGCCACCGAACCCCATCAAAGATGCGCCAACCAAGTGATTAGCGGTGTCTTCAGTATTGCGGAAGCTTTCCCACCGAAATGACTTAGTAATCAGAGCTACGCAAGCGGATCCAGAGATCATTCCAACAACAGCAGCAATGCCAACAGTAATAACCTTAGAGGTGTCGCTATACAGCATTAACCATTCTAACGAAAATGCATACGGCGCCACAAATGAAAGGCTCTCCATGCGACCAGAGTTAGTAACCAAGAAAACCTCTTCTAAAGTATTGGGATCCTCAGCAACAAAGCCTAAGTTACCTGATACAAACCATACTGCGCAGATAGCCAGGCCAACAAAAATTCCAGCAAATAAGTTTTCTGCAGTCCAAAAAGCCTTGTTTGCAAGGGCATATGCAATAAAGGCAAAGCCGACAATCAGGCCAAGGGCAAGATGCAGATTATTTCTGGCAATTCCAGTGATGGGACTCAAAATGCTTGGTAAATCTTGAGGAGTATTCAGCGCTATAAATACAGAGTCCAAAGTGTTGATGCGTATAACGCCCAGGAAGCCCTTCATGGTCATGTAGGCAGTAAGCCCGAGAACAATGAACACAATGATGGACTTCAGATTACCACCACCAATACGAACCAGAGTTTTACTTCCACAGCCAGATGCAAGCACCATACCAAAACCAAATAAGGTGCTGCCGACTATAGAAGAAAGCCACAAAAATTTACTACTGGTATACATGCTCTTCAAGGGATCTATTAGACCCAAATAAGACATCAATGCGAATCCAACAACAGCAACGCCGATAGCAAGAAACCACTGCTTAAGACGACCCCAGCTAGACATAATAAAAATATCTGAAACAGCACCCATACTGCAAAAACCCGTTTTTTGCATTACAGCACCTAGCAAGAAAGTAATCGCGAAGGTAGAGAGTAAAACTGCTTTGCTAAGAGAGGAAATATCTACCGCATCCATAATCAAAATTCTTTACTGAAATTATTTAAATTTATAAAACTGTTTATTAAGAAAGGCTGCAACATCTGCCTCATCCTCAGGAAAAAGATCAAGCCGCAGTTCTGTATTACACATAGCTACCATGGACTTTAAATTCTGGAGGTTTTTAACCTTGCTATCGCTACGCGTGTAGATCATGTCGCCATTACCAAAGCCAGATTTTTTGGCATGACAGGAATAGCATTTCTGCTGATCAATTTTTTTGCCATTTGCAAGGTCCGGTGTCGCGTAGGCGGACAAATGAAGTCCGAAAACAGCAAGCAGAGTGAGGCAAAGCCTAGATATTAGTAATTTCATTTGAAATCAGTCATTTAGCCATGTAAACGACTATTTTAAAGCCCAGATGATAAATCTGCCTTATTCCGCCTGAATTGAGAGGTAGACGTTATAGGCATTCATCCGGTTTGCAGCCCTAAACAGGGGCATTCCTTCGTATTCTGACCAATCTGCCTGCTGATAGGCCTCCTCAAAGGGATCCATATTGACAGCTGATTTCGTCATAGATTCACGTAAATACCTCAAATATTCTCGTGTAAAACGGATATCTTCAGTGGGATTAACTGAGTGAGCGCCATGACCAGGAATCACAATGCTGGGATTGAGCAACTGAATTTCATCCAAAGCTTGCAACCAACCCTTACTGTCAGCGTTACCAACAAAAGGAATGCGGCCACGGAATACCAAGTCCCCAGCAAAAAGCACCTTCTCAGAAGGAACGTAAATAATGAGGTCTTCAGGTGCGTGAGCGGGACCTACCCTTCCAATCTTAAATTCAATACCACCAACTCTGAGTGTATAGGCTTGATCTATCCATATATCAGCACCCATTAATGTTGTCGAGGTATTGACCCAGGGCGCAAAGTCGATTCGCGAAGCAATTAGTCGCTGTTTAGCGGTTTCAGAAGAAATGTAGCTTCTACCCTCACCTTGGGCGTAAATTTTTGCTCCAATTTTCTTAAACTCTTGAAGTCCGTAGACATGATCCGCATGGTAGTGAGTAACAATAACTGCAACTACTTTCTGAGGGGTGATTTTTTTAATTTCAGCAATAAGCTTCTTTGCGAGAACAGGAGATCCTAAAGCATCAACTACCACCACACCTTTCGGCGTAACAACAAAACCGGCATTGGAAATAAAGTTTTGATTCTTACTGCTACCCATTTCAGCAAAGCCCTGCACGAAATAAGTGTGAGGCGCTACCTGGATAGGCTTTAAGAGTAAGCCGTCTGATGCATTAACTGAGGATGTAAGAATCAGTAACGAGAAACTGCTAAGGAGGATCGCCCTCAATACATAAGAGAACTTCTCAAAAACCATCAGGAACATAACTTAAGGCTTAATGTAAGCAAAGTGATTTTGATACTGAAGGTCAGCAACTCGAACAACTCCAGATGGAGTGAAGTCAGTATCCAGAATGAACTGATCTTTTTTAAGATTACGGTTCTTTAATGTAATTTCGCAAACCTCAAAACGAACGCCACGAGACTTCAATGCACCCACTAGAGGGGCATATTCAATTCCATTCTTTTTATCTTTTGCGCCCTCCATCATGATATCCACACCGTTAGCATGAGTAACAACAATGATTTTGGTTTGCGGTGATACATCCAGATGGTTTCGAATGTTACGCAAGCCTTTAATCCCTTGAGTCTCAGCATCATCAATGTGATACACGACTTCGGTAGGTCCAGCAGCATAGGCGCCCAGACCAAATAAAGCAAAAGAAACTACAAGGCACTGAATTAATTTTTTCATTATTGATCTCTAGTAAAAAGAATTAGAGTGAAACCATTCCAGGATTAGCTTTTACGCCTTTAATGATTGGCTCATTGAGCTTGACCGCTTTAACCACCTTCACGTCACGCAAATGGCGCTCGATCACATCCCAAATTGGCTCTCCGCCGGCATTCTTCGCCTCCTCGCTAACGGGAGCCCAGCCAGCAACTTTATAAGTCTTGCTTGGATCGATATCTTTGCCATTGAGACGCATATCACTAATACGCTTACCAGCAGATGCCGCTGGATCGATCGTATATTGCATGCCGCCTACACGAACCATGTCGCCACCCTGCTGATAATACGGATCCGGGTTAAATAAATTATCAGCCACATCCTCAAGAATAGTCTTGATAGTTTCACCAGTCATGTTGGTAACCGTAGTGTATGGGTAGGTGATTGCGGTTTGATCTAATAAGTTTTCACGGGTGATCGCTTGACCTGGAAGCAGGCTCGTACCCCAGCGGAAACCTGGAGAAAATGCAATCTCCGCATTCTTCTGAGCCATTAGGCCATCTAAAATTAATTGATCGAAGCTGCCATTGAAATTACCGCGACGATACAAAAGACTGTCTGTAGTAGCCAATTTTTCATTCAACTTAGCCTCATATGGCGCCCGAACTTTTGCGATGAGTTTATTCATAGCAGGATCAGCCGCAATCATATTGGAGAAGATTGGGAAAAGTTTGTAACGGAAATCTACCGGCTTGCCACCTTTCACATCAAAATCAAGCACACCCAGGAATTTGCTATTGGACCCTGCGTTGGTGACTAAAGTCACGCCACCAGAATTCTTCACCTTAACTGGAATAGGTACTCCATCATGGGTATGGCCGCCCATGATGGCATCAAGACCAGTAACACGTGATGCCATTTTTAAATCAACGTCCATACCATTATGAGAAAGTAATACAACTACTTTTGCACCTTTGGCCTTCACTTCATTAATTGTCTTTTGAAGATTTTCTTCTTGGATTCCAAATGTCCAATCTGGCGTGAAGTAACGTGGGTTGGCAATTGGCGTATACGGGAAGGCTTGACCAATGATGGCTACTTGAATCCCGTTCTGCACTTTCATAACATAAGGGTTAAATACGGAGTCGCCAAAGTCTGCTGTCTTGATGTTTTGAGCAACAAAAGAAACCTTGCCCTTGAAGTCGCCGTTCACAATCTCCATGACACGTTTCTCACCGAGAGTCATCTCCCAATGAGGAGTCATCACATCAACCCCCAAGAGCAGCGCCGCATCAACCATATCCTGACCGTTGGTCCAGAGCGCGGTTCCTGACCCCTGCCAAGTATCACCACCATCCAATAACAATGCGCCTGGGCGACTGGATTTGATTTGCTTAATCAAAGTCGCCATATGGGCAAAGCCGCCCATCTTGCCGTAATTTTGTGCTGCAGCTACGTAATCTAAGTAGGTGAATGCATGGGCATCGCGCGTGCCCGGCTTAATGCCATTAGCCTTTAAGAAATATTCGCCCACTAAGTGAGGCGTTTTGCCCTCTTGAGCGCCAATACCCAAATTAACGTTTGGCTCACGAAAATAGATTGGCAAAAGTTGCGCATGACAATCTGTGAAATGAAGGAAATGGACATTGCCGAACTTCGGCAAATCATAAAACTTTTGCGCAGTTGTTTGTGCGTTAGCAAAATTAGATTGCAAGCTCATGCCGCCAGCAGAGGCAATTGCCAATGCTTGCAAGAATTCACGACGATTTAATGACATAGTATTTCCTTAAAAAAACAGGCCTTTCGGCCCGTTTTTAATCTGTTATTTATTTACAGGGGATTCTGGGTCAAGCAGTAAAGCCATGACATCCTGAATTTGCTGTTCGTTCAGTAATTTGAAATGGGCAAAGCGAGGCATATTGCTGCATGCGTTGTACGCCTTCGAATTATTAATACGATTCCAGGTATACGTTACAACCTCTTTGGAGTAGCCACGCATTTTTCCATATCCAGTCAATGATGGGCCAATGTTTCCATAAGAAATCTCTTTGGGGTCAATTTGATGGCAGTTATAGCAACCACCGCCAATTACTGTATCCGCCTTATCAGACCAGGTTGCGCCACGACCGCTTTGGGCAATCTTCTCGCCATTCTTCCAGTCGCCGATGTACTTGCCATCAGAAGGCTGCTGAATAGAATCCATATTGATCTTTTGGATTTTTTCACGCATCGCTTCACCCTGTTTGCTATTGGCAAACTGCGGATCTGAGCAGAACTTTTGCGTCGCATCTTGATCGATTCGATCGAGACCAGCAATCCCTTGAGCTCTGAAGCTATCTTGAATCATCTTGTTGAATTTTGGATCATTCTTTTGCTGCGCTAGCGCTGGTGCTGAAGCTAAACCTGCAGCAAAAATAAATCCTGAAATAGCTAAGAGTTGTTTTAAGTGTGTAATTTTCATATTCGTCATCTCTTATCCATTAACGCTTTAAGCCTGGTGTTTCAACTGTGCCGCCATTGGCCGTCTTAGCCATGTACATAGACAGAGCTATCGTGACATCGGAACCATAAATTGGGAATGGGAAACGCTGTTGGCGGAAACAGTCGTTTAGACGCTGCTGCATTGTCCAAAATTGACCGCTAGATACGCGATATGCTGGCCAATACCCCCAACCTAAGGCAGCTCCTTTTTGGTCGGTAATGTTTGGTAAATCCTGTAAGCGAATGCGCTTGCCGTTTTCCGCATGGCAAGATGCACAAGAAAAGTCCATCGGACCGCCCTGGAAGAAGAAGGCGCGCTTACCAAGGTCATACATCTCTTTTTCTTTAGGATGCGCAGTACTTACCTTGATCTTGTCGCCCTTTGACTGAGTTACAACATAGGCAACAATTGCCTCCATATCCTTCTTAGGACCTTTTTGGAATGGAGCATCAATCATCTCTTGAGGATCGCGACCTTGCAATACTTGCATACAGGTCATCAAACGCGATTCGAGATCTTGAACTTTGTTCGTGTCTTTAAAGTAGCGTGGCAACTGTGCTGCAGCGCCCTTTACAACGCCTGGCCCTAAACCTAAATTACATTTTTCAAGCGTGGCGTTTTTAGGTCCAGCTGGTTTTTTCCACAAATCTTCACCCGCCGCCTCATAGAGCTCAGAAGGGTTACCATCCGCAATCATCTCTCGATATTTGGCAATATCGTCTGTAGCACTCTTTTGTGCTGACACCGAAGATGTCATTGTTAATAAAGTTGCCACTAAACCAGTAGCTAACCCTATGGTCAATTTACGCTGCATTTCCTACCCTTTCAAAGCCACGGAGGCGGTGAAGATTTATTGAAGCAATTAAGAAGCGGTTGCTTCGTCAGTGCGTTTGTCGCCCTTGCTATCGTTCCAAGTTACAACAATCTTGTCGCCCTTGGCACCTTTGTACTTAAAGTTCAAGAATGGATCCTTGGAAACTGCCGGACCAAATTGACCATTAAATACATCTTTGCCATTGGCTTTTACATTGATGGTGCTAATGAACCAAGCTGGAATTGTTTTACCAGAAGCGTCTTTACGCTGTCCAGACTCCATATCGTGTTTCATCAAAATTTTTACGTCTACAGTACCGCCGTTTTCAGCAGCTCTTACGCGCATTGGATCAGCCATTTTGGTTCCTCTTTTATTCTATATATGAATTGTGTCTATCGATATGCTTAGGGATTAACCGCCGCAACCACCAAGCGTTACTTTGACTTCTTTAACAGTCATCAGCCACTTGCCATCAGCCTTTACCAAGCCATACACATTGGATGTTTGACCCATTTTGATACGAGTTGTAACGAAAGAGTCAGTGCCTGCAGGGATAAAGAATTGAGCTGCAAGTGAGCTTGGATTTTTTTCAACCAAGATTGCCATCTGCTCTGCTTTTAGTGTGGTGGTAATTCCAACAGGAACAACCGCACCATTTTCAGCGATATCAGGGGCATTTAACGTTACTGCAGATGATTTATCTGGGCTACCAGCACCCATAATCTTGAATACATCATCGATACCTTTGCCTTCAAAAGCGGCTTTATTCCACTCTTGAGCTTGAGCAGTACTAATAAGGCCTGCGGAAGCCATCAAGCCAAAAACTGCTGAATACTTCATCAAACTGCGTCGCTGCTGATTCATAAAAACTCCTTTATTAATCTTTACTTCTCTCAATTTATTGCTTATTTTGCATTAAAACACCATGGTTACTACCTAATTGGCAATTTATTTACCGCCAGAAAGCATCCAAACCACCAAAGTCTTGCGATCATCGTCCGAAAGTTGAGCTTGCGGAGGCATTGGAATCGATCCCCAAACCCCTGCGCCACCGTTCTTGACTTTAGCCATGAGCCTATCAACAGCTCCACTCTGGCCCTCATACTTTTTGGCAATGTCCGCAATAGATGGGCCAACCAACTTAGCATTCGGAGCGTGACAAGCGGAGCAGTTCTCATTTTTAAAGAGTGCTGCTGGGCCTTTTGCAGCAGAAGAATGGGTATCAGCTGCATGGGCCAAGCCCTCCCCAGAAGCTCCTGGCAATTGCTTAATTGGGGGTTTGGTTGTGTCTGCACCCCGATAAGGGCCGTACATGCGATTTTGCTCAGCAATATTCTCGTGTGCATTTCGAGCAAAATCTGGCAGTGTTGAGCCAATTTGCACAAATGGCACGCAGTTATGCATACAAGCGTTGCCGTTCACATCCGGTTTACCGCTCACACTCCAGAAGCCATGCTTAGTTGTCATTCCGTTTCGATTAGGCATTTTGACCTCAGCAATATTTTTATCGCTCAGCACAAAATCATCCGGAACAATTTCTCCAAGACTCAAAATAAATGCAACCAATGCATAGGTATCATCAGGCGTCAGAGATCTAGGAGCATTCCAGGGCATCGCGCGGTAGATGTAATCCCACAAGGTAGAAACCGTTGGAACCTTCATTAAGGTTGTTCTTT
>JACCDG011188849.1_pt1 | contig 21906 bp, 24 predicted proteins | sample 7442471 | NCBI WGS metagenome assembly JACCDG01 (sample SAMN15323444, study PRJNA562643) | freshwater metagenome | isolation source: river surface water | place: USA:Blue River Watershed | collected 2017-08-17 | reverse complement strand
GCTGACATCGAATGCGTGTTCCCCAATTCAGTGCTCATGAGGTCAAGTAATGGGCCGGTTTGCTCAAAATATAAGCGGCCAGGCTTGAGGGGAAAGTGTGAACTTGGGGGAACACGGATTCAGGGTTATAGCTTCGCCATTGGCAAAAGCAGTCCAGCAGGGCCGAATGCCCATCCTAGACGTTAACTTACTCCCTCGGCGGCCAAATCAGTAGTCCGATAGCCCGCCACATGACCTCTTCCGCTTTGTATCTATGCTCGACAAGGCGAATCTTGAATTTCGACTTAGATTCTGCAGCCATCCAAGCCTCTATATATCTGGCTCGCCATGCTCATCATTTTTAGTAGACCGAGAGAATTATCAATATTACCAATGCGTAGGACAATGGGATAAAATTGGATTTGCGCCCCTACGAAGTGGGGGCGAATATGATAATTGCAATATCCTGATTTAGTTGCAGGGCGAACGGAACATGGCATGAGTGGTGCAATTAACATCGTGGATGATGATCATGAACAAGCACAAACATTCGCTCAGATGCTGGGCAAAAATTTTGGACAAATTCACATATGGGGCTCCGCCACAGAATGGATGAGATCGTATGTGCCGACTCAGCCAGTTGTCCTGATTGTTGATTTTTTCTTTCCAGGGGAACGCGTGTCAGGCGAGGATGTTTTGGATTGGATCGTCGCCAACAAACATCCCATCGTTCCTTTGGTAATTTCAGGCGACGTTGATGTGGAACGCTGCAGAGACTGGATGCGTAAGGGGGCACACTATGTGATACCCAAGCCTATCACCCGTGCCGTATTCCTGAAGCTGGCTCCGGCATTGACTCAGGCGAAAGAATTGGCCAGCAGCATCTTCGCCGAATACCAACAGGATCTGGTTGTAATTCATAGATTGTCGGTATGCACTCAGCGCGAGCGGGAGATTGTTTTCAGACGGCTGCAGGGTCAATCCCCGCAAAGCATCGCTGATTTCTTCGGCTGCAACTACCGCACCGTGATCAAACACTTCAGCAATGCAATGCGGCACCTCTCTGGCCGGGAAGACGACACGACAAATTGCACCGAGGATTCGCTCCAGCTGGAGCATATTCATGACAAAGTGCGTCTTTATCGCCTACTGCTTGCGGAGTTTTCACATATTGAGCTGCGCGGACATTCGTGATGATTCGAGTAACCTGGCTTGTCATCGCGGTCATATTATCTTTGGTATCAACGACCACTTCATTGGCTGAACCACTGACCACAACCGTTTCATGGCCGCTGAAGCCAACTCCACCGTCATCCATCTGCTGGGCACCGGACAACGGCAATGAACGCACACCTCCTGATTTGAATTCCAGTTCTTGGCGTTGCATCGACAAAGGGAGTGTTGAGCTTGGCCTATCAGACCAATATCACTGGTTCTGGATCAAGGTAAAAGACAATAACCCGGACATGGCCATTCGCTTCATGATGGGGCTATTTGACAATGCCGCTGCATTCATCGAGCGCGACGGCCAAACCGTCAGTATTCCTAATCAAGGGGATTCACTGCCCTTCTCCGTGCGGCGCATAGTGGCGCCCGAGTTGATCCTTCCTCTTGGTAAGCAGACCGGTGGAACGCTAAATCTATTCATGCGGGTTCGCACTACATCATCGGTTTTTTTTACACCGGAGATAGGTGACTCGGACACGCTAGTTCGTCGGTCAATGTCAGACAGCATGATTGCTGTTTTATCGTCCGGATTCCTGCTTGCCGTAACACTTTACGGATTGGCATTGAGTTGCGGGCGTACGTCATCAACAGCGATCTGGCTAACTGTACTGTCGCTCGGGGCCATACTATGGGAGCTATCCATTTCCGGTATTGGCTTCATGTACCTCTGGGGCGATCACCCCGAATTCCAAACAAGTTCTACATTCAGGGGCGTGGCAATCTGGATGGGAGGGTACGTTCTCTTTGTCTACGAAATCATGGATTTCTCTCGATTGAATGCCAGATTCAAGCAAGTGGTCAGGTGTTATGCCATATTGCTGTTTCTTATCGCAGCGTTAATTAACAAGGCGGATCCAACGACCGTTGGGTACATTTTGTCCACGGGTGCAGTTGCACTGCCCATACCTCTATTTATACTCGGCTGCATTTCTTACATTAAAGGTGACAAAACTCTGCGATGGATGCTGGTTGGCGTTGTAATTAACGACATTGCCACTGCATTGGTTGCACTAAGCAGCATTGGCTTGTATCAGAACAGCACTACCAGGCTACTACCAATAGTCACGATTCCGATCATGATCGCCATGTTTGGCATGACCATGGTAGCCAGAAGGGCAATGTTGCGCAAAAACCAAGTCCGCGAACTGGAAAACACAGTGGCAGACCGCACGCAATCCCTAAAGCTATCAAACGAGGAGCTGCAGTCAGCATTGTCTCAACTCGATGCGATACGCAATGAAGAATCACGCTTGTTTCGATTGGCCACTCATGATTTACGTGGGCCTCTCAACATCATATCCATGCGCTTGTTACGGCTTTCGTTTGAGAAAAACAGGCTGGCGCACGGCGAAATTCAAGATGAACTGGCCCCATTGGAAGCAGCTGTCGAATACCTTGCCAATATACTTGACGAAACGCAGGCGTCCTTGTGCTCGATCGGAAGCCATAAGCAGGCCAGGGGTGTTACAGCAACAAACCTGTTCAATGAATGCGAGGCTATTGTCCTCGCGTATCAACCGTTCGCCCAAAGGAAAGCCACCAGACTGACATTTGTGGGCGACAAGAACATTTCCATGAACGTCGACAAATTGCGCTTGGTGAGAATATTGCGCAACTGGGTGGAAAATGCGATATCTCACTGCCCAGATGGCAGCTGCGTCCTTGTCCAGTTACGGACAATGCCAACCGCGCTTGATGGCAAGGGAAGTATTGAGATTTCCGTTACTGACAACGGCCCCGGCCTACCCAGCGAAGTAGAGCATCGAATCTTCGGCCCAGAACATCGCGTGCCAGAACATACCCAGCACGGCCTTGGGTTGTTTTCCGCTCGCGCCAACGCTTCGCGTCTCGGTGCGTCGATTACCTACAGCCGGGGGCCGGATGGTGGATCTAGCTTTCGATTGCTGCTCGGTGAGCAGGCCGTGCCAGAGAGTGTGACCGAGGTCGAAGCGACGTGAGACAACTGCAGCAGTATATGGCCTACGTTTTGCATCGCACTGGCCGGGACTTCACCCTGTTTCTCATTGGAGAGTTACTGACACTACTATGCATCGGTGTTTGGAACGTTGCTCTAAGCTGGTGGATTGCAACCAATGGCGGCGCCCGAGATCTCGCGATTTATGGCGTCGCGCTATCAGGCTCGTCGATCTTTTTTACCTTTGTACTCTCCCCTCTCGGAGATAGGTACAACAAAAGAACCGTTATTCTGTACTCGCGAACGGCACTCCTGGTGTCTGGCATTGCGTTGGCCAGCATGTGCAGCAGCAATCATTACAATCTCGTTCACATAGTTTGGGTTGTATTGGCCGGCAGCGCGGCTATGGCGGTGGTGCTACCCGCGTGCGCGGCCGTTCCCGCAGACGTGGTAAAAATTGAACATTTGCCATTGGCGTTATCTTTGCAGAAATCCATACAGGCGATTGGTCGCACCATCGGGCCAGCGTTAGCGGGAGGTATGCTCGCCTTTGCCGACATGTCTATCAGCTTCTGGGCAATGGTGTTTCTGGGGGGCTTGTCCGCGCTTTCTACGTTGCCCGTCAGCAAGCTTGGAGTGCATCATCTGACGATGAAATCGCCCAAATCCTGGCGCAAAGACCTGCACGCCGGGTTGCGCGCCAAATGGGAAATTTTGATCGAGCGCTATTGGTCGTTACTCTCCCTGGCATTTTTTTCGGCCTTCCTGCCGGCAACGGGCATGTTACTGCCGCTTTTGGTTCGGCATCATGGGTTAACCGGCGGCTGGTATGGGCTAATTGATGTTGGTTACGCAGTAGGCATGGTTTTTGGCTTTGTATGGCTGACACAACGGCTAAACCAGCGAGTTGGGCGAGTCATTGCTGGAGTAATCGGCCTGAGCTTCACCGGGGTCTCAATCGCCACTGCCGGCCTTGTTGCGGCGGCTCCATTACTTGTCGTCGCATTTTTTGGTGCCGGCGCCGGGTTCGCTGTCCATAATTTGAACGGCCAGACGCACCGAACACTGGCCATTCCCGCTCCATATCGAGTTCGCCTGATGGCGATAAATGTCATGTTGTACCAGCTTGCCTCGGCAATCGGCGCGGCAATAACTGGCTGGCTATTGGCTGCCCAGGTAGCACCAGAAATACTGTACGTTGCATACGGAGCCATAATTCTGGTTGTCGGTGTGAGCTTCGCGTGGATACCTGGCTACGCCCACTTTATGGGCCTACACCACGAAAAAGCCGATTGTTTTTATGGGAAACAACGTCCGGATTTGTTTCCTGAGTAAGCTGTAATCTTCGAGGCGACGCAAAGCCGGCCATGCATTGCTTAATGCATGGATGGACTGGCAATATTGCCTATGCTGCGTCGACTAAGGTGTACGCCCTTTTTTCGTCGTGGGCGTGATGATCTGATCGCCCTTTACGGCAGCCAGTTCTCCGCGTAATTCGGCGGCAATTTCGGCCGCTGTCTTCGCGTCTGCTTTGGCCTCCTTTGTGGCGGCCTTGCATTCGACCAGTTCCCGCGCTGCGGCTTCCAGCCTGGCGTTGGCCGCCTGGACTGATACTCGTTCGTGGGTTAATGATTCCATCAAGGCTTGGGTCTGTTTTCTCGCCTCATCAAGTTGCTTGGACAAAGCAGAGATAGCTGATTCGGCCTTCTTCTCTGCTGTGATCTCTGCTTCAAGTTTTGCGGCCAGCACTGCAGCGTTTTGCTCTGCGGATATCCGCGCCGCCCGTTCCTTTTCAAGTTCCGCCTGCAGGCGATCAATGTCGGCTCCCAGTCGCGGCATGGCCTCCAGCCGAAGCTGTGACTTGGCTGCCTCTGTTCTGGCCGTTTCTGCAGCTTGACGTTCCAGTGCGGCCTCTTCTTTGGCTATCGCCAAATCCGACTCCATTTGGCCAACACGTCCGGCCAGCGTTGCCCGTTCTGCCTGCAATGACTCAAGCGCCCGGACTTGAAAATCGACCGTGCTGGTTTGACGCTCGCATTCGGCAATGAGGTCGCAATTTGCCTGCTGTGCAATCACGAGATCGGCTTGTAATCCCGCCTTAGCGCCCGAGACTTCTTGGCTGACAAATTCGGCGATCGCTTTGATCAACCCTTGGGGTAGCGAGATGGGTGCGTCGCCTGGGCGTATCTGCTTTTCCTGCCAGACATTCAGGAATTTGAGCACGGTGGCCATGCTGCCGGTGCCAAGCTGCTCCCGAATGGCTCTGGCTGTTGGCTTGCTGCCGGCAGCCTGGATAGCGTCGGCCGCTTGATTGACTTGTTCCTGGGTGATGCTGGTCTCTCTTCCCATTTGCGCGCCCTCCGATATGTTACGTGATGAATGTTATGTTACGTTATGTTATGAAAAACGACAACGTTTTTCCGTGTCGTAACCGAAATGCGCTTTATGGTGATAAGTTTGGGTTTGATATGAGCCGCACGATGAGTAAGTTGCTGGCCTCTTGCCTCCCGCTGTTTGGCGCTGCATTCGGCCACGCAACCTGCCAATTGAGTGCCGAGCCACACCCCCGTGGCGCGATCGGCCTGCACTTGTTTTATCCTGATGATCCTCGGTCCCGGCGGTGGGCCGACGAATTGCATGCCCCATGGCTTCGGATTGAGTTGCGATGGGACTGGATACAGCCATTGGAGGGAATGTTCGACGCCGAATACGCAGACCGAGTCATGCAGCTGACTGGGATACGCCAACAAAAGATAATAGTGGTGTTGTTTAACCGCTATGTTGATACTGCGCCCGGTTGAGTCTGTTCGACTGGGTTGGCCCGCCGCCTTGCCCTGTACGGACAATCATCGCCTTTCGTTGGCAATGCAGCCTTGCTTCCAATGGCTACCCCCCCCTCTCTCTTGTCATCGTGTGCGCCGCTCTTCACACCTCACTAAAAACGTGTGAAAATATACTATTCCATTTGCTTGTAAAATAAACACCATGAAAATCAATTCATTGAAAACATGTTGGGCGAAATGAGCGAAGTTCAATCTGATTTAGCCCAGTTGATCAGGCTGGCGCTCGCCGAGCAAACAGAGGATGTGCGACTGTTCGTGGCTAGGCTTGTGCGCAAGTATCGCAACACCGATCCAGAGCTGGCTGAACAGATGGATTTGTATCTGCGTACGAAGGCGCCTCGCTCAAACGCACCAATGCGCAAGGCTCCACAACCCGCTTTGCCGCCGCAGGCCTTGCCGGTTGACGACGAATCGAGGCTGTCGCTGCTGAAGGTTTTTAAGGATGAAACCTCTCGCGAGCAACCCCTGCTCTCACCTGTACTTGAAGAAACATTGAGCCAACTGATCCAAGAGCGTCGTCAAACGGAGCGCCTAGCATCAATGGGCCTGAATCCGACACGGTCTGCCATTTTTGTGGGGCCGCCAGGCGTCGGCAAAACGCTCACGGCGCGTTGGTTAGCCTCACAATTGGGTGTGCCGCTGTACGTACTGGACCTGACCGCCGTCATGAGCAGCCTGCTCGGGCGCAGTGGAAGCAACCTGCGGGCCGCCCTTGATTTCTCGAAACGTGGCCCTTGTGTATTGCTGCTGGATGAGATTGATGCCATCGCCAAGCGCCGCAGTGACGATGCCGACATCGGTGAGTTGAAGAGGCTGGTCACCGTCATCCTGCAGGAGGTTGACGAGTGGCCTGCCACGAGTTTGCTGCTGGCGGCCACCAATCATGCAGAGTTGATCGACCCTGCATTGTGGCGACGCTTCGATTTGGTGATCAATTTCAAGGCACCAGAAATGCCCGCCGTCAAACAGGCAATCAAGCGCTTTCTGGGGCAAGACTATGCGCTGTTCGGGCGTTGGATCGACATTCTGACTTTCGTTTTCAATGGCGAATCTTTCAGCGATATCGAACGCGATCTTCAGCGTTTCCGTCGAGCCGTCGCGTTGGGCACGGCCTCGGATGCTGATCTGATTGAGGAATTCGTCAAATCGCGCGCGCTCGTCCTGGAGCGCCAAGGGCGAATTGATCTGGCGGTACTGCTGACCAAGCAGACTCGTCTTTCGCAGCACACAATCTCCGACATCACTGGTGTAAGTCGCGACACGATCCGAAAGTACACCAGCGAGCAAGCACCCGCCATCAAGAAGCCCTCACAAAGAAAGACTGATGCATGAGCCAAACCAATTTCCTGATCGGGCGCGGCGAATTGCTGACCCATGACATCAAGGGGCCGAAACGCATGCCGGGCAAGGCCGAGGCGTACACCTTCGCACAAGCCACGCAGCGGTTGGCGCCGCAGTTCTCTGCGACCGCCCAAGCGCTCGATGCCTTGCCCACGCATGCCTGCCCTGGTGACTTCGGCGTTGCACGGCTGACGATGAATCCAAGCTACATCGCCCGGTCGTTCTTCCCAGTGGCAATGCTGCGTTCCGTCGGCCTGGAGTCGGTCGGCAGTCGTACCGTAAAGGTGATGCCCGACTGCTGGACCAAAACGGGAGTACCACGGGAATGTACGACGACCGAATTGTTCGTCGCGGGTAAGCGCCAAGCATTTCGCTATCTCAATGACTGGACCCAGCAGATCGAGGCCGAATCTGATGAGGCGCTGGACTTGGCGCACATCGAGCAGTTCTCTGCATTTACGCCCCATGAACGCATTGCAGACTATGGTAGTACCAAGGATCGCTTCTTTGAAGTGGGTATCCATTTGCTACCCGATGAGAGTCGCCTGTTTGTCCAGCAATCCTTCGTCAAATACGCCAAGGAAGTCAGCGTCAAGGTTCACAGTGACCTTGGTTTCACGGCGGGCAACTTGTGGTTCGTGCCGGTCGAAGGCAAGTATAACCACATCGAACGGCTTGCCGAATTCGTGTTCGTGCGCGTTATCCGCCCAGTACCCAAGCTGCGCGGCATGCGGCCAATGCAGCGCACTGGCGAAGTGTCGGTCGGTTGCAATCTACCGACGGAGCAGCCGCTATCTTCGGAGCCCAAGGTGGCCATCCTTGATGGCGGCTTGCCCAAACAACACGCAATCGGCCCATGGCTGCGCTCCTATCGCGTTCTTGACGAAGATGCGCAGGATGATCCGGCAGGCTTGGAACATGGCTTGGCCGTCAGCTCCGCATTTCTGTTTGGCCCTATCCAACCGAACGGAACGGCTGCCCGTCCCTTTGCTTATGTCGATCATTTGCGCGTGCTTGACAAGGATGCAGACACAGAAGATCCGCTTGAGTTGTACCGGACCCTAGGCTTCGTCGAACAGGTCCTTCTCTCACGGCAGTACCAGTTCATTAACCTTAGCCTTGGCCCGGACTTGCCGATCGAGGATACCGATGTACACGCCTGGACGTCGGTCATTGACGACCTATTAAGTGATGGTGACACCTTGATGACAGTGGCTATCGGCAACAATGGTCAAATGGATCACGCCTCGGGCAATAATCGCGTACAGGTGCCTTCAGACTGTGTCAACGCGCTGGCAGTAGGCGCCGCCAACGATACCGAGGCGAGTTGGGCGCGTGCCCCCTATAGCGCGGTCGGCCCAGGCCGCAGCCCTGGTGTCGTTAAACCGGACCTGATGGCGTTCGGTGGCAATGCTGGCAATTATTTTCATGTGCTGTCGCCGGGCAAGAAAGCCGCGCTTTCGCCCCAACTGGGCACGAGCTTTGCTTCCCCGTATCTGCTGCGCAGCGCTGTCGGTATTCGATCTATCCTGGGCGCGGAACTGTCGCCGCTTGCGATCAAGGCGCTACTGGTTCATGCCGCAGATCCCTTGGAGCACGACAAGCTGGAAGTTGGCTGGGGTAAAGTGCCAGAAGACTTGATGAGCATTATCACCTGCCCTACAGGTGTGGCGCGCATTGTCTACCAAGGCGAATTGAAGCCTGGCAAATATCTTCGCGCCTCGCTGCCACTACCAGCTAGTGGCCTGAACGGTAGCATCCGCCTTAAAGCGACCTTCTGTTACGCCTCGCCGACCGATCCGCAGGACGCAGCCGCGTACACACGTGCCGGCCTGGAGGTCGTTTTCCGCCCCAGCGACGAGAAAATCAAAGACGGCAAGGCCAACGCCGATACCAAGAGCTTCTTCGACATGAAGAAGTACGCAACCGAGGAAGAGCGGCGCTCCGACAGTGGTAAATGGGAAACGGTCTTGCACAGCGCAAAGAACATGCGCGGCAGCAGTCTCAAGAATCCGGTGTTCGACATCCATTACAACGCTCGCGAAGCCGGTGGTCGAGCCACCGGTGCCGAAAAGATTCGCTACGCGTTAATTATCACCGTCGAAGCCCCCAAGCATGCAGACCTCTATAACGAAATCTTGCGCGCCTACGCGAAGACACTGGTACCGATCCAGCCACAAGTGTCGTTGCCGATCCGCGTCCGGTAGAGCGGTGGATACGATGTTGAACATTTCATTATCGATTCAGCTACCTGTAACGGAGACAACGAATGCCGGAACCCCTTAAACGGAGAGATAAGGACGGTACCTCGTATGAGCGGCCTCCGGGGATTGAATCATGGCCATCGCGTCGCCCTTGTTCGAGATTTTTGGGCAGTCCAGCTTCATTTGCTTTCCTTCTCTATTCGTTGTTGGATGATGCGTTCACTGCGTCAAAAAACAGGTCGGCCAGCTCGTCGCGGCCAATGACGCCTTGTGCAACATCAACCATGATTTCTTCAAGTTCTTCATCGCGGTCGACGTCGAACCCTTGCAACTGGAGATACGTCAAAGCAGTTACCAGTGCAGTCCTTTTGTTGGCGTCGGCAAAACAGTGTCCACGTGCGATAGCTATAGCATACATGGCAGCAATGCCGAAAACGTCATCAAGCCCTTCGTATACAACGGCGTTGTCGATACGCCCAAGCGCACCTTCGATTTTTGCTGCGCCACCGTATCCCTGAACCCCTGCCTCGCTGCGCAAGATTTCGTCATGAATCTCGCACACCAACGCGGCTGTGATTGGCGCCTGAGTCATCGATCTGCCAGTGCCTTGATTACTTTCGCGTGCTTCTTGATTACACGCTTCGCAGTGGCAACAACCACTCGCTTGCCGGCGTCACCAGTCAAATCCATTGGCACCGGCTTCTGCGGTGTGCGTGGCGTATGGGGCAATCCATATTTCTTCATGATGTTGCTTCCCTTTGGTAGATTTGCGATTCGATGCGTCAATATTATACCCCCAACGGGGGTATTTTAAGCGCCGTTTTGCTCATTCGCAAGAATCTCACGAATGTAGGCCCAAGCGATTTCTGGCATGCCCCGGTGCTCGTTTGAGCCTTCTGGCGCCAGCCACTTGTCAAAGGTCTTGCGGGGTACGCTGATGCGCTTGCACATCTCGTCGCGAGTCATGTTTAGCCGCGCCATGGCATCCCGTAAAAACTCCTGCTGATTCAAATCTTTCACCTCTATATATACCCCCATTGGGGACTATATCACATCCTCAAATGCTTGACGCAACGCTCGTGGATCAACATCAACATACCGCATGACACGTCAATGTGCCCTCATGCCCCAGGATTAAAGATACCGTTTCCATGCAACCCGTTTTGGCCAGCACCTTGGTTGCCAGTGACCGCACAGCCGGCCGCTGTGCGAGCTGGCGCCCTTGAAGCCAATGCCGCAGCGCACGATATAAGGCATACCGATCCATGGCCTGCAGCAGTATTTTGTTTGTGGGATAGACGCATCGTTGCTGCCACCCCTTGCACTGATCGCCGCTCGGACTGACGCCTCTTTGCGCCATGCCCCGCTGGGCTGCATCAGGTCGGCAACCGTCAATTGGCTGATTTAGGAAAGTAGGGAGCGACAGGGCCGGCAAAAGGGCAAAGAAAAACCCCAGCGCCGAAGCGTCTGGGGTTGGTTTAAGCTGCTTACATTGTTTGGCCGTGCGGCTCAGGGTAGCCATTTGAGACGACGCTGAATGCCGCTGCAAGCTCCTGCACGTCATAACCGACACTGGCCATAATGTCACGCAACAAGTCGGCTGCAATGGATTGACCGTTCCGCGCGCCAAGCGTACCGGCGTGCAAGTGCATAGCCAAAGCTTCGCCGAACGGCTCGGCAACTTCGTATAACCACACGCCAGGATGAGTGCCTTTGCCATCGAAATAATCGGCAACACTATCTGCGAGGGGCGCGTGACTGATTACATCACTCATTGCCTCTAGATGCCCGTCGAATGACGGATAGGTGCCGTGCTCGGCATGGTACTGGTGGTAAAAGTTGCCGAATCCCATGCCCATATACGCTATGGACAAGGCATCCGGCCCGGTACGACCACTTTGTTTTGTTTGTTTTTCCACTTTCCCCCTTCCGACCAGCGTATAACTACCGCGTTCGAGTACCGCTTGAGCCTTTGCCAAGTCCATCCATGATTTGAACGTGGGTGGAATCGTATCGACATAGTGCGTTTTGTCGATGGCAGCGGGAGTACCGGCAAGATACACGCCGTATCGCACCCATTTAGGTGGGATGCCCTCTACCGCGCTATTGTCATCCGCATACCCGAGCAGGGTGTCGGATGGCTCTTTCCATTCTTCAGGTAGAGCGGCGTCCGCGTTCTTCAATGCATCTGCTGATATTTGGGCGTAATACTTCTCCTTTTGCATGTCGGTGTATTGGAAACTCACGTCAAGGCCATAGTGCTCACACACGTACTGCCAGCTTGGGCGCGACCGAGGTGGTTTTCGGTCGCTGTGGCCTTGCCGATGCCGTTCATCAATGCACTGCGCCGATTGCAACTGGCGCCAGAGGCGTTGAATCAGTTCAACGGCTTCTTCCGCAATGCCAGGTACCGCACCTTCAACGGCATGCTCTTCCGAGTCGAGTAACCTTGCGCAGATATCCTCAGTTGCTTCATACGTGGCCACTTCGCTACTACGCTTAGCCTTTGCGAGTGCTTGTCCGATCGTTAGATACGAATAATCCGGATACTCGAACCCAGGACTGAACAGGTCAATAATTGCATCGGAAAAATCCTGGTCATGGTCATACAGATCGGCAATTTTGTCGTCGCTCGAATACTGCGACAAGACGGCGATTGCACGTTGCTTCTTGCCCTCAAAGCTTTCAGGGGAAACATGTTTTTTCATGGCTTACTCCGCAAAATATGCGGGGCACGCACGATCCCTCGCGGGAACGTAGCGATCCCGCGGTGGATTAAATTGCGCTGATATGGCGCTGTGGATGTGACAATATCCAAGGTCTTGCGACCGTTCTGGTTGCATGGACTGACCAGACTCGACAGTTACGCTGTCAGCGGGCCGAGCCTGGCCAGGGTAAAGCCGCTTTTCCGCAGCAACCGTTGGTTGCTCTGGAAAAGCCCCTCCAAGGAGGGGCAAGGTTTGAAACTTAGGCGATCAATTGTTTGGCCAAGGCCACCTCGATCGAATCACCGCCCTGGTTGAGGACATCCAGGCCTGAGTCTGGCATGTCCCCGCTGGTGGACTGGCTGACTGCGATCTTCTTGGCCATCAGCTGCAGGCACTTCATTTGTGCAGTACCGGCATAGCCCAAGAAGTACACGTCGACGTCTTCTTTCTGACCAATCCGCCAAGAGCGACGGGCGGCCTGCTGTAGCGTGTAGACGTTGTAGCCAGACTGCAAGAACACGATGGTCGGAAACTCCAGCATGTCCAGGCCAGTTTTCACCAACTCGGGATTGGTTAGAATTACCTCCACACCGCGATCCACCTGGTCCAGTAACCAGTCTTCCCGCTTCGACGCCTCTGTGCTGGAACGAAGTACGCCGACCTTGAAACCGTGCCGTTCCAGCAGCCGTTTCAGGCGGCCGGTCGTGTCACGGGTGCCGGTGTAGACGGTATATGCCAACACGCGGCGACCACGGGCTTTTTCCCGGAGGCAAATTTCCAAGAGCTTTTCCTCCTTCGGCATCACGTCATCCTCACCATACAGCGCTGGCGCGTAGGCCAACTGGTTGCAACGATGCGGGTGCTGCACGATTTCCTCGCGGAAGCAGCAGTCAGGCCAAGCCAATAATGCGTTCAAGACCACCCCCATGAGGCTTCTATCACCACCTCGCAGCGCTTTGGCCAAGGCCTCGCGCAGATCCGCCGACATTGATCTGTAAAATGCCGCTTGCTCTTCGTCCATTTGCACTTCGACGAAGTGCTCCTGGTACGGTGGCAGTACCGCGCCACCAATGTCCTTGAGCTTCAAGAACACGGTGATCGGCAACACAAAGCGCATGATGCCTTGCGGGCCGAAGCCGGGGCCTTTGGAGGTCCGATGACTGTTCGATTTGCCGCGTGCCGTCCGGTGCGCAGTGCTCTCGGTTTCCTTGTAGATGTCCTTCAGCACGCCGTGTTGGCGCATGAATTCCATCGACGCAGTGCCGAGCGTGCCTCTGGCGTTGGTGCGAAACCCATCCTCGATCATCATGTTCGGGTTCAGCCGCCATAGCAGATAGAACAAATCGTCAGCATAGCCGCCCATCAACGTACCAGTCAGCAATACCACCTTCTTGCATTTACGCGCGAGCACACCCATTGCCTGACCTTGAGCAGAGCCTTCATTCTTGTACTCATGCCCTTCGTCTACAACCAACAGGCTGAAATAGCCCTGTGGTAGATAGCGCTTGATGAACTCGGTCGGTTGATAACCCCCTTCTCCGAATGCGAACTCCATGTTGGCCATGGCGCGCTCCATCCGGCGAGCCTGGTTATCACTGAAAACCAAGTCCCCATTCTCATCCATCAGATTGATGAATTCGAACACGTTGTCGCCGAGCATTCCCGCCAGCATGTCTTCGCCGAAGCGCGATACCAGTCGGTCGGCGGTTTTCTCGCCGATCGTTGGGATCTTGCGCATCGCATCGATGACCAGCTCACGGCGAGACTTGCCAGTGTCTCCACGATGCATCAGCGTCCAGAGGGTTCCCTTGCACTGATGACAGCGGCGACGTGTTTCATCCAGGTAGAAGCTGGCACGTTCCAGTGTGACCGGATTGCCCTCCTCGTCCTGCATATGGGCGCCGCAACGTGGACAGCACGCATAGTTCATCCGCTGTCGACCTAGCTCGTCGCGAAGGATCACAGCGCGATGAGCATATGCCGGCCGCCAGTGGTAGCCCATGCGCATACGGACGCGACCAATAATGAAATACTCTGGTACGTTCGGTGCAGAGCGCATCTCGCGAAGCTGCAGCAACTTGCGCAAGGTATCTGGCCCATTGAGGATCCAGACTCTCGCGTCAGGTACTGTAGCCTTGATCTCACGCCGCCACTTGTACACCAGGTGCGGTGGCGAGATGATCAATGTGCGCGAAAACCCCTCTGCTTGCATGACAGCCGCCAGCGCGATCGACATCATCGTTTTGCCGGTTCCCATTTCAGCATTGATGACTGCTGCAGGCTGATTTTCGTCAACTAGCAGGCGTGCAACGGCCTGAACAACCTCTTGCTGCGCGTCAAACGGCTTGCGCAGCAGTTGGTTCATTACGGTCATACGCTTGACGTTCGGGACGCCATTGTAGATAGGGGGATTTTGGGTGCGAACGGCTTCAAGCAGGCCATCGCCAAATTGCGCCACAAAATCGGGTAGAGACAATTCCATGGTTTTCTCCGTTTTGAATGAATGAAAAAAACGGGGAAAACCAAGCCCCATGCAGGGAGGAATTCCCCGCGTGGGTGTGAAAGAATGAATTGAGAACGATACTCCGGCCTTGCGGCTGCCACGTTTACAGGAGCTGAACGGGCTGGTCGAACTTGACGCGCTCAACGGGCCTGTCCCGGCCAAGGTGTCAAACTTTTCCAAAGTATCGCATTGAGCGGTACTTTGGAAAAGCCCCTGCGAGAGGGGCGGGTTGCTTACTCGATTCCTTCGAATATGATTTCGAGCGGCAGGGCCAGGCCGATACTTTTGAACTCGGCAGATTGATCGCCACGATAGATGCGCAGCAACCATTCTTCCGGGCGGATTTTTCGGTAGACCATGAGAGCATGGCGCATAGTATCTACCAGAACGAATTCCTCCAACGATTCCAGTTGTCGGTAATAGTTGAATTTGTCAGTCTTGTCATAACGCTCGGTTGATGGAGAAAGCACCTCGACAATCAGTTGCGGGGCATAACTTAATAGATTGTCGTTAGCGAATTTCTCGCAGGTAACCAGCACGTCAGGATAAAACCCACAGTTGGCCGCCTCGACTCGCACCATCAGGTCTGACGCATAGCTAGCGCATGGCGACCCCCGAAGGTGATTCCGAAACTCCGCATGTAAATTGCCACATACCCTGACATGAGCCACTTGAGCGCCAGCCATTGCATAAATCTGGCCATCAATGTACTCATGCTTCAACTCCTGACCTGCCACCCATTCCAAAAACGCATCGAACAACATGCGAGACGACTGTTGCATGGCTTTCATGGTGACGCTTCCCATGATGTTGGCTCTCCAAGTAGAACGGGGAGCCACGATCCCGACAGGGAGTGAACTCCCTGCTGGGGTTGATAACGAATCGACTGTGCCTCGGGACCAAATGGCCGTTCCGGTGGCAGAGGCTGACCGGACTTTGACGGTACGCCGTCAACGGGCCAAACCTGGCCAGGGTGAAACGCTACTTTTCCGCAGTGGCCGGTAGCCGCTCTGGAAAAGCCCCTCAAAAGGGGCTTAATTGATTATACGAGAGATCAATACTCGTCTGGCAACAGGAGCGTAGTTACACTCCGGTCGGCCTCGGTAATGATCCAGATGGTATTGTTGCCGTGTCCAATGCAAGGTTGTTCTGGATCGATCGGGTACGAGGACATGACGCGGAACCCTTCCTTTACCGAAAGATCGTTTTCCCTAGCATCGGACGGCGGCACATGCCCCCAATCCCCTATCGCGTGCCGATGCAAACAGGCCTGCAGGTAGGTGTGCGAAACCACCTCTCCGCCGACCAGTTCAGCAACACCTGCAGTCACGACGGTTTTTCCCAATGGGAAAAGTGTCACATTTGTTGCGCCGGCAGGAATCTCTGACGGATGCAGCACGCCTTGCCGGACCAATTTTGATACCTGTTCCGGCCATTCTTCTGGCAGAGACACCCTAACCGCGCCGATGTTGCCCAGCGGCGGATAGGTTGATTCGCAGAGATCCTGGACGATTTGCCCCCACATCGACTCTTCAATGGGGCGTTGCCAGTGCTCCATTAACGGTACGCTGGACAGGTGCTTGATCATGTTCCAGATCGGCTCTGGCCTGACCAGAGGTCCGTCCTGTGGATCTGCAACAGCCAGAACCCATGCGCAACGATTGCTACGGTCCGGCTGTCGCACTTTCGGATCAAAAATCCACAAATGCGACAAATTGCCAAACAGGTTTTCCCGTGGAAATCGACCAGACAGCTTTTCAAGCCGTTCGGTATTTCCAACCCAAACCCGATGGCTTCGTGGTCGCTCAACCCCGGTTTCAACAAGGTTGAAGCAGTCCAGTCCGCCATTACCCGGTTTCAGCGTGAACATGGAAAGTAACTGCTGCAGGCCGGTATCTCTGCCATAAATCGACAAAAACATCAGTTCACCTGCTTCGTTCCGCAAACACGCATCGACCATGAGGTCTGAGACTTCTTTGATTTTGAACAGCATGGTTTCCTCCAGAAAAAGCGAAGGAAACACTCCCCGGCGGGAATGATTCCCCGCTCGGGTGATAAATAACAGTACCTTGAGCCAGATGGCCGTACCGGTTTCAAAGGCTGACCGGTTGCAATGACGGTTACGACGTCAGCGGGCCGAACCGGGCCAAGGATAAAACCCCGCCTATCGGATAGTTACGATTTCGCCATAATGTGGACCCGGCGTAAAATCGATCCCTTTGATAACGGGCACGAATTTGTCGGTCATGATCGTGGTTTCGGTAATCGAACCATCTTCATTTTCGACGATATCAACATGCTTCTCTTTCTCCTTGAACGTGTCCCCCTTTATCAAATACGTTCGACCATCGGTGGATTTCACCAGCCCCGATATCTGCCCTGCTGCAAGAGCAAGAGCCAGGTGCCATTTCGACAAATCACGCAATGGTCGGCGCGGCGCGGCAACTTGATTGCCGAACATGCCGGTAAAGCGTGGCCAAAGAGTGTTGGACGACAACCTGGTTAATTCCTCCTGCAGCTGCGGTGCATCAATGCGATTGGCAATGAACGTAAGCGAGCCGCTCGGCATGGCTGGCACAAGGAACGGCTCGCCGCTCCAGTGTGCTGGCAATTCCGGTGGTAATTCGCCCAAGCCAACTGCAACCAGCTTTTCGACTGTTGCCGGATCGGGTTGGTCCGCTCGCCGCTTGATGCCAAATATCACCGCCTGTTTGAACTGCTGTTCCGGTGCGAGGTAAACCTCGACGTGCTGGAAATTCCGCGCGATTAAGTTGGCAAAGTCACTATCCAACACGTAGTGCGGCACAATCAGCACGAGAACTCCCCCAAACTGCAGGTAGCTCATGGTCTTGCGCAGGAATATCTTTTCCAGACGTTCCCGCTTGCCAATGTCACCAGTCCCAGCCTTGTCAGAAACGACATCTCCGTAAGGTGGATTCAAGAACAGCAATCCACAACTACGATGTGTCAGGAATACATCATTCACATCGCTATGAATGACGGTATCCAGCCACTGTTTTGCATGCCAAGCGCGTTCCTGGTCGAACTCGATACCTAGCGCTTCGACCGTTGCGCCGCACTCAACCAGATGCCGCTTGGCTTCCGCCAGTGCAGCACCTTCACCGCAGCAAGGATCCACAATGCGGACGCCGGCGCCATCGATGTCGATGGCTGAGACGATCCGGGCAAGTGTTTCTTCGTCTGTGGGGAAGTACCCATTTTTTACAAAGTTGCGCGCCAGGCGCGGAAATATCAGTGCCATCGTCTTGCCTTTCTGGGAGTGTGCGGAGAGCTGCCACGTGGGCAAGGCTCTCTGCAGTGACGGATTACTGTGTAACCGACCAGTTTGGATAGCGTATTCCCTTGAAAAGAACGCCTCCGCGCTGGTAATCCCAGAAAAGCTCGATAAAAGCGTTTTTGGTGCCCGGGAAAATGGCTGCGCAGGCTTCGACATTTTCAAACACCAGCGTCATGCCGTGTTCGCGAACATCGATGCCAATAACAGTCATATCGACGGTTGGGCGGTTGTGATCGCCCAAAAGTGTGATTTTCATGCTGGACTCCAGAGTGTGGGGCCAGCATGCACCCCAACGGGATGATGTGGCACCCGTTGAGAATGATGATGTAGACGTTACCCCGGATCCGACGATCCTTCCTGTTTCAGGGGCTGACAGAAATGACGGTTACGCCGTCAACGAGCCGTACCTGGCTAGTGGTGAAGCAGATTTCCCGCAGCAGCCCATGTTGAGCCGCTCTGGGAACCCCGCTTGCGGGGTTCGGCGTACATTTTATCATCCGCCGGCGTGGGCCGGGGCACCCCAAGGGAGACTGGATGCCAAGTTGAAAGCCACAGGTTCAGGCGCCTGCCGCCAGTTCTTCAACAATAACCCAACAGCACACGGGTTTTCCAATGCCGCCTACATTGGAAAACCCGCGAGAGCGGGTTGCATTTCACCTTTATGCCGCAGGGGGAAGCCAAGTCTGGGTTTTCGGATCAAATTCCCATCCAAGCCCTTTTCTCCCCAAGCGATCGCGTTGCGCCCTGAAAAGCTGACGATCCACGGTCGGATCAAGCTTGACTGGATTTCGTTCCCAAACGGCCTGCATGATTTCCGCACCAAAAAGCGCGAGATCCGCCGTCGTTGAGTCCGCATTTGCAACTGCAGAGGGTTCTGCCTTTTCCTTTGCTGGCTTATGTGGCGTTGCTGACTCTTCAGAAGATGCAACTACTTCTGGTTTGTCGGCAGCTACCTCATTTGCCTGTTTCCGGACCTCTGGAACTGATGGTACCGGTGTTTCAAGCATCGGATCTGGCTCGCCGGCATCATCTGTTATGCGCTTTGAAGGCGCGGCTTCCGTGATGATGTTCAGCGCTGCCAAGCTGGCTCTCACCTCTGTGATCACTTTTCCCCAAGCGATATATGAGCTTGGAAAAATTTGCGAGATCAAGAAATCGCCTTGATAAGCACCTGCAGGATACTGATCAAGAACGGTGTCCTTGATCTTGAAGGTGCCGATTTCAGTTACCAATTCCCCGACCGAGAACGCCCCATTTCGCCCTGTAATGGACTTGATGTGAAGCGTCCCTGCAATGTTGACTGCCATACTGCCTCCTGTTGAGAAAACGCCTCAACAGGAGAAGATACATCCCGCCCAGGGAGATATCTCCCCTGTGGGCGTGATGCGTGAATAGAACCGCCACGCAAGCGTGGCAGCAGAGTGGAACAGAGTGACGGCGGTTCAGACCGGCACGATATTTAAACAGTCTCGGTTACTTTGGCTGGACCTAATTTAGCGGAAGAGGTCATGGAAGCTAGGGAGTTCCGAAATACTGTCGCAACGATATCCCAGGCGTGAGCCCGTTTGGTTTCAGGGACTGACCAACATTTATTGCTCTTACGAGCAAGGGCGTGCGTTTAGCCGATACGCACAAACGGGAACAATCGGTACGCGGCCATGGCCGCTCGGTTGGTGCGAAGTATATAAGAGATCGTGAATGATTCAAACCATGAGCGCTGGAGGTTTTCACTTATGTGGCCGGCAGTCAGTCGCATGAGTGAAAACCCCACGGAGTGGGGTTTTCGAGAGGGTTAGCTCTGGGTGCCAGTCGGCTGATGGAACGCCGTCAAGTCGATAGTAGCACCGTCGACTTTTGCAGAAACGATGTCCTGCAGCAGGCCCTTCAAGATAACGCCAGTTTCCCCTTGACGCTCGCCTTTTTTGAAGACGAATGTTTCCGGGTAAATATTTTCCAGGATGAACGACACCAAAACTGCTCTGTCAGCTGCTACGACTGGCTGAAGATCCTGCAAAATCGCGGATGGAGTCATGTCAGCACTAATGGCATCGAAATTGGTGTACTCGATATCATCGGTGTTGCCATGAATAGCCGAAATATTGCAAGCGTTGAGCTGCTGTTTGTCCTGCAAGGTTACATTACGGATTCGATTGATATAACCGAGGCCGCGAGTTCTGAGATTGTAAAAATCAGCTTCGTTTGCATCATTACCGACAGTACCACCAGACAGCTTGAGCATATCCTGTGGTTTGCCATCGATCTTGGCAAAAAACAACTTCAGAAGCCTACCTTTTACCGCTACGCCAATCTCGCCAGCTTTGGAACCAGCTTGATAGGTGAAGCACTCAGGGGTTATGTCGCCGATTCGGAACCCAACGAAGACATGACGACCAGCATCAACATCTTCCTTCAAGTTCTTAACAGCAACTTGCGCATCGGCACCGCTGACTATCACATCGAAATTGGTATATTTCGTTGTGCCATCAGGGAGATGCCGAACACCGGAAATTGAGCAGGCCAAATATGGCTTGGCTCGTTTGCCGGTTGGGCTTACTTGACGAATGCGTTTCAGAAATCCACTGCCAGTGGTGTGAAGATCAAAAAAGCGTTCGATTTTTGCAGATTGGGTCATGACATTCTCCTTGAAGGCGCAAAAAAAATGCGGAGAGAACGCCATTCCCCTTGCGGAGAGACGTAACTCCCCGCGATGGGATAACAACACAGTACCTCAGACCGAAGTCAGTCCGTTTCAGAGGCTGACGGACGTTTAATGGCGCTGCTATAAATCAGCAAAGGCCAACCTTGACGCGGTCAACGGGCAAAAGCCAATGAAGCGTTTTTAGTCTCGCAAACAGAAGTTAAAATGTCAAGTCCTGCGATTTGTCAAGCTGACAAGTCGATCCTCGTCGTAGACGTAGGCTGGCGCGCTCGATCTAGCCTCACGCAGCTCTTTCACATCAACATCAGCTTCACAGGTGGATATCGTTTCACTGAAAAGAACTTCCTCTGGCTCAACGCCAAATGGCAAGTCATCCAGGTTCAGCTTCTTGTCCGGGGTCCGGATCTCGAACTGGACGGTCCGTTGCATGCCGTTGGCTGCGATGACCTCGCACCAGCCGTATAGCGCATGGGTTGCAATACTTCCAACAGGGCACTTGATCGTAGCCGCATTGAGTGTCAGAACGTTGTTCATGATGATCTCCGAATAGGTTAGTTAACCAAAGTATAGCCGCGCTGCTCGCGCCGGCGAGTAATGGAGTCAAGCATCTGCAGCCCTGCAGAATAGCTGCCAACCGGTTGTGGGGCGATACGGCCGCGTCGACTGCCCTTCCCTCCCCAGACTCGTATAACAATCCACGTATCAAACAGATCACGATACAAGATCGCAGTGTAGTAGCGATCTGGCGACTCCCATTTTTTGTGGATACTGCGCCCCATAATAGCCTTTCAGTTTGTGGTCAGTTCACCGGCGGAAAAAATCGATTTAAGGCGTGATACCTTACTACCATTTAAAGTCTGGCCACTGTCGCCTGCCCTCGACAAAGTCACTGGGCTGGATCATGCCCGGCGGTGTCGGAACCCCATCAGCAATCAGAAATTGGTACATCGGATCGAAGGTCTCTAGCAGCTTCGGTAAAGATTTCAGCCTTTGTTTTGCAGGCAGCTCAATGAAATATCTGCAGCGGCTGTCGAGCACGCTGTCCAAGTGCATGTACGAATCGGCACCAATGCATCGCACTCGGTAAATCACCTCGTCGGCGGTGACTGGCATGGCTGCTCGCACGGCGGATTCGACTACGTGTAAAGTGGACCCCGCCGTCAAGACAGAAAAACATCGAGTTTAAGCTATAACGCGCTCCTCACTCGCAGCGGACCGGCGCTGCCCCG
>JACCDG010008489.1_pt1 | contig 21911 bp, 46 predicted proteins | sample 7442471 | NCBI WGS metagenome assembly JACCDG01 (sample SAMN15323444, study PRJNA562643) | freshwater metagenome | isolation source: river surface water | place: USA:Blue River Watershed | collected 2017-08-17 | reverse complement strand
GGCGGGTGGTCGACGGGCACCCGAGGTGGACAGGGCGGCTTCTTCGGGAACTGCTCCTCGGGCCCCATCGAGAAGCACGAGCGGGCTCCGGTTCCTGAAACGTTGATGGCGTCATCCGACGGCCGACAGCGAATGCTCATGTTAGCAATGTTCCCACTGTCGCTGGCGTTCGTCAAGCGCGGATCCCCGGTTATGTCAGCGGGGATTTGGTTCACCGGGAAACGGAGATCGCGGCGCGAGATGCGAACATTTCCGCAGCCACAGCGGAGCCTTCATGGTCGCAACGGTAACAAGCGATCGGCTGGCTCATGATTGATCCGGTTCGGTCGCCCATGCGCGCAAGCGCGGGAGACGACAGATGCCCGAGATTTTCGACAGCAATGGGTTCGCGGCGCCGGCACTCGTCGCCGTGGGCCCGGTCAAGGGACGCACGGTCGCGAGAACGAACCTCTCGTCCGGTGCGATCGGTACCGCGGTCCAGACCGTGGACAACTACACGTTCATCACCGTGACCGTTTCCGGCGCTGGCCAGACGCTCACGATCCCGACGCCGACCGACACCACGAACTCGCACGTCGTGTTCATCACGAACGTCGACTCGGCGAACACGGTGACGATCCTCGGCAAGGTGCTGACCCGCGTCGGCGCGGCGCCCGGGACTGCCACGCTGGTGGCCTTCTGGATTCCGTCGGCTTCGGCCTGGACCAGCAACATCTGAGCTGACGCGGCTCGCCTCACCGTCGCGTATCGCCGCCACCGCGGGCGATTCAGACGACATCTCCATTGCCGACTCTGCTCGGTTAGCGGTGACGTGCGTCCGGCGGAATCCGGACACGAAGGTTTTGGTTCATGCTGAATTCAACGTTGGCAGTACCCAATGCGGTCGGTCTGAGCGCCGCGCTGGACATGTCCGGATACGACGTCGACTCGCCTCTCTGTTTCCAGCTCCTCGGAGCCGGGTCGGCTGATGCGGTCACGGTGTGGATGACCGACAACGCCTCCGCGACGAGCCTCTCGGTCTCGAACGCGGTGTCTCCGGCGGCGCTCGTCGGTGCCGCGCCGAGGCAGTCGACGAGCCAGGTGGGGACGAGTATTCTCGGGGCCCCGCGACCGCGCTACCTGTACGCGCAGCGCACCGCAGCAGGCGCGACGGGCGTCACGCTGTCGATCACGGGTCGCGAGACGCCTGGCACGACGGGCGGCGGCTCCGCGACGTCGATCATTCCGACGCTGGCCGTCGGAGACACGGCTGTCGCCGGCAACATCGGCGCGCTCACGGCGGCGCAAACGGTCGACGCGTACTCCGCGTTCACGCTGACGCAGACGACCGCGGGCAACCTCGCGCTCACGCTGGCCTCGCCCTCGACGGTGACAGCGACTCGCGTCGTGTCGGTCGAGTACCTCGCGGCGTCGACACAGGACTGCACGTTCTACGGCGTCCAGTTCACGAGCGGCACCGCTGCGACCGTGCAGATGGTGTGGAACGGCGTCTCGTGGACCAGGGCGCAGCCCAGCCTCACGCTCGGCGGCAACAACGTCGGCGCAGCGGTCACGTTCGGCACCACGGACGCGCAGAACGTTCGCGGTATCCTCGGCGGGACCGTGTTCCTGACCGCGACGGCGGCCTCGGGCAACCTGACCGTGACCGGCGTCGGCACTGGCGCCGCGATCTTCAACAGCGGGACCACGGGCAACGTCTCGCTCGGTACCGGAGCCGCGGGTGTCGACGCGAGCGCGAAGACGGTTTTCGTGGCGACCGGCGCGGCCGTCAAGACGCTCACCGCGGGCTCCCAGACGGGCGCCAGCGTCACGACGATCCAGGGCGGCACGTCTCCGGCCGGAGCTGACGCCGTGCTCGTCACCGTGGGGGCCGCGGGCATCATCACGATCAACCCGAGCACGACCGGGCAGCTCAACCTGGGCACCGACACCACTGGCGTCGATGCCAACGCGAAGACGATCCGCATCGGAACCGGGACCGGCGGCAACACGATCTCGATCGGCGGAGCTGGTGCTGGCGCCAACACGATCAACATCGGCGCTGGCACTGGCGTTCAGACGATTCACATCGGCGATGGCGCCGCCGCGAACGTCATCACGGTCGGCTCGGTCACGGGCGCTGCAAGCCTCGCGCTGAACGCTGGCAGCGGCGGCATTACGGGCTCGACGGCGACCAACGGCAACATCAACTTCACCGCCAACGGGACCGGCGTCGCAACGCTCGATACGGGCGCTGGCGGTACCGTTACCGTGGCCGGTGCGGCGGTCGCGCAGACCGTCAATCTCGGCACCGGGAACGCGGTCAAGGCGATCAACGTCGGCACCGGCACGAGCGGCAACACGATCTCGATCGGCGGAGCTGGCGCTGGCGCGAACACGATCAACATCGGCGCTGGTACTGGCGTTCAGACGATTCACATCGGCGATGGCGCCGCCGCGAACGTCATCACGGTCGGCTCTCTGACCGGAGCCGCGTCGCTGACGCTTCAGGCTGGCACAGGGAACGCGTCGCTGACGACCGCGACGACTGGAACGATCACGATCGCATCGGGGACCACTGGCGCCGTCAGCCTCGACTCCGGAACAACTGGCGCCGTCAACATCGGTACCGGCGCCGCGGCCAAGACCGTGACGATCGGCAACAGCACTGGCGCGACGGCCGTCACCATCAACGCCGGGACTGGTGCGATTAACATCGGGACGTCGGCCGCAGCCCGCTCGATCAACATCGGCACTGGCGCCGCCGTGCAGACCATCGTCGTCGGCAGCTCGAACGCGACCAGTTCGCTCGATCTCGTCGCCGGCACCACGAGGCTCGCGCTCATCGTCAACGGCCGCACGTGCCTCTGGCCCGTCACCGCCGCTGGTGCCGGCACGAAGCTCACCAACGACGGCGCTGGCGTCCTCACGTGGACGTGATGTGTTGACGCCGTAAGCCATAGCGTGGCATGATCTCCATCCCCTTGGTCTATGCCACGGGGATGGAGATGACCGACATGACGAATCCTTTTCTCACACCAGACGACGCGAAGCGGAAGAGCGTCGAGCACGTGGCGAAGGCCGCGACTCAGATCAACGATAGCCTCGCCGCAGGCAACCGCATGTTCAACGTTCCGATCGGCATCGCCGAAGACGTCGCCGCTGGCCTGCGGGAGGCGGGGTGGTCCGCTTCTCTGCGCGAGAGCGTGGAGAACCCGGACAACCTGGCCACGGTCGTGGTCAAGGACAGCGTCTAGCAGACGCAGTCCGCGCCAGAACAGTAGTCGACAACGAGAGCGACGCAGATGTCATTCCAGCTCTCAGAGCAGCAGCTCGGATGAATCCGACAGAGCGCTGACACTGCCACGCTGCACGAATCCATCATTCCGCCTGCGAGCGGCGCCCCTACCTCACACGGGGAATGCTCGCAGAGCCCCGTGTCCAGTGGACATCCGCCGCCATCTGGCGCAAACGTATAGTACCATTGCGCAGAGCAGTCGGCGGTCCACCATTCGGTACAACAGGAGGCGAAGGCGCCGTGGCAGACGGTTGCCACGACCGCATCGCAAGCCGAATCAAGTGGCTCTCCGGCGGCGCACGGCGTGTGGGCGCAGGGCAGATGGCCGCCAGCCCCGACGTCTCCGCCGCCAGGGCCATCGGCTCCACCTTCGCCAGCCGTCCCCGAGGTCGGCTCTTCGCCGCCAGCCCCATGACCGACGGGCCCGTTGACGGTCGACGGCTCACCCGGGAAGAGGTCCGTCTCGAAGGTGGGCCCGCCGCACCCGATGGTGAGAGTGCAGACGAAGATGCCGAGGATGATGGCCGAAATCCCGGCCCAGGCGGCGTACATGTTCATGTCGCCGACCATAGCACGGCTCGGGCCATCGCGATTCAGCCGGATTCCTGGTCAGCGCTGCGGTTCGTTACGGCTCGCCATGCGTAACAACCGTAACCTTGCGTATCAGTTCGATGCGCTCGTGCCCAGGCGGCGGTGTCCATCTTGTGCGCCCGCGGAGGTCGCTCGGCACATTCCGGCTCGATGTCAGCCGCTCCAGATCGGCGACCGGAACAGCCGTGCCAGCGAACGTCGACCAGTGGACGAATCGGACCGGAACAACGCGGCCATCGGGCGAGACGTGGGCCTCGTCTCCGCGTGGTCGCCCTCGGCCATAGATGATGTCGACAGCCGAACAGAACGGCGCATACGCCGCAATAGTCGCGTCGACGCCATTGATCCAAGCTCCCGCCTTCAGGTCGATGCACGCATCGCGGGATCGATCGTACAGGTCCGGTTTCAGATTCTCAGCGCGGACCACGTGAATCCATTCTGGGCGCGCGAGCAGCAGCAGCTCGCGTGAGAGCACCTCGAAAACGCGTCCCCACCGTGGGCCCTCGGCTTCTCGGCTTACCTCTTCTGGGTCGATGCCAGCGGCCCGAACGGCGTCGTCCCACGAGCCGAAGCGGTCCGTTGCGGCCGTCAGAAGGCCGCCGTCTTCACGCGTCAACGCGGCCATGTTCAAGTCAAGGCCAGCGGTGTGACGATCCGAGATCGCGGCCACGATACTACCGTGGTCCCACTCACGATAGATCCTAACAGGCTCTAAGCCGGCGGCGCGAACGGCTTCATCGAACGATCCAAACAGGCGTAGCATCGAGCCATACAGCACATCGTCTTTTGATCTGACGCTGTTCGCGTTCATTACGACGCCAGTCTCGGCGAGTGCATTTAGCCGCTCAGTGACGAATTCCTTCGTAAGCGGGTCGCGCTTCCGTGGACGATGGCTCATCCCTGCCGCAGCGACGGCTGCGCCCCATGAGCCGAACACGGCTTGCCCAGCGCGATACAGGCCACCATGTTCATTGATGACGGCTGTGGCGGATAGGTCACCGTCGCGGTCGCCAATGGCCGCGATTTTGGCGATCACATCGTCGCATGTATGTGGCGCGTGTTGCCGGATAGAGGCCTCGACTCCGGCTGCCTCCAACGCCTTCTCCGTCGTCCCGAAGCGCCGCAGGCAAGCTCCGTAGAGGCCCAGATTCTTCGCCCGGATGCCGCTTGCGCTCATCTCGATGCCGCGTCCAGCGAGCGCCCGAAGCTCGGCCAGCACGGCTTCCCGTGGCCACGCCTTTCGCTTTCGCTCCGGTGTGAGCCCAGCGGCGATCGCTGCCTTGTCCACGGAGCCGAAGATGCGAAGCATGGCATGGTACGACGACTCGTCGGCCAGGCGCAGTGCCTCCGGCGTGTTCATCTGACCCGCCTCGTGTCGTTCGCGCATGAGGGCGATCAGCGTCTCCGCGGTCCATCGCTCCGCGTGCACTCGACTGATCGGAAGCCCGGCCGCCTCGACAGCCGCATCGAACGTTCCAAAGTGCCTGCCAGCGGCCCTATACAGAGCGACTCCGCCGGGCTCCTTCTGAACGGCAGCCGCGTTGTACGGTTTTCCGATCGCCGCCATCTCTCGCAGCGCGCGCAGCACCTCGTCCGGAAGCCAGGCGTCTTCGCACTGCTTCCTTTCGGGCTGGAGCCCGGCCGCTGCCATGGCCTTCGCGAATGAACCGTGTTGTCGGCCGCAGGCCAGATGCAGTCCGACGTCTTCTTTCATGACCGCGCCAGACGTCATGTCACGGCCAGAGTCCGCTCGCTCTTGCAGCGCCGCCACGACGGCCTCCGGACTCCACTTGCGCTTGCAAGAATGGGCCACGCCGGCAGCCGCCGCGGCCTCGGGAACACCGCCGAACAGCCTGTAGATGGCGCCTCGAAGAGACGGCGCACGTTTCAGGAGGTCCGCTGATGTCACCGGGTTCCCACTGGCCGCGTACGAGCGCAGCTCGGCGGTCACCATCTCAGCGGTCCGAACCATCTGGTCATGATGAACGCACGCCGACGATGGCGCATTCACGCGAACGCGTCGCGTTTTTGCTACCCGCGCTTCAGTAGACCGTCTGCTTCCGGATCGGATCCCGTGTTTCTGTAAGTCCCGTGGCTCGTGCTGTGGTCAGGTAGGTAGACGGGCCTCCGACGATTGTTGGTCCCGCAATCTTAGCGGACACAGCAGCGCCGAGTCTGACCGTGCGACCCACCTCGACTACCGGCGCATGCGTTGCTTCGGGCGCAGGCTCGAACGACCCGGACATGGCCAACAGTGAACTGGGAAGCGGCCCCGCTCGCCGGGCCAGTTCCCGGAGTCCTTCGCCCTTAACCTTCGATGATGAACTCATCCGATTTTTCCCTGAGGCTCTCAAGCGCCGGTCGCTCGAACGTGAAGGGTACCAGCGACCGGGCCGCCTTCCAACCATCCACAGGTCCCTCGATACCGCCAGCTTCCGCATAGAATTTGGTTGCGCCGGGGAGCGAAGCAAGCACCATACCGTCGCACCCCAACTCTAGCGCACGGGATGCGATGACGGCGAGCGCGAACACACCGAGGAGCCCGCCCCTCAGTTCTGGGTGGACCTCGAAATAATCGAGCCGGTAGACTTGCCGTTTCCCGAGTCGAAGGGGACGGTATTTCCGGCTCCCCCAAAGCGTCCCCGGCGGTGTCCTCGTGCAGGTCAGCACGCGCGAGGAGACGGCGAACGGGCTGGCCGTCGCGGAGGCGGTGACCTTCGTTCCAGGTCTCACGATCGGAGACCTGCTGGCAAAGCCAGCAGCTTGACGGCAGGCCGATCTGAGACGCATGTCGACGTTGCGCTCGGATGGTGAATGGGCTTGGCGCTTCGGTGCCGGGCCCTTCGCTTTGGTGGGCGTTTGCCGCGTCGATGACGCGTTTCTAGTAGATCGCCCGATCCCGGATCGGGTTGCAGGCCCTCTCCTCGTCGCTGCGCTCGTCGAGTAGGCGCATGGCGCGCAGCGGGTCCTTAGCGCTGGCGGAACACGTTGCTACCGAACGTCCGACCGCATGCGCACTTGACCGGCGGGTATCTCATATCTTGCGTTTCGCGTAGGCCGACACGGCTTTCTTCGCGAGCGCGATCGTACCGAACGGCGTCGTCTCGATGGGCTCCCACGGGAGCCATGCCCCAGCGATATGCCCGGCGAAGTCGATGCGGTATCCGTTCGACTCCTTCGTGATGCGAACGGCCTCAGTGACATTGAACTTCTTGCCGCTCAGGCTCTCGCGCTCTTTTTTGATGAACGCGACCCAGATGTTTGGCGCTTTCTTCTCCCACTTCATGGCGCTACGCCTCCTTCCTCCGACCGCGCGCGCTCAGCTTCGTCTCGGCGAAGCCTGGCCAACCGCTCCATGAACTCCGTGTTGCTCAACCACGGCCCAGTCGCTTGTTTCGCGAGCGCCAGCAGGCGCCGCCGCTCTGCCTCGGGCATCGGGGGTCGGCGACGGGCGCGCTCAATGGCGGCGGCGACATGATCTTCTTCGTCGAAATTCATGTGCGGACAGGTTCCTCCGTCACGCAAACGCCCGCTCGCGCTTCATCCGACGCTCGGCGCTGCGTACCGAACGAAGCTCACGCCTCGCATCGTTGTCCCCCCGCCTAGCACGAAGCCGCAACATTGCCCGCACGCGCATCCGCCACTTGAACACGTGCGACCTCGCCATCGGCGCATCGGGTCCGACCATTCCGTTGAGCAGTGTGTCGTTCGAGCCGATCGTTCTCACGGCGGCGATCCTGGATCGGTTACGCGGTGCGCCCACGTCGAGCGCGCTACAACTGGTCGTGCCTGCGCGCGGTCCGGGCGATCAGCCGCCGTTTGTCTGGAGACCCATAGGCTCCAAAAGGCGTCACCGCATCGCTCGCGTAGCGCACGCGTTATCTCGTCGTTCGTCGGCATCCGCTTAGGTCCCGTACCGCTCCGGATCCTTGAGGAAACTTTCGAGCCGATCGATGGCGGCGGAAAGCTCGCGCGCGAGCCCGCGTAGCTCGCGAACGCTACCGTTTTTCGCCGCAGCCTTGAACTGGCGCTGCCAATCCGGATGCGGCTCCAGGACATCCTTCCGGTACCCGGCCTCGGCTCTCTTCTGCTCCGCCTTCGTCCTCGCTCTTCCGAACATGAAGCTGCCTCCAGTGCCTGGATAGCACGCGCCACATGCCGTCGTCGATGCAGTCCGACGGCTCGATCAGGCATGGGATCCACTCGTCGTCGTCGCTCGGAGGCCCCTCTGGCGTCCGACCAAGCGAGTCCAGGAGCGCGGCTTTCTCGTCCGGACCCATGGCGAGCAGCTCGGCGAGCGTGATTTGGCTAGATCGATGCGACGCGGATGCTGGACGGCTCACGGACGACCGTGGTAGCATAGGTCCAATGGCAACGAAAGCCTCCGCCAAGCTGCGGGATACGCTCAGCGAGCTTTTGGCCGCCGTGCCGACGTGGCAGCCTGGTCGGGCCCTGCCGCGTTGGCCTGAGCTGGGAGCCGTCCGCGCCGCACTCGAAGAGGCCAGAAACACGGCTACCTGGCACCCGAGGCAGACCGGCGTGGCCCACGTCTGGGACCCGGTGCGAAGGCAGCTCACGGCGTCAAAGAAAGAGGCGCCTCCAGCACTCGTGAAGCTCGTCAACGCGGCGATCAGAGCGATCGACACGTTTCACCCAGAGACGTCGCTCGCGTCCGGCAAGGCCAAGGGCACCGAAGTCAGCGCCGACATGCGCGACTTCCTCCGGAGCGTTCTCAACATCGAGAAGGACGCCGACGACGCCACGTACGGCGGGCTCGGCAACTATCAGCCCGTTCAGGCCGCGTTGACTCGAACGGCAAACGACCCGAGACGCTTCGCGGCGAAGGACGCTGGGCTGATCCGTTCGATCTCCAGGTCGCCGTATTACGTGTTGACCCCGAAGGGGCGCCGTGCGCTCGCGCGCAGCGCAGGCTGAAAGGATTCTGCATGGGACCGACGAAGATCAGCAAGGCCCCGCGCAAGCGTTCGGCTCGGACGTAGTTGTTATTGCGCGCCGTCAAGGTTCGTGCTACCGGCTCTGGTATGACACACGGCATCTCGAAGGATCAGGTCGCTCTACTTCGGCGCGCAGGTCTCGGCATCAGGCGGGGCGGTCGCCGCTACAGCTCGATCTCTGGCGACGCGAAGCTCATCATCGGGATGAGCGCGCGCGATACAGCCGAGGATCGCGGCTACAACTTCTACCGCACGACGAAGACCGCGCAGCAGTTCAACAAGTATATCGGCGTGCGCTAGAAACTGCGCACGCGGCCGAGTCCGTCGTTGCTCAACTCGGCTGTCCTGCGCTCGACCGTCCGTCGGAACTCGATGGCGCTGTGCCTGTGCTTGACGGCCTCCAGGACGAGCCAGTCGGTGGCCATGTCGCCGGCATCTTCGAGCGCGTCGTCCAGGTCGACGTCTGTCGTAGCCGCGTTGATGCGACGCAGGATTGGTTCACGCCGGGCAGCTCGCTCTCGCGGATCCACATTCGCCATGACACCTCACTTCGTCGTCGCGATACGCACTGCGTTTTTGTACCACTCGACGCCATCGACAGGCGCGCGACCCGGAACGAAGACGCTGTAGGTCGTGCGGCACGACGACATCCGCGGCGCGCAGCGGCCAATCCACTTGTCCTCACGACGAACCCACGACATACGGTGTACGACGCACATGATTGTTGCGTTGCCGATCGTGCGCGTCTCGCCGTTTTTCATGTCCGTTCCCGTAGCACGTCGCGGGCCAGCTTCCTAGGCCGCGCGTCGAAGCGCCGCCAGCTCCGCTGCGAAGGCGCCCTTGCGGCCAATGACGTCCATCACAAGATCGTCGCTGTCTCCGACGATCCTGACGCCAATGGCGCGCCCCCCGTTGATTACGTCGCGTGCTTCCGGCCAGCGCTTCCACGCAATAGCAATCGCGGCGTCGATATCGACTTGCTTCGCGTCGTCCCACCACGCTGGGTGGAACCACATCGTGATATCGAATCGCGACTCAGGCCAAGGCGTCAGCTTCATACGACTCATCGTAGCACCGTGTCACCATCGACGCAGGAGGCGTGGTCCTGATCTGGTATCGGCGCAGATCCCGTCAGGGCCGTAGAGCTTGACCGCACCCTGTCGCAAGGCGACCCCGATATCTTCGAAGGCCTTACGAGCGCTCGACTCGTCACCGCGATATGCAACGCGCCACTTGTCAGCAAGGCGCCCGCCGTGCCGCAGTGCAACCCACACATCGTCTCCTGCGATGGCGGCGATGGCCGCTTCGTCCGGCGTCATGGCAGCCTCCAGCGCTTCGGCGTCACGCGCAGGTAGGGGCTCTTGCTGGTGGCGCACCCGCCCTCCAGCGCGAAGGCGAACGCCCCCGCGACGATGAGCGCGGCAAACGCGAACCTGGCCCAGTTCACGCCAGCCTCGTCGAGTCGATGGCCTCGCAAGCGCGCAGCTCGTAGCGGCCGATCCTGACGCGTCCGCCGGTCGGCATGGCGACGATGCTGGTCACTTCGTCGTTGCTCAGCTCCGGGTTGTTGGCGATGAAACCATCTGTCGAGCCGGACCAGACGAGCGAGAGCACGTCGTCCGCGAGGACGTCGTAGAGGTAGACGCGGTTCGAGCGCGCCTGTGAAGTGGTGCTGACCATGGGCTCCGCGATGGCAACGCGCGTGCCATAGGAATCAACGCGCAAAACAGCGCCTGACGGCATCGTGTGACGCGTATCAATCGTAACGATTTGCGTAACGATTCGGCGTCACACGCACGGATTCGTGGCCTTTGTGCGCGGCACTGGTATTGCTTCGGGCGGCGACCATGAACCATGTTCCATTCCCGAGCGCGAAGGAGTTCGCCGACAAGACGGAAGCGGCCATCCAGGCACAACGTGGCGTCGCCGAGAAGGAAGCCTTGGAGCAGCTCGGGAGGTTGTTCCCGTTCATCGAAGCCGCCAGCGCGGATGGTCGCTGGTACGTCGACGTCGAGCTTCCGCTTTCGGTGCGTGCACGGGAGCTGCTTCGCGACCTCAAATACGAGGTACGCGACGACGGAGAAGGCGTAGCCACGTCGTGGCACATCTGCTGGGGGCGAGCGTGAAGCAGAAGATCCTGATCATGTCCACGACTGGCAACCGCCTCCGATCTGAGGCAGTCGGCTGGTCCGCGGAAGACGGCGACAACATATTGCCCGGGAGGCCGATCGGCTGTTCAGGCGGTCCGAAGTGGGCTTACACGTGGCCTACGCCGATGCACGCCATCGGCGCAGGTTGGCGTCTGCTGGCGCCGCCGACGAAGTACACGTACAATTACGAGGAGGGGTCGCGGGACGAATGGGAGTGGTGGTTCGTGCGTGACGATTCGCCGATTGGCCATGAGTCATGGTGGTAGATGAGACGGTTTAAGCAAAAGCCGGGCGCCGTCGCCGGGCACAAGACTCCGTGTTGTAGCAGACGAGAATATCGTGAAGATTGACATCGACCTGCGCTCGTTCGAGAACGTTCTCTACTCTTGCTACTTTGCCGTCAGCAGGGGTCAGCGAGCCGAGTACGTTTCGCTGCACACGGTGCGCGATATGGTCATGTTGGCGACGCGCATCGACAAGGCGCAGTGGCAAGAGCTTCTCCAGCGGGCCTGGAACGACATCGTGAAGTCGCAGGGGACCGGGCCGTATGGCATATCGCTGGAGGTCGACGCCACACCGACGGAGCGAGCGCGTCGCCGCCATGCCGGGGCTGCCGTCATCGACGGGACCCCGCGCTGGGTCATCGCCATGAGGGCATCATGATCTACGAGGTCATCGTTCGCGACAAGGACAAGACTCCGTGTCGGTGGTGGCCCAAGGTACCTTGGCTCCAGCGCGATTCGTTCTCGTTTGCGTCCGGCGTCAACGTCCTCTTCGGACCGAACGGCTCCGGGAAGAGCACGCTTCTCGTTGCGCTGGCGAGGCTATTTCACTGCGAGCAGGGAGGCGTTCGCAAGGTCACGCGCAAGTCTGTCTCCGATCTGACCCTGCCCCGCGCCGATTTCGCCGACGATTTCGCCGACGGGCTCGACGTGCGTCACGATGGACGCGTTGCCGGATTCTTCGATCCGAGTCGCTCCGTTGGGCTGGTCGGAGGCGGATTCGACGGTGACTTCTTCGAAGAAGGGGTCGTTCGGTGCATGGTCAAAGGATCTTCCGGGCAGACGGCGCTAAGCGGCCTTGGCCGTGTCGCGACTGCTCTGAAGACGGTGACGCGGCCCCTCAAGATCGATGGCGACGGCCGCGTGAACGATCTATGGCAGCGTCGGATCGACCGGGTGAAAGCGTTCCTGGCGCCGAACCAGCCCATGGGTCAGCCGACGATGCTCCTCGACGAGCCGGACCGCAGCCTGTCGATCCCGAACCGGGTCGAGTTCTGGCGGCAGACCTGCGCAACGCCGCACGTCCAGGTTATTGTCGCCACGCACGACCCGCTCGTGCTACGACTTCCGCCGGAACGGGTCACGATCATGGAAACCGAGCCGGGATACGTCGAGACGTGCCGAGCTGCGCTCGCCAGCGTGGACGAGCCGGCGTTCGGTCGACCAGGGGGCTCCAAGTGAACGGTGACAGACCCGCGTCGCTACCGCCTCCGCCATCGTTCGGGCGTAGGGTAGCCGCCGCCCTGGCGGGGATCAGGGCGGTGACCAGCTCCTCGAATGTTCCAAGGAAACGCGTCGACGTCGCCGATGACGATCGACCCACGGTGGTCGCCATCCGGAGGGATGCGGCGACGGGACATGTGACATGAGCGATCCCGATCCGGATTGGGCTTCCATCAGAAAGCGCGCGGCCGAGTACAGCGGCTTCACATCGAAGCAGACCGACGAGCTGAGCGGCTGGTGGATCTGCGGCGTCCGTGGCTCGACGCCACAGCCGAGGCGGCTGACCGGCGTCGAGGCGTGGTATCTGCGCGAGCACTACCGGGACGGGAACGACGAGCGACTCCTTCGCGGCCCGTTCGATTCCTCGGCGGAGGCCGTTGCCACCTGGAAGGAGCGCGGCTGGGACAAGGCAACGAAGCCTCCGGCTACGCCCACGAAGCTCCCGCCTGGCTGCATCGCGATCGCTGTCCCGGCGCGGCGTCACGACATCCCGGTGTGGCCCGCGAACGTTCCGTTTCCGGGTGACAGTCGCGGTCGCGGAACAACGGCGATGGTCGTCGAGGACGCACCGGACGGGGAGAGTCTGCTGCTCTACGGAGTGAAATCACTCGATAGCGCGAGGTCGGTCCACGCCTGGTACGCCGGCAGGGTTCGCATCGCCGGAAAGTGGCGTCGCGCGGCGACAGACCATCGTCTCGTGCTCCATGGTGGAGAGCTACGCAGGATCGACGTTCTGCTGCTGTTGAAGGCGAAGCGATGAAGCGGGCGACCACGAGCGAGTTGGGTGGTACGTCCACAAGGAATGCGCCACGCGCGCGCAGCTTGGATTGGAACCACTCGATTGGAGGACGCGACCCGTCGGTACGTCTGCGTACTGACACGCGTCGACGATGCGCTTTACGCATACACGCGGTGAGGTAACGAGATGACACGCAGGAAGATGACGAGACTGGAGCAGCTCGAAGCGGCGCTCCCGGACGGTTGGCACGTGGCGACATATTCGCCGGGCGGTGCGCCGACCCGATACAGGTTCTATCGGGGCGCGCCGGGCTCGTACTTCTCCGTTCGAGACGAACACACGGCCATGGGTTTCGCCGCCGCGGAGCGGTTTGCCAGCGGCCTCGGATCGGCGTCTGGGCCGACGTACAAGATCGTTCGCATGTACGCCGACAGAGACAAGCGGCCCCACGCGGTCAAGGGGCTGAGCGGTTTGACGCTCAAGGAAGCACAAGCCCATTGTTCTGATCCGGAGACGTCGAGCAGCACGTGTAAGAGCGCGGCGGGGAAAGCTCGGACCCGGCAACACGGAGCCTGGTTCGACGGATACGAGGTCGAGTGAAGCGATTTGCCCGTACAGCATCGGGCGCGAAGAGACGATGGGTGACGCATGAGAATCACGAGACGCTCCGCCGTTGCAGCGTTGCTGGCCATCCCCGTCGTTGTCGTGTCCGATGCGCCACGCGCGGAGGCGTGCGGCCAGTGCGGTCATGAGCTGTGGGGCGACGGAGACATATTCGAGTGGCGCCCGGCGCAGGGCGACGACCTGTTCGGCGATGGGCATCTGGTCTGTCAGGAATGCAGCCGCGGAACGCCGGACGAGCGAGCGGCGGCCAGATGCTCCGACTGCGGCGTGAACCCGGCCGACTTCTTCGCTCAGAGTCCGCGTTTGTATTGGCCATCATACTGGCCAGACGACCCGAGCCATTCGTACTACTGGGAGGGCGGCTACACCGAGTATGGTCGGTGCGGACATTGCGCCATCGCGAGGCGTCAGCGTCTCATGGGAGACGCTGTGCCTTGGACCGAACAGATGGCCGCTGCATCGCGCATCGCAGGAGCGATGAAGACATGGGGCAGTTACGTGTGAGAGGCCATGCGGCGGCCAGGCCGTCGCGCACATGAGAATAGACGCATGAAAAGACAACGATACGGATACGACGACAACGCCGCTCTCACGAGTGAGTTCTTCGCGTCTGCGCCTACAAGGCCAGCCCAGGAGACTCCAGCGGCGCGACCTCGATCGAAGGGGAAGTTCGCGCAGGTTACCGTGGACAGATACGTCGTCAGGCCGTTCCGCGGGAAAAACGCAGAGGCTCTGGGCCGCTTCCCGACCTTGGCGAAGGCAAAGGAGTTCGCGCAAGGCCTTCCAGCGTGGGGCCCGCATGACAAGTGGAAGAAATGGTCGTACGCACAAGAAGACGGAGTTGAGCATGTCGAATACATCAGCGACAACTTCATCATCGTAGTTGAGTGATCGATGGGCACGCCGCTGCTTGCGACGCAGCTCCCGCTCCCCGGCTCGGGCTTAAATGTGCCTCTGCTCAACGTCGGTCCTGCGGGAAAGCGGTCGCGCGCGGCGCGAGATGAGGCGCCATATGGCCTCCAGATGAGGCTCTCGTACGCGATTCGATACACGATATGTGGCTGCGGTGCGACGATTTTACTCGGACACGATTCGTCGCCGGAGATCGATCTGGAGACGGCCCACGCTCACGTTTGTGGCATGAATAGGACAGGGTTATGACAGCAAAGAAGCGAGTGCTCGCAGAGAATGCATACGGGTCATTCGATCCGCCGCGTCGAGTTCAGATGCTTCGCGGAAGCGGGGCGGAAGCGGGGCTGCCTACTTCAAGGCGGGTCAGTTCGCCTATGTGGTCGGCTGGGACGCCAGAGGTGGGAAATACTTCGCGGACGATAGCGACGTCGGCCCTTCGCCGCGCGGGACGGTCGCTTACCTCGTCTCGAAGACCAAGGAGATGCGCGGTGGCGCGCTGTGGTTTCCGGCGTCCGCGTTCCGTTTCACGGCGCGCGCCGGACAGCTCGGTCCACGTCTGCCATATCGCGACCAGAAGCGATACACCGTCATCGACGAAAACGATCATGTCGTCGGAGGATACGTGAGCGTTGCCGCGGACAACGCGGTGTTCACCATGCTGCGTCCTTTTGTTCCACTGAACAAACTGGAGCTTGGACAAGCGTGTCGAGCCAAGCAGTCGCGCGGGCCCGATCTGTTTGTTCGTCGCGACGAGTGAATGAGGCCCGCCGCCGCCATAGGCCTCGGCCTGGCCGCAGCCGGAGCCACGTTCCTGGCCTGGCGAGCCCTCCGGCCCAAGGTCGCCTGTCGGGCACGCCGCAAGATCCTGTACGGCGTCGTCGGCGAGGGCATGGGTCACGCGATGCGGTCCGGTGTCGTCATTGACCATCTCGTAGAGATGGGCCACGAAGTGGAGGTCGTCGCGTCGGGCCGAGCCGCCGACTACCTGTCGAAACGATTCGGCGACGTCCGACGCATTCACGGCCTGCACATGATCTACGAAGACGGCCGGATGCTGCTCGGCGAGACGGTTGTGTCCAACATCGTCCGTGGACTCGCCGAGCTACCTGGCAACGTCAAGGCGTACTTCGACCTCATCGACACGTTCAAGCCAGAGCTGGTCATTAGCGACTTCGAGTCGTGGACTTATCTGTACGGCAAGCTCCACGGGCTGCCCATCCTGTCCATCGACAACATGCAGGCCATGGCTCGCTGTTCGATTCCTGAATCGATCCGCCGCGGCCACGAGTCCGACTTTCAGCTCGCTAGAGCATTCGTCGCTGGCAAGCTGCCGATGTGCGACAGGTACATCGTGGCAACGTTCTTCAGGCCGGAGCAATGCGGCGCGGACACCGTACTCGTGCCACCGATTCTTCGGCGCGAGATCCTCGACGCGAAGCCGAGCCGAGGTAGGCACCTGCTCGTGTACCAAACGACCGAGAACGCGTCCGATCTGGATGCGCTTCGGCAGCTCGGAGTCGAGTGCCGCGTCTACGGAGCGCGCAGAAACATTCAGACCGAGCAGGCCGACGGATCAATTCGCCACATGCCGTTCAGCGAGGAGCGGTTCGTGAACGATCTGGCATCTTGCCTCGGCGTCATCGCGTCGGGCGGATTCACGCTCATGGGTGAGGCGATTTACCTGCGGAAGCCGATGCTCGCCGTGCCCATCGGTGGCCAGTTCGAGCAGGTCATGAACGCGCGCCACCTGGAGGCGATGGGCTACGGTGTTACTTCCGATAGGCTTGATACGGAAGCGTTGCGAAGATTTCTTGGAGCCATCCCAGCATGCGAGAAGAGGCTCTCAGGGTACCGACAGGATGGCAACAGGGTCACCTTCGAAGCCGTGGATTCGTGGGTCGATCGAGCCGGGTGCGTCGCATGAGACCGATCGGTATGCGGCTGTTCGCGTGGACGTTCCAGGTTCGGAAGACCGAAACTGGGGCTCGCATGGAGCACTACGTCGATCGCATCGTGCGTCGCTATTCTCGGTTGGCCCGAAGGCGTGCGGCGATCGTGGACTCGATGGAGGTGTGAGCATGTGCGTTGTGTCGATGGTGTTCGATCACTACCAGCCCAAGATCCCCGTTGACTGGGGCACCGAATTCATCCCAGGCACGGTCACGATCACCAGCCCGCAGCCGGAGCCGCAGAAATCCGACACGGAGAAGCTCGTCGAAGAAATTGCCGCCCTGCGGAAGGTCATCGCCGACTTCAGGGAGGCGCTTCAGGCGGCAATGAAGGTCGATCGGCTCACCAATCAGCCGGACTGCGCTGACCCGGAGAAGGCCAAGCTGGAGCAGCGTGTGGCCGACCTGGAGAGGCGACTCGATGCGGCGTCGACGGCCTTTCGGGCGCCCGATCTGACGCGATGAAGGAGCGAGAGGGCGACGGTGCGGCCGGTGTCCGTGCGTGCAGCAATTACGCTACAAATTGGCTCTGCCCGTATCCGGCTGACGGAGACGGCCGTCTTTGTGTCAGGTGCAAGGCGGCTGGCCGCCGCAACGGTCGCAAGTCTCGCGAAAGGGCAAGGGCTGCGGCTCGATCGGAGCCAGAATGGATGCGAGACCACACGTTGCTGCCGAAGAAGCCTCCCGGGAAACGCGTGAAATCGTGAGCGGCACAGACTGGAACCAGTTCCTCGCCGACTCCTGGGGACGCATCGTCTCCGGCGACAAGGTTCCGGTTCCGGCATCGCTCCCGGCTCCGGTCGACGTCGGCTTCGTGAAGACGCGTCTGGCCGCAAACGTCGGCCAGGTTTCCGACTGGGCGCTCCGCCTCGAAGACGGCTCAAGGCTTCACGTTCACGGCTTCGGCGATGGAACGTTCGTCGTACATCGAGATCGGATCGATCCGTCGCGTGGGCCAGTCAAGGCGGTCCACCACTGGCTCGCCGACTGCGGCGCGGAATGCAGGACTGGCAAGATCGCGGCAGGTGGTGCTATCCTGGCCGGAATCACGTTGGCCGCGATCCTAGGGAAGAGGTCGAGATGACGAAGGCGAAGAGACCATCGGCACCTAGATCACGAGCCAAACGCTCGACGCAGAAGCGGACCGGGCTCTACATCTACGACCGCGACGTCATCGACACAATGGCAAAGGTCGAAGATGAGGAGTGGGCGAAGCTGCAACGGTCTGGACGTGCCGGCGGCTACGGCGTCCCGGCTTTCGTCGAGGCCTGGCGTAAGCTCCAGGCGGAGCTGTTGCCTGGAGAAGTGTTCGAGGAGAACGTGCGGCCTGACCTGTTCGTTAGCGGACCAACGAGTGACGGCGCCATCTACGGAGATGGTGGGTATTCACGTTACATCGTGACCGGAACGGGCGAGGTTGTGCTGCTGGCGTCTAGTACGCGGCCAGCCAAGGTGGCACTGGCGAAGGCGGCCGGGATTCGAGTCATTGGATAGTCGAGCGCGAGAGAAGAGACATGACGAAGACAGAGAAGAAGAGATTCATCAGAGAGCTGATGGGCAATGTGCGTGACAACCTTCTGAAGAAGGTCGACAAGATGCCAGATGAGTGGGACAGGCATGAGATCAGGCAGCTCATCGCCGACATGTTCGCGCACGATACGGCGATGATGAGTCGACCAAGGATGAACGCCTACAAGAGGTGCGTTCTTGTGAACAACCTGGATCGTTGATCTATGGCGAACAAGAGGGTCGGCGGCCAAGCGATGACAAAGGCTGAGAAGAAGCGGTGGTTGAAGGACGCGATGAGGGTTGTCCTCGACGGTCTCGTTTCGCAGGTCGACAAGATGCCCAGCAAATGGAACGAGCTGGAGCTTCGAGCCTTGTTGGCCGATGTATTCGGATACGAACAAGACGCGAACGGTGAGCAACTTCGCCTCCGTGGCTCCAGGAAGACGGCCTACGAGCGCGCGAAGGCTCGAATCAACTACTAGCCATGGCCGACGCAGGGACCGAACGTGAGTCGCTGGCGACCTTCAAGAAGGTCGTCACGTGGGCGCTGGGCAGCATCTTGATCGTCGGTGTCGTCGGTATGGTCGCGCTCGCGTCGCATCGTGAGCCGGAATTCGCTCCGCGGCGAAAGTAGAGCGATGGCCGCCACGAGACGCGCTGTTGAACCGGGCGACAGGTTCGCCGTGAAAGCAACACGGGCGACGACGCATGGCCTCGCCGTGAACGGACCGGATCGGCGCGACAATGCAGCTTGGGCCAACGAGGTCGGCGTCGTCTCTTACGTCGACGGTCTGCTCAGGCTCGAATTCTCGCGCGGTAGGAGTTGCCTCCTTATTCCTGAGACGATGAAGTACCTGAAGAGAGCATAATGCAGAACCAGCTTGAAGTGATCGCGGAGCCCGTCGACATCGCGTCGATGGGGCCTTCTGAACGACTCATGTACCACCTGCTCGGGACCGACCAAGCCATCGCCGAGTTGCGTGCAAACGATGAACGTCTCAGGGCGGCGCTGGACCAGAATCACGCCGACATCGTTGGCGCCGAGTTCAGGACGCAGGCCGTGACGAGACGGGCCAGGAGCGCTGAGCGGGCCCGCGTCCGGATGGCGTTCGAGACTGGCCAGCGGCTACCGCGATTGACCGACGGAGCGGGGTCGGGAAACGCGGCCGATGCGGACGAGCGAACGCAGCGCTCACTGGACGTCATGGGCCTTCTCCCTGGCGCCACCCGCGACAGGGCCGCCAGCGAAGCTGAGCGATCGAGCGCACGCGGCCCGCTGCGACGCATCACAGATGCGGTCGCATCCATTTTTCGCTAGATCGCGCCACGACGCTTGGCCACCGCATCGCTCACTCGAACGAAGTGGAACCTGCCGTTCACGTGAAGCGTTTCTGACTCAGCGACGTCTTGTCGTGGCATCGCCTGGACGAGATCGGCTCGCGAAAGCTCCAGTAGAGCGTGGCCGTTAGCCTCCACAAGTTCTTTCTTGAACTGCGTCAGCGTGCCGCGCCAGCCCATGCGCTTGGCCTCCAGGAACACGTGCGAGATGAAGACTTTGTTGCCGTGCCACACGCCCGTTGGCGCATTATCTGCTGCCTTCTGAGCCAGCTTCGCGAACGCCGCTACCTCCTGCGGCGCACGCATCGGGCGCGCGTCGTCGACGACGACGAAGTGCCAGGCACAGTGAGAGTCGCCCCGGCGCATGGACACGTCGTCGTGCCAAGTCATGCTCTCGGCCACGAGCTTACGCGGCATCGTTTCTGGAAGGTCGGCCCTGCTCAAGTAGACGTAGCCGTTCCTGGCTGCCGCGCGAAGGAAGTCCTTGAACGTTTCGAGGTCTCGGACACCCATCTCCGCAGCGACGCGACAGATGAAAACCTTGCGTTCGCCCCAGCAACCGGCAGCGCCGCGGGCGAGCATCATGCGCGCCGTTTCATTCACGTCGGCGCCAAACTGTCGGAGGCTGCCAAGATCGTCGATCTGAGCGCTTCGCTTCGGGGTTGGCATCCGACGAATCCTCGTCAACGTGCACGGCCCTCCGGCATGACCGCCCACACCCATCCGCGCTTCGGAGCGTTCGGCCCGAATCGGAGCGGCGTCCGCGATAGAGCCGCGAGGCGCCCGTCTGGCAGCTCCACGATCAGCTCATACCCGTGGCGCGGCAGCTTCCTCTTCACGCCCCGTGCGAGTCTGCCGGCGTCGGCATCGCTCACGCGATAATGACCGTGGTCCATGTAGGTCATCTTCAGGAGATGGCCGTCTGGTCTCTGACTCATTCAAATCACCGAATCCTCTCAACGAGCCCGGCCGCGCGCATGGCGCTCATGATGTGTTGCCACGCGTCATTGGATCCGAGTCCGCACGCGACGAGGGCCTCGTGTAGTTCTTGCGCGTTGCCGATCCGCAAGAGCTTCCTACGCAGCTTCTCGCAGCCGGCGTCGCGATCCCAGAACCATGTGGCAGCCAGGGACGCGGCCTCTCGCTGCCAAATGTTCTTGGGCACGAAACGTGTGGCGCCTATCACGATGGCGTCGCTCATCGAGTTTCGATAGCACGCGGCGCCTCTCTTGTCGGCAAAATTCTGGCCAATCCGGCGCAAACGTGGTACCTGACACCCCACAGCTATGAGCAAACTGAGCAGATGGGCCAACGGTCCGATCGTCCTGCACCCGGAACACGCGTCGGTGATCTACACGGAAGAACACAGCCCGGCCACGGGCAAGGTCATGCCGAAGCTGCGCGTGCAGCTCATCGACTTCTACCGTTACCAACGTGAGTGGTCACTCGGCTTCCGCTGGGAACCAGGCAACAGCGAGCTGCTGTACTGGGAATCGCACGCGTACAAGCACCCGGGCGAGCGGCACGTCCTGAAGATGGAGCGCGCAAAAGCGGTGTCTCTGATCGCTCGCTTCCTTGAGATCAGCACGAAGTATCCGACGTCTCTCTTCGGTGAGAGAGGCCAGGGCTTCGTTCATTTCCACGACGCCATGCTGCGCGGGGCAGAGCCGTCCGTGAAGCTGCTCGACAGGTTTGCGTGATCTCAGGAAACATGGCAACGGAAAAGCATTTCTACGGGCTCGACTCGCGCGTCAACGTTCTGCGCCACAAGCGCGACGGGTACCTCCAGTGTCGCGTGTTCCACGGCCGTGATTCGTGGGGTCCCAGGCGCATCGGCTTGTCATGGACGAGCTTACGCGTGCTCACAAAGCTCGCCGCGTGTCATCGACCGCGCTATGTGACGATTGCTCTGGGTATGGCCACGTAGTTGGTCGATTCTGCGCCGCCTGTAGAGGCGGCGGCATCGTTAATCTACGGCGAACAGCGACTCCAGCTCACTCCGCGTGAGTCTCTTCACGCCGCCGGCATCCTCCGTCAGGACCGCCGCAGCGAGGTCGCCCTTCTTCTCCTTCAGGAGAAGAATCTTCTCTTCGATCGTGCCGACGGAGCGCAGCTTGTAGGCCGTCACCGGCTTCTTCTGGCCGATGCGGTACGCCCGGTCCGTGGCCTGGTTCTCGACGGCCGGGTTCCACCACGGATCGAAGTGAATCACCGTGTCCGCCGCCGTGAGCGTCAAGCCGGAGCCGCCAGCTTTCAGGCTGATAAGAAACGCGTTGACGCTGGCGTCCTCCTGGAACCGCTCCACAAGCTCGCCACGATCCGACGTGGAGCCGTCGAGGTACATGAACGTGATCTTGTCCTT
>JACCDG010572318.1_pt1 | contig 21938 bp, 47 predicted proteins | sample 7442471 | NCBI WGS metagenome assembly JACCDG01 (sample SAMN15323444, study PRJNA562643) | freshwater metagenome | isolation source: river surface water | place: USA:Blue River Watershed | collected 2017-08-17 | reverse complement strand
TCTATGGACCCAATCACGGTTAACCGCAATCTTGGCTATGAGGCATAAACTTCTACGCCGGCGTTGTATCATACGCGAGTATGACTACGTCAGTGTGGCCCGGGAAGCCAGAGAACTCATTGCGGGCCAGCCCTTGTATGATCGTGTGTCGTTTGAACCCATCACCCGGGACAGCTTGGAGAAACAGAGTGTGTTACTCTTGCTCAAAGGCAATAAAAGTTGGAATAACTATGTTCCTAATCGATATCCAATTCACACTCTAGAATTGTTCAAAGACTACCTATATGATCGTAAATATCTAGGCTGGACAGCCAGCTACGACAACGAGGGTCAAATGTGGGTTCAGAGTCGTGTGAACACACCCCGTACTCGTCTAGGGTGGGGCATATTTGAAAAAGATTTAACCATCTATGACCGAGTTAGTCCGTAACTGCAACGGAATGTGGTTGCCTGCCACAGATATTTTTTTCCGTGATAAGCCGGATTATGAGTTAGATGACTATAATGTAGTTTTGAATCACGTAAAAAGCAAACGCTGTGCCGTGGATATTGGGGCACACGTTGGTTTTTGGACTCAACGCCTAGTTAAAGATTTCAATGTAGTTCATGCCTTTGAACCTGTGAATAGTCACTTGGACTGCCTTAAAAGAAACGTGCAGTCTCATAACCTATTCTTACATGACCTATCTCTCAGTGATAGGGACGGATATTTAAATTTTACGGTGGAGTATGCAAATTCTGGAATGAGTCGAGTGAGTGAACAAGGCCAAAAAATAAAATGTCAAACTCTAGATTATTACCAACTGTTGGATGTGGATTTAATTAAACTGGATGTTGAAGGGCACGAAAGACGGGTTTTAGAAGGCGCTCAAGAAACTATCTTGCGATGCAGACCTGCCTTAATAATAGAAATGTTTGTTCACGGTAGTTTTGAAGATGTGCAAAAAATATTTCATCTCTTAGAGAAATGGAACTATGTATTGAAAACACGAATTTCTTACAATCATATTTTTCTAGCCAACGACAAAGATCAGCCTACTAATCCATACAAGCACGATCTAGAAATTGATTAAATAATTAGTCACCAAAAGGAGACAGTTATGAACTTAGAAATTTTATTGGCCCTAGCGGCCTTGATTGCAGTGGTAGCCTTTGTGTTCTTACGCAAAAAGAAAGACGTGTCTTCAGATAGCGGCCCAAGCGGCAGCGTCAAAGACAGCGACCATCAAACTCACGAAAAGTAATCACTATTAGTTGAGCCCTTTCCATAGTCTGCTAACTAGCAGTATGGAACAAGCAAAAACACCTTTTTGGACTGGGGTCAAACAGTTCTGGGTTCGTTCGTACACTTCAGATCGCAGAGCCTTTGCCGCAGAAACTGTGGCATCCCTAGCTGTGGTCACGGGCAATACCATGTTGGCTCTTACGGCCAATGCACCGCCCATGTACCTAATCTATCCAATCAATTTTATATCAGCAGTCTTTTCAGTCTATGCCTATCGCCGCAGAGGCTTGGCCTGGCCCTTGGTAATAACTGGCTACTTTATCATCATGCAGTGGTTTGGCTTTGGTCGCAGCCTAGGTTGGTGGTAAGGTTGGGTCAATCAGGCGTCAGCTCCTGAAACTGATAACGCTGGCACTCACCATAGTCTAGACCGGGCTGTCGCAGCAGTTCTGGAAAGGCTATCTGCACAATCACATCGTACTGTGGGGGTATCCAAAAGTCTATGCGATCTCGATGTAGAGCAATTTGACCCCCATGACGTTGAAACAAGGCCCAGATTTCTTCCACGTCGTGATCAGCTTCGGTCCAAGGCAAGTAACAGTAACAGCTCAGTATTTCTTTCAAGGCACTCGCTCCCAGTTGATATTTATCGGTAAATACCCAAAATGGAGCGAACCATGTTGGCACACATGATCTATACGGCCTTGATCATATTGGGCATAGCCGCAGTCACTATCTTGATCATAGCTCTTACCGACCTATAAATATCTGGAAATCAAATCCCGAACACATGCAGGCCCTAGCAACGTGGAGTTTTCAGCCCTGGTTAGAGGGCAAGAATCTATATTGGTCCATGACCCAACACATGCTGGCCGCAGCCTCAATGAGTCTTGCCAGTCAGTTGAGAGTCATGGGCCCTCCCAGAGTCTATACAGATAGCTTGGGCAAAGAAATACTGAGCAGACTATGCCCCCAAGCAGACTATGCCGTGGTCTACGATGGGTTCTTTGATCAGTACTCCACAGACCTATTTGCCCTGGCCAAAATACAGACCTACACAGATCAAACCCAGCCCTACTGTCACGTGGATCTAGATTGGATATGGCACAGCGGACCCCAAAAACATTGGCGTGACTTAGATCTAGTGGTACATGGCTGGGAACGTTTGGACACGGAAAAATATGAACTGGGGCAGAATCGTTACTACAACCTAGAAGCTAGGCGACACCTGCTAGGCCTGCCACAGATACTGCACCATCCCAATCCCCGAGCTGTGGCAGCACCCAACATGGGCTTGGTCTACATGCGAAACATGCAGTTAAATAGACGCTACTGCGATCTAGTATGGCAGGTAATTCGAGATAACCCCCAAGAATTTGGTCGAGACAGAGCTCATAACGCACTGAACATCTGTACAGTTGAACAGCACTTTTTGGGTTTCCTACTAGGGGACATGCCCCAGCTGCGCTGCGATGTGGTATTTCCGCGAAGGCCCGAACAGCCGCGTATGCCCATTAACGACATAGCTGTGCATTTTGTAGGTGAAATGAAAATGGACCGACATCCCGGCGCTAGACAGTATCGTGATCATCTGTTGAATGAACTGGCAAGCTCACAATTGATACAGGATCTAGCTAGAGAAATTGACAGCCTTAGACAGAGCCGTGATAACTAGTGTGTATACAAGCCGCGAAGCGGCAGCGGTAGCGATGCAAAAGTCCAAGCCAAAAAAGCGTTATAACAGTCTATCAGAGTTCCGTGACTATCTTGAGCAGAACCAGCTAGAAACCGTAGTATCATTTACTGGCTATGAACTTATCACAAAGACCACACGCTACTGGATGGTGGACGGCCTAGTATACGCAGAACCCCGAGGACGCCGAGCATGACACCAGCAGATGCCTTCAGCTTATTATTAATAGTGATTTTTATAGTGGCCTACAGACTGCGTGATCGGACCAAAGACCGAGAACGAGAACAGGCCTTTTGGGACTCAATTACGGGTAGTGGCCCTTGGAGTCGTAGGTGAAACAGATAGATTGGATTCCCGAACATCGTAACAGTAAACTGCCTTGGTATCAGCGTAGATACAGAGGGCCTTATTGGGTCATTGCGGTCCTATGGGTAACTATATGGGCAGGGGTAGTGGGCGTGATTGACTATCTAGATCAAGGCCCCGCTGCTAGAGTAAGTGTAGAAGTAATAGCTGAGGCTCCGCACAGTCCACAATAGTCACATACTGATCCCATACTGGGCCGTCTTCGCAGAGTATATGTATGATGCGAACAACGCCCGTGGCCTGTAGATCTAGGGCTCGCTCTAGTTGCTCAATGGTCCATACAAAGGTATGCATCCAGTATTTACACGCTTAAAAACCCAATATAGATCAAGGCCCCGCTGCTGTAAATATGTGTATGGAGCGAGACGAATATAAACAGCGTTGGTTAGAGGTCTGTAAGCGTATGATCGTGCTCAAAGGCGCACTACATACAGCAGGATACCTAGCAGGCTTTATAGTGAGCCTGGGTCGCACGGACTATCGTCTTACACGCAAGCTGGCAGAGCTGGAACGCGATCTGGGCATCAAATAAGAACTAGGCCCCGCTGCGTGGTGAGTGGGAACTGTGCGTATGTTGTGGATAGGCTGTGGATAACTTGGTGACTATTTTTATTAAGCCTCATAAACCACCGTTCTTCAACCGTTATATACCCTATTACACAGCGAGTCCAAACCCCTCAAACGGTTCAAATGGCCTAGTTTAGCGGTCTCTACAGCGGAGATCCCACTGTGGGATTCACAGTCTAACCACAGTAAAAACCCGCCTCTTGACAGGGTTCTCAACTGATCGTATACTATATACATGCTTAAGAAGCGGCTAGTAACTAACAGAGACAGCACTATGACACTACCTGATGAACGCTATCGCAGTCTGGTCCATACTAAACAGTTCCTCATGGAGCTACTCGACCCGGCCATGACTCCTAGAGTTCCTAAGGATATTCGTCGTCGTGCTAGTGCCTGCCTGCGTCACTGGCCTGACACATATCACATGACAGAGATTGCTCGCGCACTACCGCAGCACTTTGCAGAAAGGATGGAGCCACTACATCGTATGGTTCTGCAGCATGAGATTGCCCAGGATCCCGCAAAGGCTAGACCTGAATTAAAATAAAGATCACGGGCCTCTAGCTCATGCATGGTTAGAGCAACCGACTCATAATCGGCAGGTGCTGGGTTCGACTCCCAGGGGGCCCACCATATTAGTAATGTACGCACATAACGTTATGTAAATATTAGATTGCCCGAGTGGTGGAATAGGTAGACACAGCAGACTTAAAATCTGCTGCGAAATTAAGTAGCGTGCCGGTTCGAGTCCGGCCTCGGGCACCAGGAATACCAAAGTAAATTTACAATCTGCCCGTAGTTCAGCTGGATAGAACAACAGCCTTCTAAGCTGTGGGTCGGGGGTTCGAGTCCCTCCGGGCAGGCCACTCTTAAAGCAGCTACAGCTTCTACAGCAGCAATTGTGCAGCTACAGCAGACCTACAGCTAGCTCTACGTACTAGAGCGTTCTCGCTCGCGACATCTGTGGCTTTTGGGCAACGGAGTGGAGTGCCGCAGCTTGTGGCATTTTGGCTACAGTTCTATCACCCTTGAGCTTCTAGGGTTTTATGCCGTTTGGTTGACCTTTTGGGCGGGAGACCATATAATAAGAACATGATGAAGGAGCACTCAATGACACGTAAGAAGCGCGAAGACCGCAATCACATCATCTATGAACTGAGGCTTGCGGATGGGAACTACATTGGTGTCACTGCCAAGACTGAAACGACCATACTCAAGAGCGTTCGTGCTCGTGCAGCCAAGCACTTCTATCGTGCCAAAACAGAGACCAAGAACTGGCTGCTCTGTGAGGCGCTTCGTAAGCTGGCTTCAAAAGAAGAGATCGACATCGTAGTTCACGAGATCGTACGCGGTAAGGCGGCTGCTCACAAGCGTGAAGTAGAAATCCGCCGTAGTGTTAACCCTACGCTGAATACGGATGTTCGTGGGGATTGACACAGAGCAGAAAAGGCAGTATACTAGAGTCATAGTTAAAGGAGCGACAATGTACACTATAGAGATATACAAACGAGATCGTCGTAGTAAAGCGGGTGAGCGACTAGTACACAAGGCAGATCACGACACAGACGATCGTTCCATGCTGGAGCACACGGTCAAGCACACGTGGTCTGCGGCCCAAGGGTATCGTTACGAAATCCACGAGACCTGGGTCAAACGAGTCAATTTGATGGGTGGTAAGGAGTACTTGGAACGTTATGATACTCCTCGCTACTGTTCACCTTCGTCCGAAGCCTATTGGAGCATGTAATATGGAAACTGTAACCCTTCACGCAGAAGACTTCAAGACTGTTCACAACACCCTCTGCGAACTGCGCAGCTTGGTAGAGCGCATGACGCACTCTATGATCAAGGTTGAGGAAGTGCAGCGTATCGTAGAGAGCTTTGAGCAGGGCTTGGCTAACTGCTACGAGCAGGAACGGACTCAGTGGTCTGCCAAGAACGATCACTACGATGCGGTCAAGCAGGAGCTGGGACTTAGCTCTATCTGGTCGATCTACGAAGTAGAAGAGCTGGCACAGCCGCATCCCTACGAAGGTGCTGAGCGAGTGGTCTACAGGGACCATTGGGGCGAGCTGCCCACTGTTACAGCGATCAACGGGCTGACGTGGGCTGCGCTGTGGGTTGCTGCTGATGCCTGCATACGCGACTCGGGTGACGAGCATCATGTGTTCGTAGAGCGATTCCGTAGGGACAAGAACGATCCCAGCACTCTTGTGCTGAGCACGGGCAGCTAAAGACCCTACGGTTGACAGGGATATAGTTTGGTGCTATACTAGAGGCATAGTAAGGAAGCAGGGGCGAACAGACAAATTGCAGCGGCAAAGCCAAAGCAGATGACCCCTGCGGAATTACTTAACTAAGGAGCGAAACGATGTCTAGTTATCCCAATATGAGTTACTGCATGTGCGAGAACACCTTGCTGGCCTTGCGTCAGGTTGTGCAGGCCATGCAAGAGGAAGGCCCCATGTTCCTGCAGGAGATGTCGCGTGATGAGCGGCGTGCCTTCCAAGAGCTGTTTAACACCTGCGAGGACTTCCTTAACTTGAGCGAGGAGCTTGAGGACGAAGCTGAGCAGGAGCGGGACGGACAGCCCGATGAAGCCCAAGAGTGGTACGACTTTGACCCGGAGTGCTGATATGATTAGTGTAGATACGCTGCGTCGCTGCGCATGGCTTAGTGGAGTCCACCTAGAGGAGCTTCTGCGTAAGAACTATCCCGAGGACGTGATCTTGGGTGCTGAGTTCCTGGGCATTTCAAACGGTGGACAGTTCTGTTACAATGTAACATATCCAGACGGGGACAGTCCTACGGGCATTGCCCGCAGCAAGGTCTTTGTGTGGCAGGAAAACAACGGCGAAATCTGCGCAGATTACTAAGGGGTTGACAAGCCCCGCCCATGGTGCTATAATAGGGTCATTGTTAACGTAAAGGAGCGAAGGAAATGGGAACTAGGTCACTTACTTTTGTCTACGACGAAGGTAAAGCAATCATTAATCTGTACCGTCAGTACGACGGCTACCCCTCAGGACACGGACGCGAGCTTGCTGAGTTCCTGTCACCGTTCACAATTGTTAACGGCATTGGACGCAAGACTGAGAACATTGCCAACGGCATGGGCTGTCTTGCAGCTCAGTTGGTAGCACACTTTAAGACTGAAGTTGGGCAGTTCTACCTGCATCCTGTTTCTGCTAAGGACTGTGGACAGGACTACGAGTACCATGTACACAAGAACAGGGTTGTGGTTAAGAACTACAACGGCAACGAGATTTTCTCAGGCGACTGGGAAATGTTTGACAAATTTTGTTCCGCTGAGGAGATTGCGTGATGAGTAAGATGAGTGAGCTGAGCTACGACATTGAGCAGCTCTACATTGAGGGTATGAACGCAGGGCAGATCGCTCGTGCTCTGAAGTGCCCCAAAGAGCTGGTCCTGGCTTGGATTGCCAACAACGGGCTCACGCCCTTTGATGAGTGGGAAGAAAAGGCACAGAAGCGCCTGATCAAGGATCTGATAACAGACGAGTTCGATCCCTATAATACCCTTAACAGTTAAAGGGTTATTCAAAATAGGGGTTGACAGGACCCTTAAGAGAGTGCATAATAGAGTCATTGTTAAACAAAACGGAGCGAAAGATGGCTACACTAGTTGAGATTGTTGAGGGTTCCTACGGTGCTCGCAAGAACTTTATCTACCCAGGCATGCGCCTGCAGATGGTAAGGGACTTTGACGGCGAGGCCATTACGTGCCTTGCAGGCGAAGAGATTGAAAACGGACGGAATCCGTTTAAAAAGATCCGCGTCAAAGTCAAGGACATTAATGCGTTCCGCGTAGTGTCGCACATTGACGAAACTGAGCCCGTAGGCGACAAGAGTCTTGTTCAGCTCAAGGTGCAGGACTCTGCGGTTGCGCATTTGAGTGACGAAGAGCTTATTGAGAAGACTCGCGCTCGCTTCCAAGTACTTACGGACATGACCAAGGCTGTCAAAGCAGGCGATGTACGTGCTATGATTGTTTCGGGTCCCCCGGGTGTGGGCAAGAGCTTTGGTGTTGAAGAAGTGCTCACCAAAGAAGATCTGTTCAACATGATGGGTCAGCGAGCTCCCAAGTACGAGATCGTCAAAGGTGCTATGAGTGCCATTGGACTCTATGCTAAGTTGTTCAAGTACAGTGGCGAGAAGAATGTGATTGTGTTTGACGACTGCGACAGCGTTCTGCTTGACGACTTGAGCTTGAACATCCTTAAGGCCGCTTTGGACAGTTCCAAGAAGCGTACCATTTCGTGGAACACGGACTCACGTCTGCTTCGTGCAGAAGGTATCCCGGACAAGTTTGAGTTCCGTGGTGGTGCTATCTTCATCACTAATATTAAGTTTGAGAACGTGCGTTCCAAGAAGTTGCAGGATCACCTTGCCGCTCTTGAGAGCCGTTGCCACTACATTGATCTGCAGATGGACACAGACCGTGAGAAGGTTCTGCGTATCAAGCAGATCGTACGCGATGGCATGTTGGACTCATACGAGTTCAGTGATGTGGCTAAGATTGACGTCGTAGACTTTGTAACAGAGAACCGTTCTAAGTTGCGCGAGCTCAGCCTGCGTACGGTGTTGAAGATTGCGGATCTGCGCAAGAGCTTCCCGGACAATTGGAAGGGCATGGCTGAGGTCACTGTTATGAAGAGGGCGGCTTAATGGACTCGGTTCAGGACACACTGGACCGGCGACTCGTAGGGTCGCTAGGGTGCCAATATATAGGACCAGAGCAGGACCCCGCAAGGGGCCGGCTCGAGTTCTGCGGCTCTAAGGACTTGTTCCCGGGCAAGAGCTATTGCCTAGATCATGTTTGGAAGATCTACCAAAAGGGAACCAACATGGGGAACAAGCGTAAGGTCAAGGCCATTGAGAAAGAGCTGCTTGAGATACAGCGTCTAGAAAAAGGTGATGAGGTTTTGGACAATGAAGACTGATAATTCTACAGTAGTAATGCTGGCAGTGATAGCAGTGATTCTGCTGTTGATTGCTGGACCGTTTATTGTAATTTGGAGTGCGAATACTCTGTTCCCGGCACTGGCCATTCCCTACACTTGGGAGACTTGGTTGTCTACGATCCTGCTAGGCGCCTTCTTTCGGGCGAATGTTACGGTAAATCGGAAGGATTGATGTTGACCTTGTCCAATAGTTGCGCTATATTAGTATCACGCTGTTAGTAAACAGCCACAACAAAGGAAACTTAAACATGAAGCGATTCAATCCAGAAACTAAGACTTTCAAGGTCTTCAATGCCCTGTATAACGGCGACGCCCTTACTGAGAGCACCGCTACCAAGCGTTTTGGTGTAGGCAATCTCCGTGCTGAAGTTAGCCGCATCCGCCAGAACGGTTATGCTGTTTACAGCAACACCCGCAAGGCTGGTAACGGCGTTCAGGTCACCGAGTACGTGATGGGCAAGCCCAGCCGTGAGATCGTTGCTCTCGGCTACAAGGCTAAGAGCCTCGGCATCAGCCTGTAAGGTTAAAGTTCAAAACGACCAAGCCGATTCGCTCCCGGGGAGGCACGTTTGGGAAGGGGTCTTAGGACCCTTTCTTTTTGACCTGACTGTTGTTAAAAAGCCACAGCCCGGCACTCTATCCTGTGGATATCCTGTGGATAACTTTTTGGTTGACAGCCCTGCTCAAAGACTATATACTGTAGGGACAGTAAACGATTGGAGCGACTATGCAGAACCCTACCTTTACAGCAGACCAAGTTTGGGCCCTAGCCGTTATTGCAGATCGCATCAACGGTGGTTACAGTAAAGAGGGTGAAGGTCACTTTGACGAACAGACCAATCAGTGGGTCCAAACCAAGAGGCCCAACAAGGTCATGGTCAAGGAGTGGCTGCGCGAAGGATCTATGACTCCCGTAGAAGCTGACATCGCTGAAGGTCAGCGAGTCCGTAATCACTTTAAGGGTCTGCTGCTCAAGCAGATGGCGGGCAAGATCAACGACTTTGAGTCGCAGGCTCTTAAGATCGCTCAAAAGGATGAGTTCACAGGACGTGACCTGTTGGACTTTGCCATCATCAGCTGTCTGCCTGCATCAGCTCGTAGGGATCAAGAACGCAAGGACCTTGTGCGTGAAGTTATGGCCTCTGCCCAGTTGCAGGGTTCGTTGGGACAGAAGATCGTAGGAGATGCTGAAGTTATCAGCAGCCGCTACTCTGTTCAATACGGCAAGTTCCGTATCAACGCTCGTATGGGCGAGAGCTTTATTGACTTCTGGTTCACTCGCGAACTGAACAAGGGAGCTACAGTACGCCTTGAGGGCAAGATTAAAGCACTTCGTGGCGATAAAACAACACAGTTAAACTACGTGAAAATTAGGGGTTGACAGCACCCGCAAGAGGTGTTATTATTACGATACTGGGAAATTAGTTCAACATTGTTTTTAAGGGGTTAGTAAATGGCTAAAGCACAAGATGTTTCCGTTCGCCAAGTAGGTCCTAAGCGGGCTATGCGAGCAATCCGTAAGGCGCTGAGCACTCGGCGTCCTGTGTTTCTGTGGGGTCCTCCGGGCATTGGTAAGTCGGACATCGTCAAGCAGATTGGCGAGACTGCTAACCGCCCTGTGATTGATGTGCGTCTTGCACTTTGGGAGCCCACTGACATCAAGGGTATTCCCTACTTCGATTCCGTTCAGACTAAGATGGTCTGGGCGCCTCCTGCAGAGCTTCCTGTGGACCCTGAGTCCAATGCGATCATCTTCCTTGATGAGATGAACTCTGCTCCTCCGGCTGTTCAGGCTGCGGCCTATCAGTTGGTGTTGAACCGCCGTGTTGGCACCTATGTTCTGCCCAAGGGTGTTGACATTGTAGCGGCTGGTAACCGCGATGGTGACCGTGGTGTAACTTACCGTATGCCTGCTCCGCTGGCTAACCGCTTCGTCCACTTGGAGATGAAGGTAGACTTTGATGACTTCCAAGATTGGGCTACGCTCAACAAGGTGCATCCGGATGTGGTTGGTTATGTGGGCTTTGCCAAGCAGGACCTTTACGACTTTGATCCTAAGGGTGCCAGCAAGAGCTTCGCTACTCCGCGTTCGTGGGTGTTCGTGAGCGACTTGCTCAACGACGAAAACGATACTGATGTGGATACCCTGCATGACTTGATCGCAGGTGCTATTGGTGACGGTTTGGCTGTGAAGTTTATGGCTCACCGTAAGATTGCAGGTCGCTTGCCCAAGGCTATCGACATTCTTACTGGCAAGGTCAAGACACTTGAGATCAAGGAAGTGAGTGCGATGTATTCCTTGACTGTGAGCCTCTGCTATGAGCTCAAGGAGACTGCTGAGCGTAACGACAAGAAGTTTGACGATCAGGCAGACAACTTTTTCCGTTACATGATGGATAACTTCCCAACTGAGCTTGTGGTTATGGGTGCGAAGACTGCGCTCACTAACTATGAGCTTCCGCTGGATGCTACAAAGATGAAGAACTTTGACGAGTTCCACAAGCGGTTTGGCAAGTATGTTTTGAGTGCAATGGAGAACTAACCCCCTCCCTGCGCAGGGGGGAGTGCCACCCAGGGTGCTCCCCCCACTTTTATTGCGCGAAAATAGGGGTTGACAATTGGGCGCGGTGACTATATAATATAAGCATATTAAGGAGAGCGACATGACTAATGATCCCGTAATTGAAAAGCTCACTACCGCCCGCGTAGGACTTCTGCTTAAGGCTCCGTTTTTCGGCAACATGGCTACCCGCATGAAGCTCGTTGATGCTTCTGACTGGTGCCCCACTGCCGCTACTGACGGACGCTCATTCTTTTACAATGTTGGCTTTGTGAACAAGCTCAGCATCAAGAAGTTGGAGTTCCTGTTTGGACACGAGATTTGTCACGCTGTCTTTGATCACTTTGGTCGCCTAGGCTCGCGTGATCGCCAGCTCGCTAACATTGCACAGGACTTCGCAGTCAACCAGATCCTTGTAGACGAGCGCATTGGTGAGAAGATCACTGAAGTTAAGATCTGCCAGGACAATAAGTACCGTGGTAAGGCCTGGGAAGAAATCTACGACGAACTATACGAGAAGGCTGAGAAGATTCCTATGGAGCAACTGCTCAAGGAGTTAGGCGATCTTCTAGACGAGCACCTTAAGGAAAGTGGTGCTGGCGAAGGTGACGGTGATAAGGATGGTAAGGGCGGTCGTCCGCGCATCTCTAAAGAAGAGCTTGAGCGCATCCGTAACGAAGTCAAAGAGGCTATGATCCAAAGTGCCGCGGCCGCAGGCGCTGGTAAGACTCCTGCAGGCATTCAGCGTCTGATCAAGGACTTGACTGAGCCTAAGATCAACTGGCGTGAATTGGTGCGTCAAGAGATCCAAAGCATTGTTCGCAACGACTACAGTTTTCAGCGTCCCAATCGTAAGAGCTGGCATAGTGGTGCTATCCTGCCCGGCATGAAAGAGGCCACTACTATTGACATTGCCATTGGCATGGACATGAGCGGTTCTATTGGCGACGATGATGCTAAGATCTTCTTAGGCGAGATCAAGGGTATCCTGGACCAGTACGAGGACTTCAAAGTCAACATTTGGTGCTTTGACACTGAGATCTACAATCATAAGGAAGTGTCGCAAGACAATGCCTACGACTTGGAGGACTACGAGCCTCAAGGTGGCGGCGGTACTATGTTTGAAGCCAACTGGGACTTCATGAAGGAACAGGGCATTGTGCCCAAGAAGTTCATCATGTTCACAGACGGCTATCCCTGCGGTTCGTGGGGTGACGAAGACTACTGCGACACGATCTTCATTGTGCGCGGTAACACAGGCGCAGAAGCACCCTTTGGACAGACTGTGATCTACGAAAAAGACGTGGCTTGAGAGGGCTGAGTGCCTGGGGGTGTTGTGTAAAAGCAACACCCCTTTTTTACGGCTAAAAACCCTTCGGTTGACAGGGCTATCCAATTCTGCTATACTATGAGCATAGTAAGAACTTAGGAGCGCAAATGATCTATCCTGATTACTTCACCCAGCAAGACATCATGGAGTTCGAGTACGATCTCAACAAGATCATCGACATCGAGCGCGGTGAAGGGTTTTGGCTGCAGAACGCAGAGTGCCAGGTTGTGGCACAAGAGCAACAGGAAGCAGAGATTGCACAAAGATCGGTTGACAGCTTCTTCGTTTGAGTGCATAATAGAGTCATAGTGATTAACAAGGAGCGAAAGATGATTGCAATTACCCCTGAGCAGGTTCCCCAGATCGTAGCAGAAGCACAGACTGCGGCCTATGAGGCAGCGGCCAAGTTCTTCCAAGAGCGGTTGGGTGGACGCGATCAATACGCCTGTGGCTTTGCCTGGGTTAACATCTACGGTGTCAAAGGCAACACCCGATTGGGTAAGGCGCTGAGTGCCGCTGGTGTTCGTAAGGCCTACGGCGGCGGGCTCCAGATGTGGAATCCATCGAAGTTTGGTTGCCAGAATGTAGACACCTTGGAAGCAGGTGCAGAAGCAGCCGCTGATGTGTTCCGCAAGTATGGCTTCGAAGCCTATGCTGGTTCGAGGTTAGACTAATGGAGGCGGTGCGTGAGATCACTGAATGGAAAGTGGAGTATCGCACCCCCAACCACGATTACCTACTCGACGGGGACAGGATCGTGGCTTACAGACCCTGGGGCACGGAAGAGATCCGTGTGCTCAAGGGCAAGATCAAGTTGGATCGTCGCGGACGCAAGTTCGAGAAGTTGGATAAGAGTGCCTTCAAGGGTTACGACAAGCCCAAAGAGTCCTTGGTTGTAGAAGTTAAGGGCAGCAAAGGCAACTCCTACTTTGTTAACAAGGAAGAGGGATCTTGCACCTGTCCAGGGTTCCAGTTCCGTGGTAAATGTAAGCATTTGGAGCAGGTATGAGATATTATATTGTGAGTTGGGACTGCAATGGTGTAGAGTTCTTTGAAGAGATCACTGAGCACCATCCTGACAACTGGGCTAAGAACCATCTGTTTGATTCTATCAAGCAAGTCAAGAAGGTTCAAAAGCCCTTGAGCTTTAGCACACAGGCCCTGCTGCTTAGGGCACAGGCTAACATGCAGCGTCACTACGAGATCTATGTGTTCACCAGCGACGAGGGTGTAGGCGCTGAGGACATTCAGGATTGGTTTACACGGGATCCGCAGAGCTTTGCAGATTGGGTGCGAAAGTACCATACACAGAAGATCTGCGACTATCGTGCGCAGGGCAAAGCGGTGATCGTGTAAGTCATTGATTCTATTAGCCCTAAAAAAGTGGTTGACATTTGGGCTGTAGAGTGCTATACTATTGACACAGTAAGAGATTAGGAGCGAACCTATGTATTCAGAGATGTTTCGTAAGAACCCCCGGAGTTACGCACTCCAGCTCGCAGAAGAAGGCTTGGTCAATCCAATGGACCTGCTCACTGCGGCACTGAACTTCATGAGTTATGACGAAGTTCGTGAGATGCTGGATGCTAACGAATTGAGCCCGCGTTTTGATGAGGAGTATGAAGATGCCTAATTGGTGTAACAATACCGTCATAGTTCGTGGATCCCAGCAACGAGAGATCAACAGGCTTGTTGAAGCGTTCAAGGCCGGCGAGTTCTGTAATGCGGTAATTCCCATTCCTGAAGAACTTCAGAATCCAGCCACAGGATCCTTCGGTGGCGAAGATGCTGAGGCCAAGGACAAGTTGCGTGAACAACTCACTGCCAAGTATGGCTACAGTGGTTGGTACGACTTCTGTACAGGCCGTTGGGGTACCAAGTGGGATGTTGGTGGAGACGACAGTTCTATTGATGTAAATCCAGATGGACTGCAATTTATAGCGCACTTTGAAAGTGCCTGGGCTCCTCCAATTGGTGTCTATGAGGCGCTGGTCGAACAGGGTCTTGAAGTAGAGGCTTATTACTACGAATCCGGCATGGGCTTTGCGGGTCACTGGGACAACGGTATCGATGACTGTGTTAGCGATATTGGTACGCTGACTCCCGACGAGATTCGCGAGAACTATCCAGAGATCGACGAACACTTTGGCATCTCTGATCAATTGGAAGAGATGCGTGAAGAAGAACTCATGCAAGATGATCTATATCGCTGGACCAAAGAGGGCGGCGAGAAGTTGGAATTGGTGAACTCATGAGAACCTATAGGTTCGCATTTATAGTTGAATGTGCTTCTGAGGGCAAGCCCAATCTTGCCCGAGTGGAAGAGATGATTGATTTGAACATGCAGGATCTGGTTATGGACGACGAGTTTATCGCCGCCCTTGACGAGAGTGAGAGTGTCACTATTCAAGTGATATCACAATTTGGACAAACTGATTCAAATAGTGGTTGACTTGGATTGGAATTGGCATTAATATAGTAAACATACCAACAACGGTATAACTTTAAACACACAGAGAGAGGTAATTGATCATGGCTACTGATAAGCGTTTTGCGGTTGCAGGTGTTTCCACCCAGGCGGGTGATACTAAGGTTCGGTTCGCGAATGATATGATGCGAATTAAGATCCTTCAGAAGAACGGTCATACTGATATTAACTTGGTCGAGCTGCCCAGCGAGATGACCAAGAGCGAAGCTGTTGCCTATCTGCGCAGCATCGAGTTCGGCAAGGGTAATGCGACCATCGAGTCCGCTCTTGCACATGTTGAGAAGAAGAATCCGGTTGCGGTGAGCAAGCCGGCTAAGGCAGTCAAGGCCACTAAGGCCAAGGTTGCTGCTACGTCCGATGAGGATGCTCCTTTCTAATCGATTCGCTCCCGGTTAGATGAGTTAGGGGTGTTGTGTAACAGCAACACCCCTTTTTTATATGTGGCCCCGCTGCTATACGTGTGCGTACAGATTGATCTTGACTTCTAGATAGATTGGCAGTACAATACACTTACACTGAAACACTAAGGAGCGATAGATGGACATCAAGCAAATCAATTCCGCGATCATGTTTGGCGACTTCACAGACATTGAGCTCAGCTCTGTACTAGATGCTGTCCGGTTCGCCAAGGCCAATCTGCAGAAGCAGGTCAAGCGTAACCTTTCGCTGGGTGCTTCGGTCAAGTTTCACAGCGTCAAGCGTGGCGTGACCATGTACGGTACAGTGAGCAAGATTGCACAGAAGTATGTCACAGTCAATACACAGCAGGGCCTGTGGAAAGTGCCTGCTAACATGTTGGAGGTAAATACCTAACATGAGTAGATTAGAATACTATTCTAGACCACTCGTTGCTTTTGACCCCTACAAGAAAGAGCATCGAAAGTATTACGCACAGTTCCTTGAACACGGCGGGTGGGGTCACTGCCCAGTGCGTTTTATCTGTCCTGACGAAATTGGTATGAGTTTGCCTGATATTATTCGTCAACAGTTGGTCAACTATTATATGGAAAAGGAATTCAAAATTAAGCCTAGAGAAGGCTCGTTTGGATCATCAAGGAACAATTATGGTTGATGTTCTTCTACTCCTAGCACTATTCTTTTCTGGGTTTGCTCTAGGTTTTAAAGTCAGTGATGTTTGGCACACCCGAATGATCCGTGAGATTCTTGAGCGTGCTGGGCTTGATGACGAAAAGCTACAAAAGGTTGTGACCAGTATTCGTTCCGAACTACCCGAAGGTCACGAGGATGGTTTGCCCAAAGTCGAAGTCAAGATTGAACAGCATGGTGGTCAACTCTATGCTTACCGTGCAGACAACGACGAGTTCCTAGGACAGGGCACAGACCGCGAAACGCTGATCGAAGCGATTCAAGTAAAGACCAAGGATAACTTCATTATGGTTGTGCGTCAAGACCAAGGCGGCGACCTGTTGCAAAAAAGCAACTAATCAAAGGGGTTGACACGGTCCGCGATTGGCCGTATACTAGTGGCAAGCGAGTTAGGGGTGCCTGGGATAAGCGCCGGAGAAGATAGCCCAGGTTAAATGCCAAGTCGATAGTGGCCGCAGCCCTCCGCAGAAAGACCCTACGGTTGACTTTGGTATCCAAAGATCGTATACTAGAGTCATAGTAAACGAAACGGAGCGAACAATGGCCAAGTTGCTGATCCAAACCCAAGTCTACGAGAACTACGGCGATGCTGACAAGCCCTACTGGAAGGCCAAGGGCGGCGGTGACTACGTGGTCAAGAACTTCCGTAAGTTCAATGCTGTCACAGAGACCGTGATGGCGCTGCGCGAGCAGATCGAAGCAGACAACGAGTACCTGCGTGAGCACATCATTGGTTGGGAAGTGGTTGCTGATGACTACCTTACTGAGTTCGAGCGCAGCCAGCTGGAGTACGAGGGCAAGATCACCTACCCTGCCAATGAGTTGGTTTTTGGTTGACAGCGGGCTCAAAAGGCCGTATACTAGAGACATAGTGAACAACAAGGAGCAGACAATGATCGAAGCAATCCGTGAAATGCGTGAGCAGGGCCTGAGCTGGTTTGACATCGCAGGCGAGTTCCTGTGTGCGGCCTTTATCATGATTGGCTTCCCGGTTGGCTTGATGCTGCTGGGCGAGATGATGGGATATTGAGATGGAACTGCAACTCAAGAACTCTAGACAGCACCAAATTGCAGACGCCTTGTGGGCCTGTGGCAGTTTGGAAGAGACCGAGGCTGTGATCGAACAGTACGGACAGGAAGCCGAGCTGATCAAGGAGCTGATGTACCTTGGTTGGTTGGACGAACAGGTTACCCAAATTGACCCTGCGGTCCGTAGGCTTTTGGCTCAATTCGGTTGACATCCGAATTAGAATCAGGTATACTGTAAGCACAGTAAGGAGAACGCGATGAAGACTTTGATTGCCGCAGTGATTGTGATGTTTGGTTTTACCGCCCAGGCTCATGCTTGGGGTGATCGAGAGCAGGGCGCCCTGGCTGGCGCTGCTGGCGTTCTCCTACTGCAACATATCCTTAAAGATCGCAGCCAGCAGAATGGTTATCCTCCTGTGTACACTGGTGGCCAGCCTATGCCGCAGCAGCCGCAGGTAGTCTATCAGCAGCCGCAGGTGCCGCCCATCCAGGTCATCATCAGCGACGGATTCCGTGGCCAGGAACGAGTGTGCCGTACCGTTCAGATCTGGGATCCCACTGGCAGGTTCTACTACGGTGATCGACGCGAGTGCGGTTGGGTTCAGCGATACTAACATGTACCGAACCAGCTACAAGATCTACTACACCAAGGCCGCAGACCTTGAGAACAAGATGGTAGAGATTGTGGCTGCTAGTCAAGACCAAGCCATTAAGAAGTTCCTAGAGCAGAACAAGGACGGTGCAGATTGTACCATAACTAGGTTGGTTAGGGCAACCACAAAGACTGTGGCATCTACGCAACAATAACCCGCCACTTGACAGGGCTTTTGTTTTTTGCTATACTAGAGGCATAGTAAACAAACAGGAGCGTAAATTGTTTAACACACTAGCTAAAGCTGTTTTGCGTTATAATAAAAAGAAGCAACTGTATAAGTTAATTGTAGCATTTAATGTAACAGAGACAAATGCTAGAGGCAACTATAAGTTTCCTACGCAAAAAAAATGCGACTTTGTTAGCGGAGATATAGATATAGCAGACTTGGGACGTGTGCTGCAAACAGCAGAGAAAGCGTTGCGTACAAACAACATAGTTATAGTAGAGTAATTTTAACACAGCACTTGACATTTGGATAGTGCTGTGTTAGTATACACACACTTACTTAATAACTAGGAGCGAAAAATATGTTTGCAACGACTAAATTAGTGCGTAAAATTGTGCGCAATTTGCACAACGATTTTGGGTACACATACACAGACGAAAACAAACGTGCGAAGAATTTGCGTTATGTTACGTTTGAAATGTATAGTACACGAAAGGCAGAGGCTGTAAAAAGCGAACTAGAAGTGCTGCTTAAACTGTTGGGCTACAAGAACACAGTTAAGGTTACGACTAGCAAGGAACGCGAACGTTATAGCGGAGGTAGGACTTACTTGCGCATTAATAACTGCGTATTAGGGGACTAAACTGCATAGCATTTAGGGGCTTGACTTTTGGACAGGGCCCTGCTATTATACACACACTATGCAAAAGAAGTACATTGTAAAGCAAACGGTAACTTATTACGCAGAAATTCTAGCAGACACAGCGGAAGATGCGCTGTGGACTGCGGAACAAGAAGGGCGTATTGAAGTTGAGGCAGAGGCTGTAGAAGGTGACTGGGAGGTTGTTGCATAAATGCAACGGCCTACAAAGGGGTTGACATTTGGCAAGCCCGGCAGTATAATAGACACATAGTAAGAAATTAGGAGCGAAAAAGATGGGAATGTGGACTACAGACAACCAGGACACCTTGAACGATGTGCTCAAGGCCTTTAGCCAAGCAGCCCGTGCATCACACGATGCGCCCTACAGTTATGCCTACGAAGCAGGCTATCTGCAGAGTGTGATCGTGACCTTGGTGCCCGACTTGCCCAAGCGTAAGCAGAAGCGATTGATCGAAGACATGATCAAGGCAACCCAACGCCTAGAGAAGTTGGCCGTTGATCGTATGCTGGAGAAGCAATAATGGAAAAGGTCATACAAGACGGCCGTGTGGCCGTACTGGTCAGCCGGGGCTTTGGTGCCGGTTGGTCTACTTGGAATCAGGAGCGTCCTGAACTGCTCTTTGATCCCTTCATTGTGAATCTGCTCCTAGAAGATCCCAACGAAATGGACAAGATCAAGGCCTATATGGATCTCAAGTATCCGGATGCCTACACGGGCGGTCTTGAGGATCTTGTGGTTGTGTGGGTTCCACAGGGCGAGCGGTTCCGCATACACGAGTATGATGGTGCCGAAAGCGTGATCTTAGAATCCGAAGAAAGATGGGTGATAGCATGAAAGATCAGATTGGACAAGAGATTCTAGTGGGTGCCAAGGCCATTTGGACTGCCTACAATGCTCAGTGGATTGGTCATGTGATCAAGGTCACTGAAAAGACCGTTTGGTGCCGACCCATCCACCCTTTGAGCCATGTGAACTCCTGGCGATTCCGGCCCAGCCACAAGAAGGTTCTAATTCTAGAAGACTTCCCCCGAGAAGCCATGATGTGGATGCTGCGGGGACACGAGTTTGATCGACAGCAAGGATAGATCATGGGATGGATAGTCTATGATGAACGCACCGGAGACCTGCAGAAGTATTACAAGCTGAGATCCACTGCTCGCCGCATAGTCACTCAGCACAATACTGAGCGTGACTACACCTTCTACAAGTACCGCCCAGACAGCCCGTGGGCCTGCTGCGAATACCGGGACTATGAGGGAGTCTTGATGGGTCTAAGAGGTGAAGCTCTCAAGATGTGGCAATTCTGCAACAAGAAACCCTAGTGGTTGACAGGGTATCCAAAAGATCGTATAATAGACACATATTAACACACTAGGGAGCGAAAAATGGCTAAAGTAAACTACGACAACTTCTCCAGCTTTGACCTCAACGAAGCCTGTGATCACTTTGACTGCACCAGTCAAGCACAATGGCGGAAGATCGGCAAGTTCATCGTAGCAGATGGACAAGAGTACTCAGAGATCATGGAGAAGGAGTTTGACTTTGAGGACACCACAGACTACGAGTACGCGGCCTTTGACGCAGGCGTCAAGTATGCTCTGACCAAGATGAATCTCGCGCTAGAAGCCGCAGGCATAGACATTGAGGTCAAAGAAGTAGACTTGGTAGAGTCTATGGGCTTTATGTTAGTGCGAGCTGACGATGACCCCGAGAGCTTTGTCAAGCGAGCTCTTAAGAAGCCCGTCATGATGGTAGAGAGCTGGGTAGACTAATTTGGTTGACAGGGCTCGTCCAAACTGCTATAATTAACACATGACAAAGACAAACGATATACTGCAATGGACGGGCGCTTTCTTTATTGGCGCTGGACACGTACTGAACACTCTGGGCAGCTCTTGGCACGAAGATCTGTGGAACATTCTGGCATTTGCCCTGGGCACCCTACTGTTCCTAGCGTGGACTATCCGTGTGGCAAACAAGCCACAGATGGCTGTGAACATCCTGGCACTGGCCACTATGACAGTGGGTTTGGCTAAGGCATATTTTGGTTGACATCTAGCTCAAACGATCATACAATAGACACATAGTAAGAACTTAGGAGCGTTTATGAAGACTGCCACATTACACACAGAAGAAGCCTCAAACAAGTATGCGGCCTATATGAATGCTCGTGTGCGCTCATATGCTGCCTCTACCGGCTACACTGACAAGCAAAAGATTGAAGCAGAGCGTATGAAGGTCGTGCTCAGCATCGTCTACATGTTCAAGGACATCTACGTCACTTACCGTAAGAAGTTCATCACAGTCAAACTAGATCAAGCCCGCGTTGCAGATCGAGTCAGTTTGAGCGAGCTGGAAGCAGAGTGGATGCTGCGAGGCATTAGCAAGGCTGTAACGCCGCAGGGTGTGATCTATCGTATTCCCAAGGCTTGACAGCTAGCCCAAAAGATCGTATACTAGCGACATAGTAAACAACAAGGAGCGCGAGATGAAAGAACTTAAAGAGTTCGTAGCACGTGAGAACAAGTGGAGTGCGCTGTTTGGTACGCCTGCACTGAGCCTAGAGAGCGCCTCAGATCGCAAGCAGATCGCTGGCAAGATTGATAGCTGCCTCAGTCCAGAGAACTTGACGTGTGATGGCGAACTGAGTCGCACAGAAGTTGATCGTAAGTTCCGCTTCTTGACCAAGGCTGCAGAGCAATTGATCAAGCTGGATCCCTCAGTAGAAATCCACGAATACTACTAAGGACCTGCTATGACTGATCTAGACATAGTGATCGTCACAGTGATTGTAGCGGCGATCTTTGCCATCAAGTGTTGGATCTTAACTAAACTGTAAGGAGCTGTTATGGGCTATCGTGTGCTAGGTGCTACAGCGGATGTACTTAAGGGCTACGAGCAGCGTAAAGGGCTAGAAGGCCCGTATGCTTACCCTAACGGCCGTGTCCTGTACTATGATCCCCGGGAGGGCGCCTACTGGGATCCACAGACTGACTTCTTCGTCCCCTATGATGAGATGGCAGACCTTCACCAAGACATGATGAGGTTCATGGCCGGTGCCCACTGAGGTGGTGGGGTCATGGTGGTCGGGTGGTTGTAGGGG
>JACCDG010101133.1_pt1 | contig 21946 bp, 26 predicted proteins | sample 7442471 | NCBI WGS metagenome assembly JACCDG01 (sample SAMN15323444, study PRJNA562643) | freshwater metagenome | isolation source: river surface water | place: USA:Blue River Watershed | collected 2017-08-17 | reverse complement strand
TACTGTAGAAAGCATTGGTAAGCTAGATCCATCCCAATTCAATTGGGCGTCTCTAGATCAGCAATTAGGTTTATCACCAGTTATTGGTCCAGGTGGTGAGAGGATGCTGTCCGCTGCTGATCGCACTAAGGTTAATGAGTGGGGAACGCAACAAGGTATTCTACAAGATAGCGGGGGTTTTGGGGACTTCCTTAAGGAAGCGGCGATCAAGATCGGGCCTATCGTAGCGGCAATCGCAGGTATACCCGGACTTACTCCGGGGCTTGGGGATGCTATCTCCGGGGCAGCATCGGCTGGTGCCGCTGGTGCTGGAGCCGTCAGTGATCCGTTTATCCAGGCATTCACCCCCGATCTTGCTTCTACCGGGCTGTTCTCGGGCGCAACAGCGGGGGCTGGACTCAGCCCAACTAATCTTTTACAAGCCGTTGACGGAACAACTTCCGCACCTACGGGGGATATTCTCGGACAATACGGTGCAGCAGAAACTCCCCTTAATTTAGGCAGTGGAGTTAATGCAACTAATGATTCAATTATTCAATCAATTGCTCAAGGCACTGGAGATATCCCTGCGGGACTTTCTGGAGTAGGGGGTAACGCAGCAGCAATCACCGCCGCTGCGGGTGGGGCAGGAGTAATCCCCGGTATTACCAATGCTGCTGGACAGATCGCAGGGCTTGATGGTACAGTTAATCTAGCTAATAGTGCTGGTGGAGCAGTAACTCCTGTTGCTCAGGGGTCTTCAAGTTGGCTATCCCAATTTCTTAAGTCCCTCGGCGTAACCAACGAAGCAGGCACAATGACTTCTTCTCCTTTCCTTAAAGGGGCCGGAGCATTGCTGTCTTATTTCCAAGATCAGAACAGACTGAGTACTCTAAACGACACTCTTAAGAGTGCTGCTGATAAAGCAGATCCCTTTGCTTCTCAACGGGGGTTCTACCAAGATAAACTAAAGCAATCTTACATGGATCCTAATTACTTTCAGAATGATCCTACCTTCAGTGGTATTCGTAACATTGCAATGAATGACGTGCAGAAAGCGGCAGCGGCTAGGGGCTATAATAACTCCACCAACGTTCTTCATAATATTGGATCTCGTATTAATGATGAGGGGATTAAGTACGCAAACCTTTACCAAGGCCAACTGGCCCAGAATGCTGGTGCTGGTGTAAGCCCTGCTACTGGTGCAGGTATCCAAGCACAGGGAGCACAACTAGCTTCTAATACTCAGAACAGTGCCAACGCAAACATCGGTAGTTTCCTTCAACAGCTACCGGGAATTGCTAAACAATTTGGATTAACATAATGGCTCAATCTTTCCTTAACCCCGCTTCATTTGCTCCCAAGACCCCAGAGTTTACTGGGGCTCTTGGTGGTATCCTTCGGATGGATCAACAGAATCAATTTAACCAGCTAATGAATGACCAATTGTTTCTACAGAAACTTGGTAAAGAAGAAGCAGGGATTGATCTGGAAGAAAAGAAAAAGGATCTTCCACTTAAGGATCTTAAACGAACTAACGAACGGATTAGTTTGGAGGCAAAGCAACCATACCTAGCTCGTCTAGAACAGACGGGGGCAGAAGACACTCTTCTTGATCGAGAGCAAAAAGCTCGGATGCGTCCTATCGATTACAAGAAAGCTGTGATGGATCTTAAGAAAGGTGAGCAAGAGATGGACTGGAACAAAATGTCCAGAGAAGCTCAACTTGTCGTAGATCTTCTTCCTCGTGCTGCGCAACTAGGTCCACAGGAAGGAGCTAAATGGCTTAAAGAACAGCGTAAGAGATACAAGGCTATTGGGTACGATCTCCCTGATGAATTGGATAATCCTCAAGCTTGGAAACCTCTTCTGCAAGGACTACAAAACTCTATCCCCCACATGAGGGCGTTAGCTCTTGAAGCACAAAAAGATGCTGCATCCATTAAGATTGCTGAAATGAGGGAAGCCGGGGAAAATGCTCGTCATAGAGAACGGCTTTCTAGAGAAGGGGAACGAGACAAATACACGGGGGCTAATGCTATCCCCACAGCCATTCGTATTCTTAACGATCCCAAAACTACTCCTGAACGTAAACAAGAAGCAGAGCAAATCCTTAGTTACTACTCTAATGAAAAGGCTACAGAAGCTGCTCGCAAGAGCACCGATTCGTGGAGACAGTCTATTGATGGCCTTCATGCTACTCCACAACAAGCGGAAGAGTATTTCTCTAATGCCTACGGCATGTATGTTAACCAAGCTAGGTCACAAGTAGGGCTACCTCCTATTGCTCGTCGTGCTGATCCTAGAGCTTCTGGTGGTCAAGTAAGACAACCCGGACAAACACAACCAGCCCCATCCTCGGATGGATGGGACATCAGGCAAATACCTTAATGCCAAAATATGAAATCACGTCTCCTGATGGTAAGCGATTTGAAGTGACAGCCCCGGAAGGGGCTTCACAGGAAGAGGTGTTGGCTTACGCTAAGAAGTCTTTTTTACAGACTTCTCAACAAAGCCCCTCACCTTTTACCAAAAGTGTTGCTGAAATTCCGCAAACTCCCGGAGCACTTGTTAAAGACATTATTATGGGTGCTGGAGAAACACCAGCTAACCTGTTAGGGCAGATCCCTAGTATGGTTGGTGGTGGTCTTGGTGGTGCTTATGGTGCTATTGAAGGAGCTATTACTGGGCAGGGTGTTGGAGCACAAGCAAGTAAACGTATGCAGGAATGGTCCGAAGCCACAAGACTTTATCATCCCAAAACATACACAGGGCAACGACTAGATGAGACTATTGGGGAAGGAATTGATCTCGCCAAGAAGGGGGTTGGTGGAGCCTATCAATATATTAATGAGCCTATTGATACTGCTAAGAACTTAACCCAACGTGCTCTTGGGAACCTTACACCAGAACAATTCAAACAAAAGGAACAAGCAGATAGATATACCCGAGAGAATCGGGGGGAACTGGCTGGCTCTCTTGCAGAGGCAGCAATGTTTGCTGAGGGTGTTCGGGCTCCTCTTGCCGGTGGTCAACAGGCTATTCGCAACATACAAGAAGCTCGCCGGAAAGCTCAAGAAACCCAACGAGATCTAGAAGCTAAACAACTACAGGAAGCCAAAGCCCGTGAGGAAGCCCGTAGGGCTATGGGTAATGAAGACTTCCAAGGCCGTCAAGGTGGGGAAGTAGACTTTGCTACGGTACCTCCAGAGCCATATAATCCTACTGTTGATGCTAAACTTCCACAAGGCAAAAGGGTTAACCTAGACGCTATTGATTCGGGGGATGCTGCCGGTTCTTTCGAACAAGGAACCAAGCCCGGTATGCGGGTTGGTCCTCTTGCTACGGATCCTCTTAAACGAGAGGCAGATCTAACAGCTACCCCTACTCCTGCTGAAAGCCTCCCTTCGGATATGGTTGGCACAGGAAGAGATAGGACTGCTTACCAGTGGAGATACCCCGACGAGCAAATGGGGCGTCAAAGTGATGCCCCTTATAGTGAATATCCGCAAGGACAGGGCGCTTTGGATCTTCAGCGGCGTACTGCACCCCCTGAAAGGGCTCCAGAACCGCCTGCACAGGGCACCCTAGATCTACAACCTAAGCTAGGAGATCGGGTTGATGGTCTTAAGTATACTCCAGAAGAAGTTATTTACGACACTGCTCCAGAACAAGCGTCTAGAACACGTCAGCAAGCACTAACTGAAAGGGAAGGAATTCCATATGAAGTAATTAAAATAGCAGAGGATCAAGCTAACCGGGCAGCTAAGATTGCGGAAGCGGAGGGTATTCCTTTTGAGAGACTTGCTCCCGATACGGCAAAGGCTCTAGCAGAAGCTAGGGAGACTGCTCGTACTGCTGGCCGTAGCGCCGATGCTGCTAGAGAAGCACTTGCAGATATCGCTGAACGTACTCTTGATAACACGCCTGATGCGTGGAAGAGAGTTAAGGCTGCTGAACAACTATACGGCATTATTGCTCGGGATGCTCGGGCAGAAACCGTATTCACGGAACTAGCCAAATCTCCACACCTTAACGTGGTGGAGAAGGCAGTTGCTCGTCTTATTGCCAAAACTCTTGACCAAGCTGGTGTAGTCTTCAAGATCGTAGATCAAGAGACTCTTAACGCGGGAAGGAATCTCCGCAACGGAGCCAATGTTTCGGGGGTGTATCGCAGTCAAGATGGTGCTATCCTGATCCGGGAATTCCGGCGCGGGGACGAAAGGACTAATCTCCCAAGCCCCGTTAAAACCTTCCTCCACGAAGGTATTCACGCTATTGTAGCAGATTGGCAGAGAGTCTTCCCTGATCGTCCCGAGTCTCGTGTTATCCGGTATCTCTATGAGAAGGCTTGGAAAGCTGACATGGCCAAGACAGGCCGTAGGGATAAGGAAGGAGTGAGGTACGGGTTTACGGACGAACTGGAGTTTATCGCCGAAGTCCAAGCTAACCCGGAGTTCCGTAGACTTCTCTCTAATCTATCCCTTACTCCGTACGAGAGAGCCCACGTTGCTGCTCTAGTGAGTCAAGTAAAGAGTGGTATGACTTCTAGTGGGAAGCTTCGTACTGCTTGGGATGCTTGGCTTGCAGCAGTATCCCAGATGATTGGTTGGAAAGGTGGTGTAGATAATCTAGGCAAGGTTGCCTTTGAAGCTTCAGCTACGGTAGTTAAATCCTTTGAGCACCCCGGTGGGGAAGCAATTAGATCTACTCGTACTGTTTTTAATGAAGCTGTAGATCTTGGTCTATTCGGAGCCGACGGTAAGTTAACACAACCCCTTGCAGACTTACTTGATAAATCTAGCATTCCTTATTCTAAGCCTACTTTAGCACCATCTAGAAAAGACGTAATCTCCGCAGCTACGGGAGAAACCCGTATGCCTAATAAATTCCTTGATGATGTTGGAGGGAAGGTAGATGAGCTTCCTGCTGGACTGTACACCAAGGGATTAGGTATTATTGGTAGTATCTCTAAGATGTTTACTGAGACAGGTAACCCCATGCTCAAGTGGGCTTATGAGTTTGCTTCTAATTCTCGTAACATGTCTGCTATGAAAGCGGAGCTTCTTAAAGAAGGAGCTTCTTTCAAGTTTGGTCGTATTGAGAGTACCAAGGTTGTCGATCCTAATGCACCTGTTCCGAGATTACGTAAGTTAATCGGAAATAACGCACAAATGGTCAAGTTTATTGAGGCAGTCAACGAGTTCTCCGGGAAGAAACTTCCCCGGGAAGGAGAGCTTATGTCTCGCGGTATGTCTCAAGTTGCGGCAGACACCTACAAGGTTGTAGCAGAATCCCTTAAGACTGCTCTTCGTGATGTTAACGAAGCAAGGGTAGCCGCTGGACTTAAGCCTATTGCCGAGAAGCCCGGATACTTTATGAAGTATCACGGGGAGGGTCAGTGGCTTGCTCGTGTTGTTGACAAGAACGGAGCTACGGAGTGGTTTCACAGATTCTCTACAAAGGCTGAAGCTGACGCCGTAGCGGCTGAAATGGCCCAAAAGACGGGAAGCAAGTCTTCCGTTTCTATGGAAGCCCCTGAGTTGCGTGGCAACAAGTATAATGCCAATACGTCGGTACTAGAGCATATCCTTGATACCATGTCTGTCAGTGATCCTCGCAGAGCAATCATTCAGAATGCTGCTAAAGAGAGCCTCGGGAAGAGGGGTTTTGGTGTTCACGGATCTTTCCGTAAGGATATAGCTGGTGGGGAGTATGCCACCAAAGGTGGTAAAGTAATTAATAAGGTGGGCTCTGACTTCCTACGTACGTATGAGGATTACATTGACGGGGCTTACAGGTATGCAGAGAATCTTAAGATCACTAAGGCTATCTCCACCATACAAGCAGATGGGCGGGTACCTCCTGCACTTTCTTCGTATATCCAGAACTACCTTAACCGTACTCGGGGTGCAGGTAAGGATTTTGCTACTGATCTAGAGTCTTGGGCTAACCAAGGCTGGACTGCTGTTATGGGTAAAACTCCATTCAAGAACGTACCGGGAGTACGTCAATCTATGGAGAAGCTAAACCAAGCTTGGATGACTTCCACGTTGCTTATTTGGAACGCCAAGTTTGCCGTAGGAAACTTAGCTCAATCCACCGTATTCGGATCTCCTATTCTGGCTCATTGGAAGTATAACCTAGGTTATAAGGGGGATGTAGTTAGCTCCATGCTTAATGGATACAAGGATATGTTCTCTAGGGATGGGGCTTTTTCCAAGTACCGGGATGAGTATGCGGTACCTCGTGGGGAGATTGATCCTACCTTCATCCAAGAAGAGGGGGCTGCTTGGGCTCGTAATGCTGTGGTAGACTGGGGTGGTGGTCTTATCCTAGGACGTAAAGCAGAGTCATTCTCTCGGCTACACGCCCACAGCATGGGATTCCACTTTGCAGAGCAAGCAGGACTCAAGGGTAAAGAACTGTACAGCACTGCCGAATCTATTGCTAACGACATCATGGTTAATTACAAGAAGCAGGATAAGGCAGCTATCATTGAGAATGCCGGCATCATCGGTACCGCTATCAAGCCTCTATGGTCATTTCAAAACTGGTATTTTAGTACCGTAGGCACTCTTATGAGAGAAGCTTTTGGCCCCAAAGGATGGAGAGATCCGAAGAGAATGATCCCTCTTGTGAATATGATGGTTTCTACGTCTTTGTTTGCAGGGATCGTAGGATCTATGCCTTGGACATTCATTGACACCATGTGGAACTTCTTCCGGGATAGTCACGTAGGGAAACAACTCCTAGGCCCCAAAGTATCCAAAAAGAGCCTCAGTGAGATTGCTCTTTCCAACCTACCTGATGCTGCTTTATTCGGTGCTCTGGATGCTGCTACGAGGCTTGGAGACTCACGAGGATCTCACATTGCTGGTGGCCTTATGTCCCCGGAGATTAAAACTCCGGAGCTTCTTAAGAATCCATCCGGGTATGTGGCAGAAGGAGGTTTCATGAAGAGTGCTCCCGGACTCAAGTTTGGCTATGACGTGTATGACACTCTCAGTACTCTATTCATGCAAGCACTAGGCAAAAACGTAGCTAGTGGTGAAATGAAACAGAAGATGAAGAACGTTATGCCTCCTGTTGTAGACAGACTGCTTGACTACTTCGATACGATGGGTATGGATGGACAGGACTGGATTCTTCGTGATAGTAACCTTCCTCGTCCTAGTGCTTCAGCACGAGGATATGCCGGTGTTATCCAAGACAAGGATCTGTACGAAAAGATTAACCACGTAGTTGTAGGAAATACTCTTGAACAGGAAAGAAAAGAACGCTCGTTTAGAGAAGCAAAGAAGACTTCCGATGCTATCTCTAAAGAGCGTCAACATGTGGTAGACCTACTTGTAGATAACATCCAACACGGTGCAGGCGACTTTAACAAGCTTGTTGATAAGGCTGTGGAGTTAGGATACTCCGGTAGGGAGCTTAACCAAGCTGTTAAAGAAGCCTACACTAATCGTATTATTGGTGAGGATGATCGTAGGGCTAAAGGTAGAAGTACTTCTCGTAGAATGGAGCAACAAAGGCTTAACGAGATGACTGCTCCTGCTCGATAATAGCAATATACTTCTTGAGATCAGTAACGCGGTTCATCCATCCTTTGAAGAAGGGTTTGAACCGTTCCTGTTTTGCTAGGGTAATGTAGAAGATTGTACGAAGTTCGTTGTACCTACGTGTATCACCTTTAGCCACTAGGTGCCATTTAAGAGCTTGTGTTGCCCCATGATTTACTGATGCATCGAACAGAGCACAAGCATACCCAACAGGATAATCATCGCCACGAACGACATTCCAATAGTCAGCCTTGTAGATTTGCATAGCAGTCTCCAAGGGTAACTTCTTCATGTCTTCCTTGTCAGTATCGCCGTCTTTGTCTACATCGACGGCGTTTTCTTTTGCAGTCTGCAAAGTAATCCCGTGGTTAGTTGCCCCTCCGGGATCGGAAGGGTGGTCTACGTAACCCCCCTCATATTTCAAAGTAAATTCTAATGCGGTTTCAAATTTGGATTTCGCCACTGACTACTCCTTTTATAAACTCTTCGTAAGATAAAACTTTACCACTAGCCGGGATAAAGCCGTGGGCGTATCGTTTACGAGAACCTTCTGAAAAAACGATCCATTCATATTCTCGATTCTTCCACCTACGTGGAATGTTGTGCTCATCTAGTTCTATAGTAAACGAACTATTAACTACGTACTTTCTTTTGGTTTCGTCGTCTTGACGCAAGGGATTCGATTTGGATTCCTTTGCCTGTTCCAGCATCAAGCCGAGATGAGATTTTAATAGCTTCCAGGAAGCCTGCTCCCGCGTATAGGGCTCCAAGTGCATAATCACCTCCCGATCCAAGTGCTGAATAACGCTCATAAATCGGAATTCCACATCCTCTATTGAGGTACAGGAATAGATTGCCATCACTTCGTAACGTAAAGGCAGCGAATTCCCCGTCTTTTGGGTACAGAACATCGCTATCTTTATCGGAGGAACCCCCCTTCTGTTGTAGATATTCTTGGAACCAAAACTCAAAGAACTGACCCGCTTCAGCACAGCCCGCACTAGCGACCAACCACTCATAACCCATTCCCTCCATGCGTGTAATTTTAGGGGCAGATCTAAACTTGTAGGTACCTCCCATTAAAGATTGTCTATCTGCTGCCATTACTAGGTTTTTTCGATCTACCACGATTGTGGTCATTTTTAGTTCCTTTTAGCTCTAACAGCTTCTCTGCGTAATGTTGCACTTTAAGTAGATCATTTACATTCCGAGTATGGTGGTACCTACAGATGTATTTGACAATGTTTCCTTCAAAGAAATCCAAACCCATTAGATGGATGAAGTCCCAAGGGTTCATCGGCATTTCCTTGTAGTGAGAGCCTGCTACTTGTCGATCATTAGATTTCACAGCTATTTCCCATACAAGCTAATTCTTGAGAGCCCGTAGTAGCATCTTCTTTCTCATACTCCTTGAATTTATCCCAATCAATTTTAGGGAGGTTAGCTACTGCTTCGTTGTATTCAGCTTCCGTAAGCTTTGTGTAGGGAGCTTGTTCGTACACATGCTCCGTATGGGGGAGGAAGGCAATACCTCCGATATCATCCCAATTCTTCCACACCCATGAACCTACATCCAGAAACTCATCTTCCTTGTAGTACACGGTAATGCTAGGATTGTGCTCACACCAATGCTTACGGTAAGTCTTGTATAGCTCCAGATGCTCTAGGGCTGATACTTTCTCCGCAGGAAATCCATCACTCTTGATCGGGAAATAAAAGACAGTCTGGTTCTCTGGATGAAATTTCTCCGGTTCATTCTTTACTCCTTGAGATTGGAGAAACGGGCAGAGGGGGTCTTTATTGTCGAGACGTACACTCCGTAGATAATACTTACTAAAAGCGGGATGAATGCCGCTACTGCTAAGGACCAACTGAGAGACAGTGCCGGAAGGCTTAACACAAGTGATAGCAGCACTAGGAGTAATGTTAAGTCGAGTAGACAAATCCTTGTTAACAGAGATACTAATCTCACGTAATCCATCTAGATCCTCCGTGTTAGGTGCGCAGGTAAGAGGGTTATCGAATATGCCAGTCAAGGATACCCCTAACAGCCGCTCTTCCTGCGCATTCTTGGACCAAATCTTCCGGATATACCGGAAGTTAGTAAGGGTACTTTGGAAGGTACCAATAATTGTAGCTACTTCTACTTTCCTTCGGAGATCTTCAATTTTGTCAGTAGGTTTAACAACGACTTCTGTGAGGTTACACAGACCGTTGGGTCGAAGTATAATTTCACCACAGGGGTTTGTTCCGAATAGGACATCTTGTACATCCCTACGCCCTGAAGATTCTGCTTGTTTTGTAGAAGAAACTCGATTAAAGATTCCACGCTCGCCTGATTTAGACTCGAATAGTTTATGCCACTCTTCAATAAATCCTTCAAGGCTTGGTTTGCCATTGTATACCGCGCTATTATTGGCTAGGGCTCGTTGTGGGTTGCTGTCCCACCACTGTCCTGATTTGGCAGACTGGAGTCGGGTGTCTCCGAGGTCTGAGAGGGAGATAAGGGCGCTTCTACGGACTCCTCCGACGATGACGACATCGGCAATTTTACAAACAAGGTCGTGGCATTCGATTGTTGATAGTCGTCTACCCACCGCGCTATTAAACAGTCGAATAGTAAACTCAAACAAGGCGCGGAGTGGTTCTGGACCCGATGCTCTTCCTCCAAACGTTTTAAGACGCGCTCCGGAAGGACGCACTCTTGAGAAGTCGAATTTTGGAGTCGATCCTGAATATAGGAGAGATAGCAATTCATGATAGCTACTTGCCCACCCAGTTCGTGAATCAGGAACTCTAATCGTTGTTTCGGAATCGTTGAGAACTTCTGGGATTTCTGGGAGCTTGTTGACATATTGTTCCTCTACGGAGAATCCTACTCCAGTACCGCACATAAGGATGTACATGATTTCATCGAAAGCACGTACGTGGTCAATCGGGATATATGAGCAGTTTCCTGTAACTAAACCGCCCGCCAACGTGAACGTGTTGGTGTCAGGGACTTCTGCGCAGAAAACTTCCTCAACACGCCCGGTTGTTTCTACGGATTTGACAACCCAATGAGACACAAGTTCTCTAAAAAGGGCCTGCTTCCAAGAACATAAAAAATCTTCTTTTACACAAGAAGATCGGCTGAAAAAAACGATAAACGAGTCGGCAGTTCTTTGTCCGTAGTTTGTGGCTCCTGATTGTTTAGCAATGCGTTGGATTGTAAAACCAAGTCTTTCTGAAATACGTACAAGGAAGTCTTTTCCTTTAGGAGCAGTACAAAGAGACACTTGTGAATTCTTTGACACAGAACCATCCGCAGCCAACCATCCTCGAATAAAACCAAGCAGATAAGACTCTGTTTCATTCTCTGAAGGCAGTTCTTTTAAGGAGTGTGTTGCGGCGAAGCCGTCATACATCATAACAACTGGATCCCCGTTTGCCGACTTTGGATAGGTTACTGGATATTCACTGAAGAATCTCAGCAGTTCCCGTGATTGACCACACAGACGAACATGATATCCTTTAACACGGCCACAAGTTCTCGTGGCTGTACCATCCCCATACACAATCCCGTGCTTGACTCCAAGAAAGTAATCCGGGTCTTCTTGAGGTTTTTTAGGGGACGCAAAAACAATTTTATCTCCCTCTCTTAATGAAGACGTGCCGGTTACATTCCCTTCGTTAATAACCCATCGATGGTTTTTGGTGCAGAGGACTTCTTTTACGGTGTTTGAGTTAAGACGAACCGTGACTTTAACTAGCTCTTGTTGTCCGTAACTCTTAAACGTTGCTGGAGTCCATTCTCCTCTAATGTTTAACACTGTTGCGCTACTTCCCTCAAGGGTGCTTATTGGGATGTTACCATATTCTTTGGTAACAACACACTCATCGCCTTGGATTGGATTATAGCCGGCGATCTCGTCACGATCTAAGGCTTCTCCTGCCGTCATAAGAGCCCTCATCGAGGGCATTACTTCGAAGTCGTGAATAGCCTTATAGACAGTCTCGTACGGGAAAAGATCCCCGTGTCGAGACTTCCAGAAGTCACAGTACCTCTTGACTGTTTCAGGCCACTCTTCCCGCCGTTTTAGATCTTCATTCCACCGGGCATACCGACTCTTATAGATGAATTGAGAATAATCGTTCATTGTTATTGGATAATCATTGAAGGTTCTTGTTCCTTGTTGTTGTCCACAACAAGTTTGATCTCGTTACGCTCAACCCATCCTTTCCCCTCAAAGCCACAGAATCGTTCGTCGTTACGAACTGCTTCACAAGGAAGAGGCTCTTCGTGGATAGGATGATAGTACTCGGAGTTGGTACAGATCTTTACCTTACCGCTCTGGGGTACAGGCCCTCTCGGGCCTTGAGCAATACGGCTTACGTAGTCATCTTTGCTATAACGGCATTTGGTGCAGTATTTCATGTGGTTTCCTTTGGCATGGGTTTCTTGGGTTGGGTGAAGAACTTCTTCTTCAGTTTATAGAATATAAGTTCTAGTGTTTCTGAGCTAGGTTGAAAGGAGGATTTAACAATCTCTACCCCTCCCCGAGTATACCTCACTCGGACCCAATTGTCCCACCCACTGCCTAGAAACACGTCAAACTGGCGATGCTCATCAAGAGGTTTGATTACCATTGTTTAATCTCCTGTCTACTTGTTCGGTTAATCCTGCTACGTTAATTGAGTTGATAATGATGAATTTAAGGACTTCCTCTTCTTCACAAGGAACAAACTCATGCTTAAGGACATCAGGGTAAATAGTGTTTGAGTATCTTGCTTGTTTTGAATCTTCAGAGATAATAACTCCAACAAGTCTCGTGGCCAGCGTTTGCTTTAAGGGGTCCGTATAACAATATAAATCACTTGTTATTCCTTCCCGTTTGTACCACCTAGCTTTAGACATGGGTATGCTTTTCTTTAAACGCATTGAATTCCCTTATATCAATCCCTGAAGATATAATTAGCTTATATACCTCTTGTTGTGGGATCTCCTTCCAGAGTAGTTCTTCTAAATACCAATCGAGACCTAGCCAATCATAAATCCCTGTATAAACACGAGGAGAGGTATTCCAGTGAATTATGCTGGCATCTGCTGAAACAAGGCCAAATCCGATTACAGTCCCGTCTGCTCGCACACCACCCAACCAGACGGGAGCTTTTTCTACTTTAGCGTTTAACGTCTCGGATAAGGTGCTTTGTTTTTTCGTATAGGGCTTGTAGCCCCTCGCAATCGCTTTCACATCGAGCCACCATTGTTTTCATGGCTTTCTTAGGGTCCCGGATAATCTCATTCCACATATCTGCCCCGACAGTCATCTTTTCTTCAGGAGTACCTAGCCATGAAAGTAGGTGCCCCTGTGAACGACGAGCCGTAAGGATGTTGGACTTGAGGGAGTAGTACATATCAATGTGAGGACGTTTACTTGTGGGCATAAGGCCCCACTTAAGAAGACGGGTGTCAAGCATCTTGATATCAAAGCCTTTGCCATAATAGGTAACCCAACAGTCAAAGGACTCTAGATAGTCTCGTGCTTCCCGCACGATCTTCTGATCGTGACCCGGTTGAGTAATACAGAAGGTGGTTGGTTTAGAGTGATATGGCTTTACTGATACGGTCAAGATGGAGTTATAGTCTCCACGGAGGCCGGTAGCTTCAATATCCCAAAATGCAATGGTATTGGCTTTCTCTGTAAGTCTTAGAAAATCTTGTGCGTCTAGTTGCATGGTTATCCTTGTTCTTCACGATCAAACTTGCCTAGGTCTATTCCTTCGGAGATAATTCTCCGTAGATACTTCTGCTTTGACAGCGGTTTGAATATTTTCTTAAATATGGCTTCTTTATACCCGGTTAAATGTGTTTCTTCGCGATCTGCAAGACTATTAGGAAAATAAATCACTTTACAAAAAACATACCTTTCTGGGGAAACATGTAGGACTTCAACGAGATCATTTTTATACTCAGGATAAGGTTCTTTTCCTCTTTCCGTGTAGTACTGACCGGGTTTAACCTTTCTCTTTCCAGTTGCCACTAGGGTCTATCCTATACTTGAGATATTCTTCTTTAGTTATTTGAACTGCCTCTGCTAATTCATAGCACTCAGTATTGTCCATCTCCACTTCTTCTGTACCGTCTGTAAGATTTAAAACACTAAACACAAGAAAGGTCCGACCCGGTTCTCTGTTAGTGGTAAATAAAATTTCATATAAGAAAATTTCTGGTTTAAATCTTGCACCGTTTAAGTAATATTGACCTACTTTATATTCACGGACGTGAGGTTTTGCCGGAATTGTTTTTACTCTAGTGTTTTTGCCGTTAGAAGCCATGGAGAATTCTCATCTTGATAGCCATTTCTTCGGTAATAGGGAACCAGAAATTGCCGGGAGTTAAGGCAGTTTCTGCCATGGAAGTGCTGTCGTTGAACTCCCGAACTGGGGGAGCACTTTTATATTCACTTTTCCAAAACCCCTCAGTCAAAATGCGATCTTTAGTTACATCCATGACGTGAAAAAGTACGTAGCAATAACCAAGTATTCTTTTTGAATGTTTCGGTGGCGGATAGAAGGTTAACCATTCTCCTTTTTTAGGGATCCGATTTGCTCCATGTTTAGAAATCGAACACCATTTTTTTGGCACCACTCCATATACGTAGTCTTGCTCTTCTTGCTCAGTCGATTCCGGGGATTCATGAATACTAGCCATATCTCCTTGTCCGGGTGTTGCTTAAGAAGAAGAAGGTGCTTTTTACGATCTTGGGCATCAAACTTCCCCTTAGCTTCAATGAAAAGGGTTTTAGAAAGAGTAAAATCTGGTTTGTATGTGTGTTGGCTTTCAGGAACTGTGTATTTTAGAATGGTAGTTTCGTACTTAACAGGCAGACCTAGTTCTTTTAGTCTGTCTGCTACCCTACCCTCCCATTTGCTCTTGTAGGTCATTGGTACTCCAAATGTGGCCTGCTTTACGTCTTATATATACTAGCTGTGCTGTTAGTTCCAATCTAGCATCAATCTCCACATCGTCATAATCGGGGAGGCAGGTCTTATACGCACTCCGGGTGCTGTGATAGTACTCTTCATCCGTAGAGCACCATTCAAGTATCTTGGTTGCTTTAACTGCCCCGACACCGGGACAACTCAGCCCAACACGGGATGTTATGTTATCAGTAGTATCTCCCGTAAGTACTTGGCTCCAGAATCGATGCCTGCCCTCCGCTTCAGTAATGTGAGTGTACTTTCCCGTTCTCCAGTTGTAGTGGAGTCCGGGGACTTGTAAGAGATCCTTGTCAATGCTTACGATGATTGAATCACTGTAGGCAGAGGAAAGGATCCCTAGGGCGTCGTCAGCCTCTTCCCCAAAGGCTACCTCCGCTCCCAATTGCTCAAGCAAGACATTCGTGATGTGTTGGTAATGTACGGGCTTAGGAGCAACCCGATTGGCTTTGTATTTAGGGAAAAGCTGGTTACGAAAGTTACCCCTTGAATCAGAAAGAAACATCCTGTAATTACTGCTTTGAGTCGCATTGATAATAGTGTCAAAGGTTCGTTTAACGCGGGAAGTGGTTTGATGCTCGTTGACATCATCTGAGGCATATCCAACGACATAGACAAGGATATCTCCATCTATAAGGGCTGTCATTAAATTGAGTTTTTAAGGGCTTCGGTTTGGGCCTTAAGCATCTCTAGTTGAATTTCTTCTGGGGAAGCGTAGGCTTGTTGGTAAAAAGCTTTAATACTTGGAGCTAATCCAGTTGCTACGCCAGCAGCTTGTCCCCGAAGGATATTACTTGTGGAGACTTGAGAACTCATTTTTTTAGGCTTATTAGAGTCTAGGATAGCTTTTTTGGCTAGGTAATCATCTACCTTAATAATAGAATCAGGGGGTAGGGTAACATTCTTAGTCAGATCCGTAACTAGTTGCCCGGAGTATCCAACCCTGCCGTGCCCATTAATCTCTTCTACGTACCTACGTTGGGTAATCCGGTACTGGTCAGCAGTAATCCCGCCTTGGTAATTACGGATCTCTACGTCGTAGGAGACACTGCTGCCCGCCATAGGCTTGACCATTACGATATCGCCAACTTCGAATTCAAATGTAACTTCTGCCATTAATTTCCTTTAGGGAGTTAGTCCCGGTTACGACAATCCGGGGTACCTTCAGCTTATCTCATGGCTGAAAGCTGCTGATGAGACAAGTGGTACCGGTTAGCGGAGAGTATTACTTGACGCGGACGACGTTGTACCCGAAGGGGGTAATGGGAGGATTGCTCGTGCCCCGAATTTCGTCTGCGTGATCCTTACGGATACGGCTCCGTGCAGCACGGCGAGCCATTTCGTAGGAGTTGAAGGTGCCTTTGAGTTTACGACCATCGCGAATAAGCTTGAACATGTCTATTTTCCTTTCTTTGGTTTGTCTTTGGTTGACGAGAAACTACCCATTTCCTTACCGCACACAGTGCAGCGGTAGGTGTGCTCTTTCTGGCAAGGTGTGACTACTCGCATTCCTTGCCCGTACTTCTTATCTTGATACTCGTTTGAGCAAGTACACTTAAGCTGCATCTTAGTCTACTTCTACTTCAGGCTTGTTGTTCCCGAGAACATGGTCAGCAAAGAATTGGGAGGTATCAAGGAGTTCTTCCCTAGTAGGAGTCTCATTGTGAAGCTTATGAAACTCTAGGGCATACCCAAGACAGGACTGGGCCACAATCATCTTCTGGCGAGCTTGACGCTCTTCCTTGGTTTCCCAATCACGTCCGGCGCTATTAGACATCGGAGAGGGACGGGAAGTTCCTCCAGAAGCAGCACCACCCCCTTGTACCTCGTTGATGGATTGCCACACCCAATTACTACCTTCCTTGACTACTTTAACGTCGTAAGTCTTACCGACTTCGATAGTCTTGGCTTCGGCCCATACTTTCTCGAAAGAGACGAACTTCTTAGAGCCATCTTGACCACGGTCATTGGTGTATTTGACTGGAAGAGTATACCAAGTGTTCTTGCCTTTAGTGCTTTTCTCTGCTTCACCGATTTCCGTTACAGTAATTTGCATTATCGTACCTCTAGTTTGGTTAGTGGGATATCGTCTACACAGTGTAGACGTAGATCGTAGGACACTTCAAATACACGAATGGAAGTAAGAGTACACCCATTCTCAAGTAGATCGTCTGCAGCTTCTTGTTTAGAATCCCAAGCTTCTGTGGTAAGTACTTCTTCACCACGATCAACTCCCACTCCTACATAGATAACACGCTTGAAGTTCTCTTCTGCTGGTACATCCCGAGGGGCTTGAGCCATTATGTAATCTCCACGTTAACTACAGGCATTGTAGTAGAAACTTCTCTGTCAGAAGTTACCCAGAGTACTTTAGCAAATTGAGGAATGATTCCGTTAAGGGAAGCTCCTTCGATTGCTTTTTGTTGAGTGTCATATACATCTGTGGATATCATCTTGTTATTCCTATTTAAACCAACAACCATAAATCCTTGAATCATTCAATCTCCTTCATATCTTTCCAGTTAGGGCCTACTTTCAGTTTACACTTCATTGGAAGGTTGAACTTAGACCCAAATAGTTTTTCGAAGTTCCGAGGAATGTCTGTAAACACACCTCGTAGTTGTGATAGTAACTCGTCGTCATAGCTCTCCACATCTAGTAGAATTGAGTCATGTACAGTATTGATAAAGAACAACGGATTGACGCTACTACGCAGCCGTTTGAAGGCTGATACTCGGGCAATGCTCATCAAATCGGCCCCTAGGCCCTGTCGCTATGTTACGAGTTATCCGCATCCGATAACTCTCTATGTGTTACCACATAGGCCAGACTATATCATCACCCCTGTGGGGCGTCGTGCGCTTCGGGAACGCTGTTCCCTACGAGCTTACGCTCTAGTCGTTGCACCTTCCGGATCTCTGCGTGAAGCTGAACACCGGCTTGGCTCAGGATTATCCCAGAAGGACTTCCCCTGAATTCACACGATTATTCGACTTGGATTACTCCAAGAAGCCGCTAATGTTAACGGGGTAGTTAAGGATGGTTGTACGGGGCCACTCTCGGGCTCCATTAGACTTCGTAACGATCTCGTAGAGGTAGACACGCCCGGTAGGGCTAGTCCACTTGCCCGTCTTCTCTACGCCCCTTACAAGGGCTTGGTGCCAGTCTCGGAGACCCTTGTACTTCTGGTAATAGTTACTGATAATTTCATCCCAGAAGTCTGGTCTGTTGGATATCTTGTTAAACATAGGATCCATGGCGTAGCTGTATTTGGATCCCCCATAGATTAAACGGAATTGAAAGATCTTGGCGGTAAGTCGGTCCGGTAGCCCAAGTGTTTTCTGATTCTCCCCGTGGATGTCTACCCCATCCCAAAGCTCCTGCATAAGAACCTTGTCTTGAGATAGGTATGCAGCACAGACTACCTCAAGATTACTTGCGTCTGCTTCGATCAATGGCAAGATCGAATTCCTCTTCTGTGATAACACACAGCCTGTCCCCCATCACAATCTTAGCTTTTAAGATAATGCTCTCAGGAAGTTTAAAGATGAACGAGTTTGCTCCTAAATTGGGTTGGAAGCTAGCTATTTTTGTGTGGTGAATTTGCTGTGATTCCGGCATATGTATAGATATATAATCCCACCGGTTACTCCACCGACGCAAGACTCTCATACTTACATCCCGTGGTGTGGGTATTTGAGTTGAGTGGTACGTTGAAAGAAAAAGATAGTGCCCGAAATCTCCTATTTCCCACCAGTTGTACAGGTCTTTATAAGATACGTTATTAGAGGCTAGTCGTACCAGAGGATCAAGTACCTTGGAAGTATCGTACCACTCAGATAGGTCAATCATTGAAACCTCGATTCAAAACACTCACGGCCACCCTCCGGGATATTCTGTAGGTTGGGTTTAGAGGAAGAAGTTCTACCAGTAATAGCAACACACTGGTTGATCTGTCCGTGTACATACTCGGTACCATCAAGTAGAGCCATCTGCTTTGGGATACCTTCAAAGTAGGTACTGCGTTCCTTACGGATCTTTGCCAGTTGTTGTAGGTTGGCAATGATCTTTCGAGCAGTGCCGGTAGCTTTAAGTTCACTAAGAGTATCTTCAGCGGTGCTGTAGAAACCTTCTTTCTTGAGAGCAGTGCCTTTAAGTGGCTCCACAAGCCTAGGGAAAGGATGCTCTACTTCTTCAATTTTGAAACGGGTACTACCCGCTTTATTTCCTGTTCGGTAAACACCAACAGGCACTCTCTTTTCAACAATGACTGTTCCACCATAGAGAATAGCAGATACGTGGTCGTTAGACCTCCAATTGATACAATCGCAGTTGATAAGATTATTAAGATTAGAGTGTAGGACAGCTTCCCTAACATCGCTAGCACTACTTAACTCCTTCGATTTAGTTAGGTTGTACTTCATACCATTGTACTCCATATCAGCGAGTACTTCAAGGTCACTGCACTGTAAACGGAAAAGATTCTCGTACGGTTTGATTAGAGATCTTTGGATCTCGTAAAGCTGATATGTGGAGGTAAGGTCTCCTTTTAGATACTCCAAGAGTTCTTCCTCCGGAATAGCATCTACGTCAACGTTCATATCTAAATAATGAGATAGCGTTGTTTTCTTCAAAGGAAGATTCCGCAGTGATAGCGAGTCGTCCAAAGACGGGTATGCGGATTTCTGGTTGCTTAAAATAAACTCTGCTAGTTGACAGTCCCATAATTTTTTACCTCTTAGGTCCAAACCATGGCGCCGTAGCCAATGAAGATCAAACTTGAGATTAAAACCCACAATAAGAGAAGCACTCTTGACTCTGTTGATGAAAGCTGATTCAAGTGTGCCATTGCCTCTAGCAGAATACCAACAGGTGGGGCTAAGAGAATTATCGCAATAACCGTAGGCAACAAGTTTATTCCTCCTATCAAATGGGTTAGCTTTATTACGAAAAGCACCAGAACATTCAGTATCAAGAACCAAGACAGACATCATTTCTCCGGAGATATGTAAAATTGGCCAGTAATTTTAGCCTTTATAAACTCTTCCCTTGTTACAGGGAAATAGAGACTCGTAAACTTTTTAACTCGTTTTTTAAATCCGAGTGGGCGATCTATTGGGATGAGAAGACTTTCTTCTGGTGTTACATCTTCCCATGCAGCTAGCCCCGTTTTTCTATCGTAGATAATCAGGGCTAAAATATCTCCAGACTTTTGCCTCACACGTACCCAGTACTTTCTCATCTCTATTTCTCCAGAAGATCATTCTTTTCCAGAAGTTTTTTCTTGACAAACTCTCGAATCTCTTCTGCGTTTTGTTTTCGAGTTATAGGGTGATATATATGGAGGCCAATCTGGCCTCTAACCCAATAGATTTTTTTCATATTTTAAGGTAATCCTTGCTTTATAGAACTCATCTTCGGAGAGTTCAAAATAAAGAGCCTTATTTAGATACTGTTCCAAATATTTTAGTGCCAATGTTGCTTGCTTGTTATCCTCTAACATGTACTGCCAGTTATGTGGCTCTTCATTATCAACACACTCACTAGTTACCGTTTCTGTATCAGGATCAATAATGATAAAATGAGTTATCCCATTATTCTCCCGAATAACATATCTTTTACTCATAATATAACTTCCCGGAGAGCAAAGCTTTTATATAAACTTCTTCGGAGATTCTAACATATCTCTCCTTGTTGTACTTCAGCACATGCTCAAATTCCTCCCCACGTTCCAAAAAAGAACCTTGGTGTTTGATGATGCCATGCTTGATGCCACGAACAGGGGCACTTAGCGGTCCCCCAGACACATTTGTATAAAAAGCACCGGCATCGTCGTACTTAACTACAAAGGTTAAAGTTGGTTGTATTTCTGCATATTTCACAAAATATCTTGCCCAATATTCCGGCTCAGTCTTCGTCATTGCTAAACATCACATCGTCATATTGAGCTACATCAGGAAGAATTCGTACTTTAACTTTCCCGTGTCTATACTCTTCTTTCATTTCTTCATCCCCCATAAGCTTGTTTTTAGGTAGGTGAAAGAATCGGTAATGCTCGTCACTATTGTCGTAGGATCTTCCGATACCAAGGATCCAATCGGCTTCTCCTTGCTTGGCAGTCTTGGCATAGGCCACATCATCCATCTCTAGGTATCTCTTACCGTCTCCATTTGCGCTAGCGTGGCATACCCCAATAACAGGTCCGTACTGCTTGGCAAGTTCCCTTGCCCAAGAATATATCTGTTTGTACACAAGATCGTCCCGATCATCCTCGAAACCCTTGATCTTGTCGATAGAGTCGATGACAATCATTCCGGGGTTAAGCTTGATACATAGTTCCTCAACCATTTGCTTGCTTAGAGAAGCACTGTCGTAAATCTTGATGTTGTTATTAGTAACTTCTAGGTATTTTCTCTGAGATTCCTCGATGTTCTGTGAGATTTCCCGAGTAGTCTTACCTAGGGCAGCTTGAATATACCGTAACTTAATTTTAGTACCTGATTCTTCATTATTTAAGTGTAGGTAAGGCCGGTCCATCTGAGAAGCAAAATGACACCCCATATCCGCTAGGAATGTAGATTTACCTACTTCCGGCCTAGCAAAGATAAACCCAAAGTCCCCTTTACGCAAGCTGCCCATCATCACTCTGAGTGTCTTTAGACGCCACTTAACACCGGGCTGTCCATAACTCATACCCAGTAGTAGCTCCAGATCATCTGAGACAAATGGATCCACATCCGGCTGGATGATAGTACTTGCCATGCTTTCCTTGAAACTCTCTGTAGCGTTCAGAAGCTCTACAACAGATTTCTTTCCTTCGGACGTATCCCAAGCTACCTCGGCCAGTTTAGCAGCCTCTACGCGCTTCCTATGGTCTTCTAGGACCATATCCAGCACTGGTGTTGAGAGGTCAACGGCCTTAAGGCGGTTAAATACGGTATCTAGGGCCGCCATTTCCGCTTTCTTGAGGCCGGGATACTTGCTGTAGAAGACAGCAATGAAGTCCTCTACAGAAGAAACAGGGATATTATCTTTATATACTAGATCTATAATACTAAGGATCTTATAGAGTTCAGGTAAAGCAGATAGAAAGTAATCTCTATTAAGATAGGTATTGTATTTATGATACTTCTCACTACTAATAATAAAGGATTTAAGGATTATTAATTCATTATTCATTATTTAGGTACCTTTTCAACTAAACCATAAAGGATAATAAGTTTAGCAACGTCTTTACGGGATCTTACCTCATACACAGTGTAATAAGTATACATACCACTTCTAGTAAAGTCATCCACAAAATTATTCCGGCAGTTCTTTGTTGTATAGCCATGCACTGGAGTGTTATTGTCATACAGAAGATGTATTTTCTTACCCACTCTCCGGAACAGGAACATCCATGTCTTGGGTTTGCAATCCTTTTC
>JACCDG011091266.1_pt1 | contig 21953 bp, 22 predicted proteins | sample 7442471 | NCBI WGS metagenome assembly JACCDG01 (sample SAMN15323444, study PRJNA562643) | freshwater metagenome | isolation source: river surface water | place: USA:Blue River Watershed | collected 2017-08-17 | reverse complement strand
TTAAATGAGCTGGCGTTAATTTAGAAACAAGTGCGGAGATTTTATTAAAGAAAGGAGAAGGAATGTCGTTTGATTCAGATTCAAAAAACAAATCAGATTTTATATCTTCTGGTTTGATAGATTCAATCACGGATGTTGTAGTATCCACTGCTTCAATTTGAGCTGGGGTGGAGATACTATCACTTGGGGAAGGTGTGTGGGATTGGGTGGAGTTCTGTGACTGAAAATTTGATTGCTGGTCAGTGCTAATATTTTTTAATCTATTACTTTTCTTACCAATATTCTTAATTGCTTTTTCACCATCTTTTTCATAAATCTCCATCCATTTATAAACTGTCTGTCTAGAAACTTTCAACTCGTCTGCCACCTCAGTTACAGATTTATTCTTGTTCAATATTTCCTTTAGTCTTCTTTTAATTTTTGACATTATTTTTCAACTGAAACAAATCAAGCAAGTGTTAAGCAAAATGTTAACTGAAGTGTTAATTTATTCTCCAAAATATCCTTTCATTTTATGTGTTAATTATATATAAATAATTAGCTAAATATTTTATAAAGTGAGTAAAACTTGTGGATAACTTCAACAAAATAATTTACAAATTCCACAGGAATCTTTGCACAAAAAAACTTTCACTGAACCGAAACTTAAACCTTCTTCCCAAAATGACCCCAGGTTTTATATCCAGCAAAAATCATGTCTAAGTTTACAGTATTTTGACGTGCAGTAATCTAAAAAACAAAGTACAAAAAAATACTATTAAAATAATTGTAATCAAACTATTAGATATTTACGATAAATAATTTTTGTGCCATTGCGTATAGCTTTTTTACATTTTATGTATAAAAATTTTATTCGCATAATTATAGGCTCCAGTTTAACTATTCGACTATAAACTTGTCACAAGTCGACTTTTAGTGTGTAATATTTAAAAATTTTACATGCTCAAAATTTTGCTGGAAAATTAACTTTTGTTTGAAAATTAGTTAAATTAAATTTTTGCTGTCAGTATTTTGCAAAATTCTTTTTATAACCTAACTAGAAATTGTAATTAATTTTGACAGCAAAAATATGTTAAACTAATCACACTTTATGAATCCAACCGATAGACTCACAGAACTATTTATGCACTTCCCTGGCATCGGGCCGAAACAAGCGAAGCGCTTCGTCTATTTTCTCTTACGCGAAAATTCTCATTACAAAGAACAGCTCATCAAGTCACTTGAAGAATTAAAATTCACTGGGAAGCAATGTGAAAAATGTTATCGTTTTTTTGGCGACAAGAATGCACAACTTTCAAAAACAATGTGTTCTATTTGTGATACAACATCACGTGAGCAATCACAGTTGATGATTGTAGAAAAGGAACTCGATTTAGATGCGGTAGAAAAGACAGGTTCATACAATGGACTCTATTTTATTTTAGGAGGACTGGTTCCACCTCTTGCAGATAAACCTTCCGAGCTTATTCGTATACGCGAGTTAACGACAAGAATACATTCTGGTATTGAAAATAAAATTTTGTCAGAAATAATTTTTGCACTCCCTGTTACTGACTATGGAGATACAACAACCGAGTACGTAGAAAAAACTATCAAGCAAATTGTTGGTGTAGAAAAAGTTACGCTATCCCATCTTGCCCGTGGACTCTCCTCTGGACTTGAACTTGAGTACGTAGATAAGGCAACTTTCAAAAGTGCCCTTGATAGAAGAAATTAATTTTTTAATTACGATAAGTAATTTACAGAACTTAATTTGTATCATCTATAATTAGTATAAGATTCTAAAATAGTTTCTAATTAGTGATTAATATTTTTACTGGAATTTTATTTTGATTTCAAAAACTAAAACATGTCACACATTGAGCCAGTGTCTCTTTTCTTGAATATCAATTATTTTCTTGTATCGCTAACAAATAAAACCTTATCATTAATGTTAAAAAAATTAATTCTAGAAGTAATTCTGTTAATTGTCCCCTCTTTCCTTCTCTTAGAAGAATCAGAAAATTGTTGATGGTTTAGAAATGTTAAAAGTAATTCAAATAGACAAATTACTAGTTTTATTAATTCATGATTATTTTCTTTTATTTAGAGCAAACTGAAATGTAGATGACAACTAATTAGAAATGCTATTAATGTAGAAAATAATTGCAAAGAAATATTAAATAATAAACCCATAGTGAGTATATACAAAAATATCCCCCTAAGGATATTTCTGAATGTTATTTCCTACGACTAGCCTTTATTAGGGCTCAGCTTTTGTTATTCGTTACCTGGGAGCGCCAGATCCAACGAAGCATTTTACATCATAATATTCTTAGGGGGGATCGATCACGTAAGGAGCAACTTCTGACGTCCACTTTAATTTCAAGTGGTCTACTGCAATTAGACAACGTTATTGACAACTTATCAAGTAAGTTATCCACTGTTTGCACTTTAGTGATTCTGTAGAGTTTAATTTAAGTATGTTCTATTTGGTACAGAAAAAGCTGTCTTTCGACAGCTTTTTCTTTAATACCCTACCTATTTACTTAATTGCATCAATCTTGATACTCATAAATGGCTGACGGTGACCATTACGCTTGTGATAACGTGACTTTTGACGATAACGTACAACCATTACTTTATCGAGCTTTCCTGACTCTGTAATTGTTGCTGATACAGTAGAACCTGCGATATATGGAGCACCGAGTTCGGTCACTTTCCCATCATCTTTTAGTACCACTGATTCAATAGTAATCTTATCTCCAACCTTATAATCGCCCTTGATTTTCTCAACTGCGATTTCGTCGCCAACTGCGACCTTGTATTGCTTTCCCCCTGTTTGTATAACTGCGAATGACATAGTGGAAGGATTATACCTTTTTTTGAGCTTTTATGCAATAGTAATGATTATTCCTCATCAAAGCTAGGTTTATCAAGTAATGACGGCTCGATTCCAATCGCTTCCCCCGTAATACGAAGCACATCCTTATCAACCTTCTTCAATTCCTTATATGCCGTATTATAATGGTTCACACTGGTTCCAAGTGTCACCCCAAGCTTCTTCATATACTCTTCATATGCATCAAGATGCTTACCGAGCTCCTCTACACGCTGCTGTATATGTTTTGCACTTTCTTCAATCTTAAACGCCTTAAACCCATATAATACTGACTGTAGATATGCATAAAATGTTGTTGGTGAAACAATAATTACCTTTCTCTTATTATATGCATACTCAATCAAATTCTGAGTATTCACCGCACCTTTCGATACTTGATTAACGAGTAAATCATAGTAAATCCCTTCAGCTGGTATAAACATAAAAGCAAACGGTAATGTCCCTTCTTCTGGGCGAATGTACTTTGAAGTTTCATCTATACGCTTTTGTATGTCCTTCTTGAATTCATTCTGATAATAGGCCGTATCTTCTTCATCTGTTGCATTCATAAGACGTTGATAATTATCCAATGAATACTTCGCGTCAATCGGAATAATTCCTTCTTTTGTATGAATAATTGCATCCACTACTTCCCCATTCTTAAAATAGTGCTGCATATCGTACTGACCTGGGGCGAGCATATTCGAAAGGATAAGTTCAAGTGAAGCTTCACCAAGATTTCCTCTCTGCTTTTGATGTGTAAGAACCTTCTCAAGATTCTGCAATTGCTCAGTCATTGAGAATACTTGTTTATTCCCCTCCCTTACTTCAGTTAAATCACGAGTAATGTCATTCATCAAACGATTCGCTTCAGTACTTTGGCGATGAAGCACTTGATGGAGGTCAGCTGATGAGCGTTCAAGTTTGCCTTCTACAGTACTACGCAATCTTTCAAGCTGGTCTTGAAGAATAAGAAACGTTTGATCATCAACTTCTTCAACTTTTGGTTTACGAAAAATAATAACAAGCAACAATACGATAATAATTCCCCCAATAATATAAATAGGTAATAATTCCATGTAAGAATTATACCATGTCAAAAAAATAATAAATCATGTTATAATAATCAACATTATGCAAGAACAAATAAAATCATCACTTAAGCCAGCAATGATTGCAAAGGATACAGTACGCGTAGGTACTATCCGTATGATCATGGCAGCATTTACAAACGAATTAGTTACTCAAGGCCATCCACCAACAGACCCACTATCTGATGAAGATTGTCTAAAGGTTATCAAGAGACTATCGAAGCAAAGAAAGGATTCAATCGAACAATATACTGCAGCTGGTCGTCCTGAACTAGCAGAGAGTGAGTTGGCAGAACTCGCAATTATAGAAGAATTCCTCCCTGCTCAAATGTCAGAAGCAGAAATCGAAAGCAAGGTTGCTGCAAAATTAGCAGAATCACCACTAGACCCAACCAAGAAAGGGCAATTTGTTGGAACCATGATGAAAGAATTGGGTAGTAATGCAGACGGAGCACTTGTAAAGAGTGTTATCGATAGACTTACTTCATAATTATAAACATGTCTCCTGTTAAAAGACTTACTCAGGATGAATTTGATGCTCTAAGAATAAGGATGGAGCCAATTGGTGATGAAACACAACCACAAAGAGCTTTAAGGGTTGGTAATGAATTTCCTAGTGATGTTATTACAGCATACATGTATCATAAAAAAACAAATGGTAATTACGGACTGGATACCCCAACAGAAATAGAGGTCGAGCCAGAACACCCAGTCAATGATGTACCACCAGTAACACAACTAAGTAATAAATCAAGATCAACTGGAGAAAGAGAAAACGATCCCCCAGAAATAGAACCTGTTCCTGGAAAACCTGGCGAATTCCAACAAAAAGATTTATTCCGTTAATATATAAATATTTTATTCAATAGTATACATATATTTGATTATATTATAATTTGATAGTAGAGTATCTATATATAGCACATTGAACAAGAATCTAAACAGGCCATCCGTTTAAGGAGATACTTATGCCAAAAGTAAAGGAAGTTCACTACTTGAAAAATGATGAAAAAACCCCCGAACAAGTAGCAGAAATGCTTCTTTATCTGACAAGAAATCTTCCGAGCACTGATTCGTTCTGTGCAAAATATTACAAAATACGAACATATCTTGGGCCTAGTTTTCCCGAAGCATACACGGATCTCCCCGAAGAAGTTCGTATCATAATTGCAAGACATAGGAGAACTAAAAATTAAAGCGACCACTTAGTGGTCGCTTCCCTTTTGTCTTTATCTACAACTGTGCTAAATTTTCTATTCTAATTACACATCACCGGCACAGCTACCCGTATAGTTTGAACATACTGATAAGAATAACTTGGTTTTGCGGATTCAAATACCATAGTACAAGGAACCTTATTTGGCAATGTATCATTTATTCTAACTTGGAATTTCGTCCAACCTGGTACTGACCAATTACTTGTTGCTTCTGCCTTAGAAACCGACACAACTTGTCCTACATTATTGACAATAATAATAGGAAACTTCCCTTCTTGAAACATTGTGTTACGTGCCTCACCTACAAATGATAACCCAGTATACGCGTGACCACCTTCATATATCGAAAGATTGCGAACATATAAATTTCTCTGTGAATAACCTTCCGAATTAACATTTTGATTTGAAGCAATCTGATTTTGGCTATCAAAAACTACTTCATTACTATTATTACCATAAACTACTTCTTTCCCATCCACTGTATAAGATACGTATTTGACTTGTGCTCCTCCTTGATTGCCATTATATGTATTACCGTATCCGTTGTAAGCATCGCCATGTATATATAAATTCCCTGTTGCAGTTTTTTGATGGCCAAACACTCCTTTCCAGCTCCCTGGTGCAGGTAGCCATGCTCTCGCTTCTGTGGATGTACCATTTGCCAGAAATATAGAACGATAACTAAGTCCAGGAATAAGGGTTGAAACTAACCACCAGACAATTGCAACACAAAATAATATTACAGCTATTTTAAACATAGCTGAAAGTAAATATCGAATAATTCCCATCATGTTTTCCATCATATTATTGTGCTAATTTTTTATTACCATCACATGTGTTAGGCGACCAAAGACCTCTTTCGCTTGTACGAGCAAGTGTTTGTAGTTGTCTAAACTCATACTGATATTTATACGGCTCAAGATATGTATATTCATATGCATATCCTTCTGCAATCATTTTACGGTTAAGCATTTGACCGTCTTCAAGATAAACGTATGCAAGTAATCTATTATATGCATCACGAAGACTCTGAGTCTCATCATACTCCAGACGAACTATTTTGCCACCAGCTATCTCTTTCATGCGCGCACTCGCTTCTTTACCGAAACATTCAACTGCACGTCGTGGGTCAACAGTTTCTGGGGTATTGATACCTATCAATCTAACCTTCTCATCCTTTCCATTCATTTCGATATGAATAGTATCTCCATCTGTTACTTTTATTACATTATAGTAAGTCCCGACTGTATTCGGTGATGTTGTAGGAAGACCTAAATCGACAACTCCGACACTTTGCACATGATAAACATAAGCCAACACAACAATACCAATATAAAAATATGCTATGATTTTGGCTCCTTTTGGCATTTCTACTTTCGCTGACATATTAAAAGTTTAACACACATTAGGCACTGCAACTTTATGAGCTAATGTATAAGTTGCTATACATAATATAATCAGTCCAATATATCCAATTTCTTGACCTTGATATGGAAGAAGTGAGAGCATCGCAGAGAATCCGAAGAATCCCAAAATAACACTTAGTAATGCGGTTCCACATGCCGCACAACCTATGCCAAAAAATGCGAACAAAAGTCCAAGTCCACTATATAATCCACTATGAAGAAGAACTTCTCCTCTTAATCTCATATATGTATATGCGAGAGATAAATTTATACCACCCAAAAATGACCCTAGTATAGCTAGAATAAGTGCTCCAGCGGTAAATTTATTTTCAAAATCAAATAAAGTGGACAAGGATAGTAACAAGCGTTTATTAAATGGAATATAATCAAAGCTAAAAATATTATATACAGCTTTTCCATTTACAGAAATCAAAAGAAGTAACAAAAAAACAATTGTTGAAATAATAATAACCAAACGACTATCTCTCCTTCTAACAATTAAGGTTAAGCTGGTGACTAAGTGCTTCATATATATAGTATATAGTTACTAGTAAATAGTTGCTAGTGGAACAATAAAAAAACAAAGAGCGACTACTTCGTGGTCGCTCTTTGTTCTATGTATAAAAACTACAAGCTAATATCTAACGGCTTTCTATCTTATCTCCCCTCCAACTTTCTTTCTTTTGGAAATAAAATCTTCCAATTGTAATATTTCTGTTTCAATAGCTTCCAACCATTCTTCTTCTGTGCCGTGAGCAGCGTTTAATTTTGCTTTAAAATTAATGTATAGTGGGTAAATTAATTCAGGATCTTCTTTTATAATATCTGCGAACTGTTCCTGTTCATCATCAGTCAATAATGACAAGCCAGTTTCAAAGGCTCTCACTTCTTCAAAAGTAAGTTCGGATTCCTCTAAAATTTTGCTCAAATCATTGCGGAGTGCCATAAAAATCAATAAAATTATTATCCTGTATTAATTTCTCCTTTATTTACAAGGAGAAACATAAGTTCACTCTCGCACAAAACATGCACTCCGTCAATACCTACTGTACACAGGCTATTTTTCTATCTGTTTTTTATTTTTTACTAATTAAGAAATTTGAGCTCCTCTTAATGATGCAAATGCAAGTAGTGACGCAGCGTGTACTGCGTTTTTGTTAAAAGGAACTGATGTCTGCAATCTATCATCAATTTTTTCTGCGAGGTGGAGTGCTTCCATATATCTTTTTTTAGCTAAATCATGATACACAAGAATCGAACCTTCAAGCTTAACATCAGGAGATTTTACTCTACTTTCTGTTCCTACAATTGCTGGAGCTTTTGGTGCAAATTCTTGTGACATAAAATTAAATAAAAAATATTTGGAGTAATTAGACATGAGTATACCCCCTTCTTTTATATTCGCGCAAGTGATTTTTTTATGTTGTTATGTTGATAAGAAGAAACCTAGATAAAACAACAAAGTACACTGTCAAAAATGTATAATTTTATAAAATTCACATCCGTCAAGATTGTTTATTATTGCAATTTTGTCTAGAATAAATATATAACTTACGGACTTGGCGACCTTCTTCGTCGAAACGTATGATTTTATTGTCGATGTACTATTAGTACACCTCCGCGAAAATCATTGTTTCTCCTTGAACATCATCCAAGTCCGTAACTTCTATAATTTATGGAACCATCAATGAATAATTTTAGCGGTCCAGAAAAAAACATCAACCAAATTGCTGTTCCAGAAAAGTCATCCCCTGAAGCAATTGAATACGTTTCAAAATTTCAACATTTAAAAGAAGACTTAGGGAATTTATTTAATATAGAAGTTACAAGTGAAGTGTCTCTTTCGTATCCATGGGTAAAAGATGAGATGTATGAGAAAGTAATAGAGGACTTCAATGCTGGCAAACCTTTTGCTCTTGATTATATGTTTGAGGAAGGATTGCTCACAAAAGAAGATTTAGAGGAACGTGGCATCAAGAATTTAAAACCACAAGCATTAGACATATTAAAAACATTCAAGGACCCTCGCCTAACAACAATAAGAAATCTTTTTATCAATACCGGAATATTAACAGAAGAAGAAGCGAGGGGTACAGTTGATCGTTAGGACGTTATTCGTTATTAGTTAATACAAAATAATAATTGCGTATGTCATACCAGGCTTGAACTGGTATCCAGTGTTCGTATCCATATGGAAAAATGTTGTTAAATATGTTAGTATCTTTGGATAGTTTATAACCATAAATTATATAAAAATTGTTCAAGCTAGCTCTATATACAATAGAAAAAGCGAATGGGTTTCTAGTAATCTATAAACATTGGCCGAGAAGCTTGGCTTCGATGGGTTCCGTAGCTAGCAAGCGAAGGAACGTAAATAATCCTCAGTGTACGATTGAATAAGAGCGAGAGGAAGTTTGATTACAAACAAAATATACAATGGGGTATCGTCTAATAGTAGGACATCAGCGAGTGAGCTTGCGAACGGTCAAATAATGCGGTCCTTAGTACGAAGGACAATAAAGATTAGATAACGTACTTATAAAAAACAATACTGGGGTATCGTCTAATGGTAGGACATCAGGTTTTGGTCCTGAGTATCGTGGTTCGAGTCCATGTACCCCAGCCAACTCGTGCGGAGTTCTGACGCTCGGAGAGCGTCGAGACGTACGAGATCTATACAGTTAATGCATAGCTACTGAGTGTAGCCAGCCAAATCTAAAAAGTACCCAAAAAGGGTACTTTTTAGATTTTAAGTCTTTAAATAATTTATAACACCCAACTATTTTTCTTTATTAGACCAAGTACATTGATACATTCAACACCCATAAATTTACAAACATCAGGTATCTTACCTTTATCGTAATTTTCCTCAGTTATGATAATTAGTTTACGATTTTTTGCTTGAGCCACCAACCAAGGATCTGCATGGAAGGGTTTTAATTTTTTCTGATGTAGAAAAACAGGATACTTGGCTCCTATTTGACTGATTATCTTCCCTTCTTCTTGATACTCATATGACTTGAACATCTTTTGATGATCTAGTTCATTTATCCAATCAACACATTCCTTAATTCCACCATCTTGAATTTCAAGTCGAACCTCTTCATGTGAAATAATTTCACCAGAAAGAATCATTGGATATATCTTTTCCCATAATGTTTTAAAAATATCTTTCGGGTATTTTCTATCACCTTGAAGAAACTCATTTAGGGAACATGTATCTATTACATAAACTGGTTCTTTTTCAAAAAGTGTTCTCATTATTTATAAAATTTAACTATTTCACTTTCGACACTTTTCAAATTTTTTGCTTTAGTGTTTAGATAATCAGCAGCAGCCTCTGGTGTTATTCTCTCTGAGCTTTTTGCTTCTAGAACCATCTGAACAAATGTTTGACCTTGATTATTAATAACCTTTTGAGCTTGAGTAACTAAAGGGATAAAAGGATCGTCGGAAGAAAGATCAAATTTTTCTTTTCTTTCTTTAAGAGTTTCATCAATAAAATTCTGAGTTACAACTCCTTTTATTTTTAAACGATAAAGTATAACGTCTAGACTTACATTATAAAATTTCTTTTGGTCTTCACAAAAATTTCTTATATCTTCTTTTGTCTTTAAATTATGGCTCATAATTTTTACAGAAAAATCATCTTCTGGAACTAAAAAATTTGACGCAAAAGCATTACAAAACTGCTCAACAGGAGAGGATGTCGTTGTAAAATCATTACATATTGAGTCTTGTTTTAACAAGATGTGAGCAAATTCATGCATTAAAGAAAATACTTTTGGTGCATATCCAAGTTCAGTGCCGTCTTTGTTGTTAATAACAATAAGATATGGTAATTCTTGAACAAAACAAAAAGCCCTACCATCATCGACATTAAAACTTCCTTTGTAAACGAGGATACCTAATTTTTCTATATTATTTCTAAGTAACCTAAAAAAATTTAAAGTGCTTTTTTGTTTAGATTGTGTTTCAGTAGTTATACCTAAAATTTCTCTATATTTTTTTGCTAAAACAATAGGATCTTCTTTTAGGGTATGTTTTTCTAATGACTCCGAATTAGTATAATAATCTTGAAATATTTCTTTTGTTACATACTGAACTCTTTTTGCTTTTCTAATTTCAAAAATTGTTTCTGTTGATAAGTCATGACTTAACTTTGCTGATGTGTGTGTTCTAAAATCCTTTGGTATAAAATTTTCAACTGGTGGATTTGGTAGGAAAAAGAAAGACAGTGGTCTTTTATATAGACACGCAAACTCCTTAAGCAAATTAACATCCATTGGAGCTTTATTAGTTTCAAGCTCTTTAAGTTTTTCTTTAGTTAAATCAAAATGTTGCTTTGATTTTTTAGAAAAATGATCCAATACTTTATTTGTATCTTTTTGTACAATTTGCCTAGCATAGTTCAATATATGAGGATTTATTTCTACGTAATCAGCCATAATAAAAGTATATCATTATCTTTTTAAAAAAGACCCACCACAACTTGTATTATTTGCTATAATAGACAATATGACAACAAAATGGAGCGAACAATTTCCTACAGATAATCCAGAATTACCTCAACTACGCACGGTAATTGAAAATTCCATTAAAGAAAATAATCTATCCGAAGAACAGATAAACACTCTTCACAAAAACATAAGTAAGTTAATAATAGAAACTGTTCCTGAACTCATTTATATTGACCACTCTGATTCCTTGCTTTGGGAAACAGGTTTTGAAGATTGTTCGAAAAGAATTCTAATTAACTTGAAACAAATTGGAATAAAATAACTAATAAAATAAAATGATAACCGAATCTAATCCATTGACCTATGGTGAAGTGAATAGTGCGAATATAAAAAAGATACTTGAAATTCTATTTGATGACCTTGGTGAGAGTTTTAAAACATATATCTTAGAAATTAATGATTCTACTTCTTATTTAAAAATAAAAACTTCATATAAAAGTTATACGATTATTTTCAATAATTCAGAAGAAACAAATATAGATAATAATGGATCAGAAAAAATAATTAACATAAGTATTAATTTATTAGAGGATAAAGAAAAAACTAAATTCTTTTTAAGAAGACAATTTATAGCGGATGAAGAACTTTTTAATTTATATCTAAAAAGAGGAAAAGAAGTTAAACCCCACGATGCACAACAAAAAGCTTTGTTCAACCTAAAAGAATCAAGGGCGGCTGGGAAAAACAAAGCAATTGCTATTTTAGCAACAGGTTTAGGTAAAACAATTTTATCTGCTCTAGATGTTAAACAAACAAAACTAGAAAAAATTCTTTTTATTGTTCATATTAACGAAATACTAAAACAAACAAAAGAATCTTTTGAGCGTGTAATTCCTGAAATGAAAGAAGAAATGGGTTTCTATACTGGTAAACAAAAAGATAAAGATAAAAGAATTTTATTTGCATCCATTCAAACAATTGGTAAACAAAAACACCTTGAATCATTCCCTGTTGATTATTTTGACTACATTATAATAGATGAAACCCATCACACTGCAGCCCCAACTTATACAAAAATTTTTAATCATTTTCGTCCAAAATTTTTCCTTGGACTAACAGCAACCCCTGACCGAATGGACAGAAAGGACATACTAGGTTTTTACGAAAATAATGTTGTATTTGAAATGAATCAAGAACAAGCTATTGAACAAGGTTATTTAGCCCCTTTTCAATATCTTGGATTTAAAGACAATATAGACTACTCAAATATTTATTTTAATGGTTTTAAATATGATACAAAGGATTTAAACAAACACTTACTTATTGATGCCAGAGATCAGGAAATAATAAATAAATTTAAAGAATTTGCAGGAGAAAGAAAGACTATCGGTTTTTGTGCATCAATTGAACATGCAGAAAGATGTGCACAAAAATTCAATGAGGCTGGAATTAACTCAATAGCAGTTCATTCACACAGTGAAGGTCTTGATGAATACGAGGACAAAAGTAAAGAAATGCTTATTAAGCATTTTAGACAAAATAAATGCCAAGTTGCTTTTGTTGTAGATATGTTTAATGAAGGCGTAGACATCCCAGATGTTTCATGTCTACTATTTCTCAGACCAACAGAATCAAAAACAATTTTTATTCAACATATGGGTAGAGGTTTAAGAATAGCTCCTAAAAAAGAAAACGTATTAATCTTGGATTTTATTGGAAATTACCGTACGGCAAATTTAATCCTTGATGGACTCAACATTAAAGGAGGTATTCGTGGTTTAAAAAAAGTTAGTCGAAATGGTAAAGAGTTTTTTGTTTATAATCTAAATGATTGTGAGATAGTTTTTGAAACTGAGATTATAGATATTTTTAAAAATAATGAAGTTAAAGAATCTTCTATCATTAAAAATGATGTAATAGCAAAAGAATGGATAGAATATTCTGGGTATTTAGAGAAATGGACGAAAGATAACTTATATTGGAAAAGAGGACAACAAAACCAATACTTTGAGGTAAATTTTGAAGGTATAAAAATTATAAAAGAAAATCCAAATATAACAGAAAAAGATTTTGTATCAAAAATTCAAATAATAGTTAATGAAAAATATAAAGGTAAAAATATGACAGCTGGTTTTCGTGCCTTAATGATAAGTAAAATAACTGGTTTTGTAACTTCTGATTCTCCACTAATACCCACTCTTCCATTTAATAAAATTTATGAACTTACTCAAGATTTTTCGAAATTAGAGATATATCAAGATATACTCACATCTCAACTTGAAAAAATTTTATATTGGAATCCAATATATGGATCATATAATAAATATGTTGATCAAACAAAACGCGTATCGTTTAAGGATTTTAAAATTTATCCATTCTTTTTTATATATGATGTTTTATTAAGGTTAATTGATGATTATGGTGCAGATCCTGCTATTAGTAAATTTGAATTTAATACATTTATAGCTATTACGAAAGAACATTCGGAGACACAGGAAGTTACAGAAAGAATACTAAGATTTAGGAATGATGAAGAAAAACATCAAACAAAAAAATTACTAGAAACAAAGAATAATATTGACCCAAGATTTTATGGAATCATTCATTACAATAAATATATAGAACAGGATAGAAATTCTATAAAACTTAAACCTGAATATATTGATGAGATACGAAATAAAGTATTAAGATTTAGGGAAATCTATTGTTCTGAAAGGCTTATCTTGTCTACAGAAAAGACTCAAAAAATATATAATGACATGTTATACTCAGATATAGATATTTTGAGCTATCATGAACAACAAGAGCGGTAATTGACCTTATCAATCAATTCTTGTTGATTTACTGATAACAAGTGTCAACAAGTTTTAATTTTATGAAAAAAATTACCAAAAATATCACCGCAGAAACACACCCGTCCCACTACATGATGCATAAGTATTGGGGAAGAAAACCACACAATGTGGTAAGTGATTACATTTTAAATTTTACAAAACCAGGAGACACCGTTCTTGATCCGTTTATGGGGAGTGGTGTTGTGGTTATTGAATCTCTGAAACACGGAAGAAAAGCTATTGGGGTTGATCTAAACCCTATGGCTTGTTTTATTACAGAAAATACAATAAATAAGGTTAATTTAGAAGATTTTGATAAAGAATTTACAAAAATACACGAAAAAAATTACAAGAAGTTTATAGAACTGTATAGTACAAAGTGCCCGAAATGTGAAGATGTTGTCCATTTTGAAAATTCAATATGGGATTATGATAAATTTTCAAAAATACGAGGGATGTGCCCAACTTGTGGAAAATTTATAAAAAATACGGATAATTATGATCAAAAAATATTAAAAAAATCTGTAGAAACTTTTCACAAACTAGATAAAGAAAATAAGATATTCTATCCAAAAGATGACATTTTAAAATTTGTAAAAAGAAATGGAAAAAGTAAGTTAAATGAATTTTTTACTGACCGTGCATTAGTTATATTGGGTTCAATAATAAAAGATATTAATACTATAAAAAATGAGGAAGTAAAAAAACTTATACTTCTTTGTTTTACTTCTATGCTACCAAATGTTTCAAAAATGATTCCTGGTAACATTGATACAGTTAACGGAAAATCTGGATGGGTTATTAGTAAACTATGGGCACCCAAGGTTCACACAGAAAAAAATATTCTAAATAGTTTTAAACATAGATTTCAAAAAGTTAAAAAAGGAAAGATGGAACTTGTTGATATCTTTAAAGAAAAAGCAAAGATTTTAAACATAGACGCAACGAACCTTAAAGTTATTAAAACAGATTCCGTCGATTACATTTTTACTGATCCACCATATGGAGATAGTATCGCTTATTTTGGTTTAAGTATGTTTTGGAATGGATGGCTAAAGAATAAAGTTAATTACGAAGGAGAGATAATTTATGACCCATATCGTAATAAAAAATATGAAGACTACTCATTAAGAATGAAAAAGGTCTATTCTGAATTATTCAGAGTACTAAAGGATGGTAAACACCTTTCTTTCACATTTCATAATAGAAATTTAAATATTTGGAAGGCTGTTATGGATGCAGTTACTGAATCTGGGTTTCATTTAATAAATGTTGTATACCAAGAGCAAGCTGTTGCCTCTGGAACCCAAGGTATAAACAGAAACAATACTCTTAGAGGTGACTTTGTTTATAATTTCATAAAAGATACGTCGATTAAACAAAAAGAAAAGAACATTGTAAGCAGAGACAACGAAAAGGAAATAGTAAAGAAGATTCAATCATGGATACAAAAAAATAATGGGTCTATTTCATCGGACTCATTATATGAAAAACTTATACCTTTTATAGTCGAAAAAAACTTGTATGTTGACAAGGACGGGCAAGTTACAAATATTGAATCCTTGTTAAGGAGTAATTTTAATTATAATCAGAGCAAATCAAAAGAATATGGCTGGCAAGAAAAGTAAATTAAAAATAATAGATTTGTTTGCGGGTGTTGGTGGAATCTCTTCGGGTTTTGAGAAAGCTGGTTTTTCTATTGTCTCTGCAAATGAATATAAAAAGGATATTGCAAATACTTACACCAAAAATCACCCTAATACAAAAATGATTGTTGAAGATATAACAAAAGTAAAATCAAAAGATTTGTTAAATGGAGAAACTGATATTGATGTTATAGTAGGAGGCCCCCCTTGCCAAGGTTTCAGTATGGCAGGAAGAAGAATTAGAAACGAAGGGGCATTTTTAAATGACCCAAGAAATGAACTTTTTAAAGAATTCCACAGGATCGTAAAAGATATAAGACCAAAAGTTTTTGTTATGGAAAATGTATCGGCTATGTTAAACATACACGGAGGGGCAGTTAAAAATGAAATTATAAAACTTTTCAAAGAAATCGGATATGATACCGAAGTTAAAATTTTATTAGCTGCAGATTATGGAGTCCCCCAATTAAGAAAAAGAGCTGTGTTTATCGGCAACCGTATTGGAATTAATCCAGAAAGTTTCTTTCCAAAACAAACACATGGAATCAATGCAAAAAAACCATATGTTAATATTGCTGATGCTATTTTAGATTTGCCTGAAATAATTGCAGGGGGAGGAGATTTTGAGTTAGACCACAGAAATAACACAAATATATCTGAATACCAAAAAGAACGAAGATCAAAAACAAAAAAGGTGTATAATCATCAGGCAACGAAACATGATCCGAGGATTATTGACCTATTAAAAATAATTAAGCCTGGACAGGGAAGAATACACATTCCAAAAGAAATGCAAACTAAGTCGGTTCATAGTGGTGCTTTTGGTAGGCTTGAAAAAAATAAACCAGCATATACAATAACAACTAGATTTGATACGCCTTCTGTGGGTCGTGTTACTCATCCAACCTCACACAGAGCACTTACACCAAGAGAAGCTGCAAGGATCCAATCTTTTGATGACGATTTTATTTTTTATGGAAACAAAGGTTCTATTGGTATTCAAATTGGAAATGCTGTACCACCTTTACTAGCTAAAGCTATAGCACTAAAAATAAAAGAACTTTTAAGTAAATAAATATGCCAGAAGATTATAAAAAATACTTAGTCAATAAAGATAATAAAAACTTTTGGAAAAAAGCAAAACAAAAGGAATATACGAGCGATGCTATAAATAAAATCTATAGTGATTTAGTTGTTAATTTTAATGAGTTAACGACAAGAAATAGTATCACTCTTCGTTATTTAGGTCTCGTAATAAATCACGGTGCTGATAAACTAGAAATTTCAAATGCAGGAGAAACATTTTTAAAATCTCCTTACAAACAAAAAATACTGGATGAACAAATAATGAAAGTCTATTTAGATTGTCCTAAATTGAATGACAACCTATCAATTAAAGTCGTTCCTATGGAAATTCTGCTCCGCTTACTCTATTCACTGGACAGTATTTCTTTCGAAGAGTATCAACTTTTTGTTTGTTGGATAAATAATAAAGCAGAAATTTCGTTAGTTATAGATTTAATTGATCAATATAGAAAATCTAGCACTAAGGATGACTATACAAAAATATTAGAACAAAAAAGTGCCGATCTAAATATCAGTGATTTTTCTGATAACGTAAAAAGGTTTTTTGATATGCTGGCAATATCTTCATACATTAAAAAAGATAATGAAAATAATATAAGTTCCAATCTCTCAAAGAAAGATATAGAAATAATTATTGAAAGTTTTTCAATAATGAATTTTGAATCTGATGAATATTTTGAATATCTAACCACAAATAATGGTTGGCAAATTTATACAATTAACCCAAACTATATTCGTGTAATTGAAAGTTTAGAGAAAAAAACAACTGAAGAACAAGAAGAAATAGTGAACAAAATAACTGAAGGTTTGAAGTTTCCAAGTATTAAAGATATAAACCCTCAAGTTGTGGAAATGATGATAGATGAAAATGTAGAAGTAAAAACAGAAAAACATATAAGAAAATCTTCCACTCCGTATAAAATAGATTTCGAATTAAGAGATAGCAATAATCGTCAAGCAGGTGATTTTGCGGAAAAAATAGTTATAAAACATGAAACTGAAATTTTAAGTAATTTAATTCCTGAAAAAATAAATGAAATAAAACAAATATCCTTAGAGGATGACTCTGTTGGTTATGATATTTTTTCTTTCAACCCCGATGGATCTGAAAAACATATCGAGGTAAAAGCTGTAAGAAATAGACCATCTTTGTCTTTTAGATTTTATATTTCTGAAAATGAGGTAGAGGTTGCAAAAAAAGATATAAATTACCATTTATATATAGTTTTTGATTATCTTTCTGAGACCCCTTATATATACAAAATGCCAAATCCTTTTATATCAGAGATTCCTGGCGTAACAATTGACCCAATAAAATATTTAGTGACTGTAAAGTTAAAGAGTATTTAGTTTGATTATTTTGTTTTCTAATTGTATTTTACTTTTTATACAACCAAGTAACTCTCTTTTCTCTATATCCTTTCCATCTCTCAAAATATACTTCGCATAATTTCGTATATCTACATCTCCTGCACTGGTACTATCCTTAACCCCTAAAACACCTATCTGGAATCGTTTGAATCTATTAACCTCATCTTTTATCTTCTCTTTCATTCCTATCTCGTCTAGGTCAATTTTATCGAATACATCTTGTAGCTGTTTAATGAGGTCATCTTCATTTAAGTATCCACTTTTACAATGTCTATCCCTCACCTTATTACACCCATAATAGACATATCTATGAATATTCCCATTCTTCTGTTTCTTTAACTTTTCATCGGCACATACTCCTGATCCACATAAACCACAGGTCATTAATTTAGTGAAAGCAAATTCTTTACTTCCGAATTCTGTTTTTGTAATCTGTCGTGTTATCTGTATTTGAACAAGGTCAAAGAGTTCTTTTGTAATTAATGGTTCATGTGATCCTTTGTACCAGTTACCACTATTTTTAGGATATTCAAATTCTCCATAATAGAAAGTATTTCTTAAAAGAATATGAATAGTGCTTAATGTTAATCCTTTATTACTACTTACTGATCTAAAGTTAAGATCAAACTTTAACCAATGGTACACCTTTCTACCACTCCATTTTTCATAAGCAACTTTCTCAAACATTTGTTTCATTATATGACCCCTCTCTGGATCAATATATGTCTGACATTTTCTATCTATTCTTTTTTCTTTTAAATAACCAGTAGGAGCAGGTGCTGGCCATAAGCCCATTTCTACTCTTGTCTTTAGTCCTCGTTTAACATTAATACTTTTATTATCATTTTCTAATTTTGCTTGAGAACAAAGAATCATTAACAAAAACTTTTCATTTGGAGAATTAGAAAATGTTTGTCCATATGTTCGTATTTGAAGAAGTAACTTTTGATCCATTAAATCAACAAGCGACCCTAGGTCGCCTGCATTTCTACTTAATCTATCTGGTGCCCATGTTAGTACTCCGTTATATCTACCTATTCGTATATCTTCTAATATTTCTTTAAATACTGGTCTTTGACCTGATTCTTTCGCTGAATGAGATTCTCGTCTAATATCTATAATTTCTAAACCTTCTCTTTCTGCTAAAGAAAGCATTTCTTTAATTTGTGAATCAATAGAAAGAATTTGTCTTTCTTCTGATTCAGTGCTTTTTCTACTATATAAAACGTATTTGATTTTTGTTGTTGGAATAACAGCCATATTACCTATTAGTCCAAATGGTGCTTGTTGTTGCATATATTAATTAATGACAGAACCATAATCCCTGCATAGTCTATGCAGAACTAAAAAAGGCGACATTGTGAGAGTAAAAAGTTACCTACAAAAATGCCTTAGCAAAAGAGGTTATTTGCGATATAATCAATAGATTAATACAAAAGGTATTAAGTGAGAAAAATTTGCAGTAGCCTAACCCTTTAGTTCCTAGACCTGAAGGTATGGTGAAAAAACCAGTCAAGGATAAAGAACCCATCATGTGGGATTTACCTTGACTGGTCGTATCTGGAAACGGATATGGATGGCGAAAGCTGTCACTCACGTGGTGGGCTTTTTGTGTCTTAAAAAACCAGTCAAACAATATGAAAAAACAAGAATCTCCTATCGGAGAGGATTTTAGATATTTAATAGAAGAAAGAATTAAAAACTTTTGGGGATACGGAAGTTTAGAAGCAACAACGTGGTTTATCGGAATGGAAGAAGGTCTGGATTCTAACGCAACACAAGAACAGCTTATAGCACGTTTCAAATCTGCTCATGGTAAAGCAACAGTAGATATGAGACGAGATATGCAAGAAGTAAAAGATCATATACGATGGTTTAGTCCTAATCCACCTATTCAACAATCTTGGAAATATCCTATCGCTTTATATTTATATTTAAAAAATAAAAGAGTACCTACCACAGAAGAAATAAGGGAATACCAAAGTACATCAGTTGGTGATGATGTACTGAAAGAAACTGTAGCCATAGAACTAATGCCCTTACCTTCTAATAAGGCACATCAAAGTACATGGAAATATGGTGATGTAGATATAGTAGGACTTACTACACGAGATGAATACTTGAAAACATATAAACCTGCACGAGTGAAAAAACTTACAGAACTTCTAAAAGAATATAGCCCTAAATATGTAATCTTTTATTCTCTTACATATTTAAAAGAATGGACTGATATTATGGGAGTTACTCCAACAGAAGTTACCAAAGGAATGTATATAGCAAAAGTTAATAAAACACTTTGCTGTGTAATTCCTCAAGGTGCATACCCTGGAATGTCATACGAGAGAATACACGAACTTGCTGAGAAAGTACTCACGTACTAAATATCACCATATCCGTCATCATCGTTAATATTACCAATTACATTTGACGGCATATTTAATGGATCGACGGTATCAATAGTAATTGAAGTAACTGGTACAAACGGTTTCTTCCAAAAATCTTTTGATCGTGGTCGCATATACTCTTTTTTGTGGTTATCAAGATAATACTGGATAGCACGTAAGTTCCCATTATTAATGTGAGTTACGAGCTTACTCTCTGCAAGATCAATAATGGAATCTACTCCACACGAAAGAGCAAGGTTAACATTTTCTTGAAATTCTGGGTCTTCTTTACACCAACGATAGATTGTATTCCTCGTTAAGCCAACTTTTTCACAGGCAACGGAAATATTGGGAACGGTGTTAAGTTGTTCAAGAAAAGCTTTAATCTTTTTACTACTCTTCTTTGTCATTTCGGATAACCTTTGCTTTTTTGCCTGTTAACGCCTCGTAACGTCGTATTGTTAGATCGCAAAACTTCGGTTCGATCTCTACCGCATACACTTTACGCTTGAGTTTGATTCCTGCCATAATAGTGCTTCCTGACCCAGAGAAACTATCGAGAATGATGTCATTCATTCTTGTGCAACGACGAATTGCTTTCTCATAAACTTCAGGTGGCTTCATGGTGCTGTGTTCGTACTCGTTTCCAGAAAGACGTTTTTCCATCCACACAGTTAAGTGATCATGTGCTTGTTGTAATAATTCATTACCAGTTGTCATATCGTCGTTCATGACTTCATTCAAGTCATTTAGTCCTTTAGTAATGTATGGATTACCTCGAGTACCGTACGTACACGGTTCATAACATTTATTGAATGCAATGGACGGTACGGGATTCTGACTATTTTTAAGCCACAAACATACACGACGATTCACTATACCAAGTTCACGATAGAGTACTTGTATTTGCCAAATATACGCCTGATCGGACCAATAAAATATATTAGCATCGTCTTTTGTTACAGAGAGTGCTGCGACCATACTCTTTCTTAAGAAATCTGCATATTCGTCATCTGTCTTGTTGTCATCAACAGACCCACCGTAATTCTGCTTACCACCAATCCCAGAATTATAGTCCACAGAAATGTTGTAAATTGGATCTGACATTATCATGGAAGCACGTTCATCGCCAAAAAGTCTTTGAAGTGTCTCTGGAAGAGTGGAGTCGCCACAGATCAAACGGCATCCATCCATTTCAATAATGTCCCCTAGTTGCGTTTCGGGATCAGTAATGTTTTCGATCTCGACCTCTGGATCAAACTCATCTAGACCTAACTTGCTATTCCATATGTCGTCGAGTTGCTTTTGGTCGAAGCCAATATCGAGGAGCATATCAAAGTCTAACTGTTGGAGTTTTTCAAAATCGAATTCTCCTGTGTTTTTGTTCAAGCGAACATTCAGTTCCTGTTCCATTTCAATATCTGAAATATTTACAAAGACAACTGGAATTTCTGTCATCTTGAGTTCCTTTGCTATTTCCAAGCGAAAGTGCCCACCAATGACAATATTTTCACGCTCCTTTGCACTGTTACAGATTATTGGGTCAACGAACCCAAAGCGTTCAATGCTCTCCTTGAGCTGTTCTGCTTGCTCCTTCG
>JACCDG010719414.1_pt1 | contig 21955 bp, 28 predicted proteins | sample 7442471 | NCBI WGS metagenome assembly JACCDG01 (sample SAMN15323444, study PRJNA562643) | freshwater metagenome | isolation source: river surface water | place: USA:Blue River Watershed | collected 2017-08-17 | reverse complement strand
ATACTCTTTCATTTATGTCACTTAATATTTCAATTATCATCCTCTCTTTTTTTTCAGGATCATCCTCTTTTTGTATTTTTAAAGCAAGATACTCAACACTATTCATATAAGCTTCTTCTATTTTACCCGACCATTCTTTATTTGACTCATTATAATATCTTATAAGAGTTTCTGTATCAGTTGCTTGTCCAGGGACTTCATACATTTGAGTTGGTATTTTAGATATGTCTATTTCTTTATTTTCCATATTTAATATTATACTAGATTGATTTTATCTTGAGAAACTTTAAATTATTTGACAGTTGTGCTAGTATTTGTTTATGAAACAACAAACTTTTATATTTTTTGGTCTTTCTGGTTCTGGCAAAGGGACACAGGCAAAACTTTTAATTGATTTTATAAAACAAAAAGATCAAAATAATATTATATATCTTGAAACAGGTGCTAAGTTTAGGGAATTTTCAACAGAGGTTTCTTTAACTGCTAAAATGACCAAGGAGGTTATGGAAAATGGTGGTCTTTTGCCGGAGTTTTTGCCTATTTGGATTTGGACAGAGTATTTGGTAAAACACATTTCAGGAAGTGAACATTTGATATTGGATGGTTTGGCTAGGAGGTCTCACGAGGCACCAATACTTGATTCTGCTATAAGATTTTATAAAAGAGAAAATCCAACAGTTATATCTTTAAATGTTTCAAGAGATTGGGCAAAAGAAAAACTTTTAGCTCGTGGCCGTGGAGATGATAGTTTATATGATATAGAAAAGAGGATAAATTGGTATTATGAAAATGTCATACCGTCAATAGAATTCTTTAAAAATAATAGTTACTATAGATTTTTGGAGATAAATGGAGAGCAGTCGATAGATGATGTGTTTGCTGAAATTTTAAGTAAAACTGGTTTAAATGATTAAGATAAAGTCAGAAAAAGAAATAGATACTTTGAAAGAAGGTGGAAAGATACATAGTTCTATTTTAAAAGAGATATCAACTATGATCTTGCCAAATGTTTCCACTTTGGATTTAGAGAATAAAGCAAGAGAATTGCTATCTTTTTATGGTGCAAAAGGTGCTTTTTTGGGTTATAAACCAAGTGGTGCAAAAAGACCTTATCCAGCTGTTTTGTGTGTTTCTGTAAACGACGAGATAGTTCACGGGATACCAAATGAAAATCCAAAGATTTTAAAAGAAGGTGATGTTGTTTCTATTGATCTTGGACTTGTTTACAAAGGTTTGATAACTGATGGTGCGGTTACTGTGCCTGTTGGAAAATGTGATGATAATGTTTTAAAAATGATGGAGCATTGCAAAGAGTCTTTGAGTTTAGGTATAAAAGAGGCAAAAATAGGTAACCATATTGGTGATATTGGTTTTGCTATATCACAAGTGGCAGATAAGTTTGGTTATGGACTTTGTGAAGGACTTGCTGGTCATGGAGTAGGGTATTCTGTTCACGAAGATCCTTATGTTCCAAATTTTGGTAACAGAGGTGATGGTCCTAAAATAATAGAAGGTATGGTTATAGCAATAGAGCCAATGTTTACACTAGGTAGTTCAAAAATAGTTTTGAGTTCAGATGGCTATACCTACAAAACAAAAGATGGTTCTATCTCGTGTCATTTTGAACATACGGTCGCTATTACAAAAAAAGGTCCAATAATTTTAACGAAATAAAAAATATGTCAAAACATAAATCAGAAAAAACTTTGGTTGTTATAAAACCAGATGGGATACAAAGGTCTTTAGTCGGTGAAATAATATCTCGTTTTGAGAGAATTGGTCTTAAAATGATTGCTGTAAAAATGTTTGTCCCAACTGCTGATTTTATTGAAAAACACTATACTTTAAATCCAGATTGGAGGGTTATAACCGGTAATAAAACCATACAAGCCGCCAAAGAAAAAGGTGAGAGTTTGTTTTCTTATGATCCTCTTGAAATAACAAAAGCAATACTGACTGGACTAAAAAAATATATGACGAGTGGGCCTGTTATTGCTATGGTTTGGCAAGGTGCACACAGTGTTGAGATTGTCAGAAAACTTGTTGGTGGAACAGAACCTAGAACATCCGATGTTGGAACAATTAGAGGGGATTTTGTCTTGGATTCTTATTTTTTATCCAATTTTGATGGTAGATCTGTTAGAAATTTAATACATGCTTCTGGAAATGTATTTGAGGCAGAAATGGAGATAAAGCATTGGTTTTCAAAAGATGAACTTGTTGAATATAGACTGGTTCAAGAACAGATACTATATGATGTTGATCTTGATGGTATTTTAGAGTAATTAAGGTTTCAATGTAATTGTGAATTGGAAAAGACTTGCTCTTGCAAATAAATATAACAGGTTTATAATATACAAAGGGTCGCATCATATTTTCTAGTCATTTTATGATCAGGGAGCCTTAAATCTTTAAACAACCGTGAATTTTCTTTTGAATCTTCTACTTTGTTTATTTGCGGGCACCCACCTAGTTTTTCTACTAGGGGAATATATGTGACCCTATGAAAAAAACCAACTTTTGTTTGGTTTTTTTCGTCTATATTGATAAAATATATAAATGAGAAAAGATTTGTTTTATCTTCTAATTGTTTTGTTTCTTTCGTTTCTTTTAATGTCTGTTAATTTTGTTGCTTTAAAATATAATCTATTTTGGATTTTAAAATGGTTTGATATACCTGTTCATTTTTTAGGAGGAGTTTTAGCTTCTTTTATTTTTGTATATATAGTTTCTTTAAAGAAGTTGAGTTTAAGTTATTTAGAATTTCTATTTTATACAACTCTATCAGTATTTTTCATCGGAATTTTATGGGAAATATTTGAGATTGTTATAGGTGTAACTTCTATTGGAGATGTTTCTTATATTTCTGATACAGGTCTTGATATTGTTGCAGATTGTTTGGGTGCTATAAGTGTTGTTTTAATTGTTTATAATAAAAAAAATAATGAGTGATTTTTCAATAAAATTTTGTGGAGGTGTTGGTTCTGTTACAGGAGCAAATTTTTTGGTGACAATTAACCCCAAAAAATTTTTAGTTGATTGTGGTTTGGTTCAAGGAACAGATTTTGCAGATGAATTTAATAGAAAAGATTTTTCATACAACCCAAGAGAAGTAGATTTTCTTTTTGTTACTCATTCACATATGGATCATATAGGTAGGGTGCCAAAACTTGTGGCTGATGGTTTTTCTGGGGTTATATACTCAACAAAAGAAACATTTCAGATGGCTCAGATTATGTTTGAAGATGCTTTAAAAGTTATGGAAGATAAAATGAAGAAAGAAGATTTAAAACCTTTATATACTGAAAAAGATGTTAGAAAAACATTGTCTCTTTGGCAGACTTTAAACTATCATCAAAGTAAAGATTTTAGATCTTTTTCTGTTTATTTAAAAGATGCTGGGCATATTTTAGGTTCCACTATGTATGAATTTTCTTTTAAAATAAATGGTGATAATAAAAAACTGGTTTTTACAGGAGATTCTGGAAATTGTCCATCTCCACTTTTAAGGGATACTGAAAAGATAACAGATGCCAATTATCTGGTTATTGACTCTGTGTATGGAGATAGAAATCATGAACCAAAAGATCAAAGAGATAAAAAATTTGTAGAAATTGTTAAAAAAAGTCTTAACTCTGGTGGCACTCTTGTTATACCTGCTTTTTCAATAGAGAGAACCCAGGTTATACTGTATATGATAAACAATATGGTAGAAGACGGTGTTATTGCATCTGTTCCAGTATATTTAGATTCTCCACTTGCAAGTAAAATAACAAATATATACAAAAAATCAGAAAATCTTTTTAATGCTAATGTTTTAGGTGAAATAAACTCTGGTGATGATATATTTTCTTTTCCGAAACTTTCAATTGTCAAAAAACATATTGATTCTGAAAATATAAAAAATATTATTGGGCCAAAAATCATCATAGCTGGTAGTGGTATGTCAGAAGGGGGGAGAATAGTTTCTCACGAAGTTCATTTTTTACCAGACCCAAAAAGCACAATACTTTTAATGGGTTATCAAGCAGTTGGAACACTCGGAAGAAAGATATTTGATGGTTATAAAAAAATAAATATAAATGGCAATGTTATAGATGTTAAGGCTAATGTTTTTAGTATATCTGGATATTCTTCACACAAAGATTCAGATTCTCTTTTGGAAATGGTATCTGATTCAACAAAGACTTTGAAAAAAGTTTTTGTTGTTATGGGTGAGTATAAATCATCAACTTTTCTGGCTCAAAAGATCAAAGACAATCTAGAAGTCAAAGCTATATGTCCAGAAATTGATAGTTTGCATTATTTGGATTAAACAAAAACCAATCTTTTAGAGTTGGTTTTTGTTTGGTATTTTTAAAAATAAACCTTTTATTCTAGAAATACCTCGTCTGCTCTGCAGCGAGGATTGGACGAGGTGACTGCTTTTATTTTGACATCTCCAATATTTGCTCAAATATTTTTGGTGATTTTTCAGACAGAGTTGAAAGTATTTTTCTATCCAGTAAAACACCTTTCTTTTTTAGACCTCCCATCAGTTTGCTATATGATGTTCCTAGGTTTTTTGAAGCATAAGATATTTTTACATTCCACAATTTTCTACTGTCTCCTTTTTTATCTCTTCTATGAGCAAATGCATAGTTTCCAGCATGAAATATAGCTTCATAAGCCTCTCTTTTTTTTGTAGATCTTCCATACCTAAAACCTTTAACCATTTTAAGGATATTTCTTCTACCTTTTATTTTTGATGTTCCGTTTTTTACTCTTGTCATATTTTTTCTTGTGTCTTATTATTTTATATTTGATAGGAATCTACTCTTTGATTTCATTGTCATTGTAAAATCATTGTCACCATTTTTTTGAAGTTGACTTCTTCTTGATTCTTTTGAATTGAAATGGTTGTGTCCAACTTTTCTAGAAAGTATCTTTCCAGATTTTGTTACCTTAAGTCTTTTTTTGTATGATTTATTGGTTTTCATATTTTTATTTTTTCTCAATCATTGTAGTTAGTCCTTTCGGTCCTTTTTTAACAGGATCTGATATTTTATAATCAACAGTGATAAGTTTTAAAAGTCTCTCCATTCTTTCTTTCAAGAAATTTTCATTCAAAAACTTACTTCTACCTGGTAGAAACAAATTTATCCTAACTTTATCTCCATCTTTTATAAATGAACTAGCCTTTTTAGCTTTAAGTTCCAAGTCATGATCTCCGGTTCCAACTTTTACCTGTAAACTTTTAACTTGATTAGTCTTTGAGTTTGCCTTAGACTGTTTTAGTTTCTTGTTCTCAGTGTATTCAAATTTACCATAATCCATTATTTTTGCAATAGGAGGATTGGCATTTGGTGATATTTCTATTAGGTCTAAACCCATCTCCCTCGCTTTGTCCAAGGCCTCTTGTCTGCTTATGACACCAAGGTTTTGACCATCTACTGTTATAACCCTCAATTCTCTTGACTGGATCTGATTGTTTATTTTAAGTTTGTCTTTTATCAATTTTGTTACTTTTTCTATTAAAATTACATTCAAAAGTATATCATTAAAACACTTAAAAAGCAAGGTTTTTCTAGCTATTGTATAAAAGTGTAGTTTTTAGGGATTTTTGATCTTTTAAATCTATTTATATAGGAGGTTTTTGGTCAGCATTTATAAAATAACTGTTTATCTGCTCTGTCTTTAATCTCTCTTCATTTTACTATTTCCAATAAAAATCTCTCCTGCTAAAAATATAACAATAACGGTTATTAAAAATGCTTTTATGTAAAAATAAGGATTTTCTATTATCGGAGCTTTGTCTTTTAATTTATTATTTAAGAAACCTACGGTGATAGCTGTCCACCAACATATCTGAGATGTAAAAGTGGCAAGTGTTATTCTAAATGATAGTATTTTAGATATATGACTTTGGTTTTCATATTTCTTGAAAGTTTTTTTAATTATATGTAGATATATTCCATTTAGACCAAGCATTAAGACTGCAAAAATTTTTAGTATTGTTATTGAATTTATAAAACCTTTAATTGCAAGAAGGGGAATCCCAGATAATACAAGTCCAGACCATCCAAGCCATATAAGCGGTTGTGTGATTTTTGCTACTTTGCTTATAAAAGTCAATCTTATCTTATTTATAAGCCATAATATTCCACAAAAATCTATAACAACAACAGAACCAAATCCGATTATTAAAAAGATCAGATGTAAAAATAGTAAAAAATGATAAGTATTCAGCTCCATAATGATAATTTTATTTTAAAATCCATTTTTTTGCAAAACAAAAACACCTTTTGAGGTGTTTTTGTGTGTGGGTGGAGATGGTGGTATTGAAACCACGTGTATAAAGGGATTTACTACAAATCTACATTACGTATTTTACTTGTTTTTTTAAGTTAGATTACTTTAAAGTAAAAGAAAAATAATCTATCCGATCCTCATTTTTTAGGATAAAAGTTGAGAAAAAAATTTATCCGAATCTGATTTTTATATAGACTATTCAATATTTTTCAGATGAAAATATTGAAAGTCTTCGCCAAGACAAAAGTTTTTATGCTCTTGCGTAAGCGAAAGCAAAGTCATTTACTCCAAAGTATGGAGAAGTGATTTTTGCTCGTGAAAGAGAATTCTTTGCACTTATGTTTTTCTGCGGTTTAAAGAGTTACAGAAACTCTGTAATGCATATAACAAATCTTCTTTATGTCAAAACCTTGCACCCCCGCTGTTTTTATACAAATACTGTTTATATACAAACAGCGAGGTTATAAGTTTTAGATTTTTCAACGAACTTTAAATTCCTGTCTAACTCTTTTTTCAAACTCTCTTTTTTTCAAGTCTTCTCTTTTGTCGAATTTCTTTTTACCTTTAACTAAAGCGATTTCTAGCTTCAAAATATCCCCTTTATTATACACCGAAATAGGCACTATTGTCAAGTTTGTTGTTTTCTCTTTTTTTTCCAAATCAATGATTTCTTTTTTGTTTAAAAGAAGTTTGCGGTTTCGGTAAGGATCGTATTCTTTCGATGTGTTTTTTTCTTGATATGGTGGTATAAACATACCTATCAAAAATGCCTCACCGCCTCTTATTGTGATGTAACTACCATCAAGAGATCCTGATGAATTTTTAAGAGATTTAACTTCAAATCCAAAAAGCTTGATGCCAACAGACATTTTTTCTATTATTTCGTAGTTTAGCGAAACTTTTTTGTTTGTGATAAGTGACATAATTAAAATTGTAACAGGGAAGTCTGTGTTTGACAAATAGTGTATTTTGTTATAGTTTAATTTTCAGAATGGAAGTCACATATAGTATCTTAATACCAAAAATTTTTGGTAAGATATTGGGTGCTACAAAAGTAGTAGAAAATGGTTTTATTCCTCCTTCAAGGGATTACAGGGTAATAATAAATGACGAGGTTAGTCTTGCTATTGATGATGGTAAAGAAGCATTACAATCTGATTTGAAAGGTAATGTTTTTGTTCAGTTGTATCCAGATATTTATATTATTGAAGGTGAAGATTTTAATAAAGAGAGTTATGATGCTTTATGTGAAGATTTAGATGGAATGGTAAAAGATGGTTGGACTATTATATATGAAGAGAGATCATTTGTTATCCATGAAGAGAGATTGTTTTTGATCAATTGATAGTATTGTTTATATTACGGCCTAATGCCGTTTTTCTTTTTACCAAAAAAATTGAAAATGTTGTATAATAGCCGTTATGAAAGATAAAAACAAGAAAATACCTTTTATTAAAAACAAAGATAACAAAAAGCCAAATCCTGGTCGTATTGATAGTAATTTTGTCAAAAAAATAGTTATAAAACCAGATGGTAATAATGAATTTTCTTTATCTAAATATATTTTAACAACCTTGGTTATTTTTACTGTTTTATCTCTATTGTATTCTGTTATAAGTTCAAATAAATCTAGTGTAAAAGAGATCACTATCTCAGATGTTTCAAATGATATAAAATCAGGATTGGTCAAAGAGGTCACAGTAAAAGGGGATGTGTTAGAGTTGCTTTATGAAAATGGTGATAAAAAAGTTGCAAAAAAAGAACAGGCTGAGTCTTTGACACAAACATTAGAAAATCTGGGAACAGGAAGTGAAGCTTTGTCAAAAGTTAAAATAAGTATAAAAAATTCTGGCGGATTTGCTTTTTGGGTATCAAATCTTATACCTATATTTGCTCCAATACTTTTTATACTTCTCTTTGTTTGGTATATGTCCAGACAAGTTAAAGGTGCAGGGATGCAAGCTTTTTCTTTTGGACAGTCAAAAGCAAAAATGATAGATCCAAATGACAAAAATCAAAAAGTAACATTTAAAGATGTTGCTGGTGCAAAGGAAGCAAAAGAAGAACTTTTGGAAATAGTGGATTTTCTAAAAAATCCAAAAAAGTTTTTAGATATTGGAGCTAGAATTCCAAAAGGGATACTTTTAATGGGTGCTCCTGGAACAGGGAAGACTTTACTAGCTAGAGCTGTTGCTGGTGAAGCTGGGGTTGCTTTCTTTTCTATATCTGGGTCAGAGTTTGTTGAAATGTTTGTTGGTGTTGGTGCAAGCAGAGTAAGAGATTTGTTTTTAATGGCAAAGAAAAATTCACCAGCTATTATATTTGTCGATGAGATAGATGCTGTTGGTAGAGTCAGAGGGACAGGTGTAGGTGGTGGAAATGATGAGAGGGAACAAACATTAAATCAGATTTTAGTTGAGATGGATGGATTTGAGCCAAATGAAAAAGTTATTGTTATGGCGGCTACAAACAGACCAGATGTTCTAGATCCAGCTCTTCTTCGTCCGGGGAGGTTTGACAGGAGGGTTATGCTTGACCTTCCAGATAGAGACGATAGAGAAGCTATTTTAAATGTTCACAGTAGAAAAAAACCTTTTGCCGAAGATGTAAATATAAAAGTTATTGCAGAGAGAACTCCTGGATTTTCCGGTGCAGATTTGTATTCTCTTATGAATGAAGGGGCTATTTTGGCAGCTAGAGAAAATAGAACAAAAATTTCTCAATACGATCTTATTCGTTCTATTGAAAAAGTTATGTTAGGGCCAGAGAGAAAAAGCCATATCTTATCCAAGAAAGAAAAAGAGATAACAGCTTATCACGAAGCAGGACATGCTCTCCTTGCATCTCTTTTGCCTTATGCTGATCCGGTTCACAAGATATCTATAATATCTCGTGGTCGTGCTGCTGGTTATGTTCTAAAACTTCCAATAGAAGACAGAAAACTTCAATCAAAAAAAGAATTTCTAGATGATATATGTGTATCTCTGGGTGGTTATGTTGTTGAAAAAATGATGTTTAAAGATCTTACAACTGGTCCGTCAAATGATCTTCAAGTTTCAACTGCTTTGGCTCGTGATATGGTCACAAAATACGGTATGTCAGATCATTTGGGCCCTGTTGCATTGGAGGGTCAAAGTGGTAAGGTTTTGTTTGGCCAAGGTGTAGGAGATAAAAGTTTTTCAGAAAAAGTTGGAAGTGAAATAGATGCTGAGGTTTCTAAAATAATGAAAGATGCAATGGAAAGGGCAGATAAAACAATAGGTGAAAATAAAAACCTACTTGATGCTATTGCAAAGAGGGTGATGGAAGTTGAAACTATGGAAAGGGCAGAGTTCGAAGATTTGTTAAAAGCTCACGGAGTTACACCAAAACAAAAACTAGACATTGAACATCAGAAGTAGTTTGATATTTTGATTTTTTTGATGTATTATTTTTTTTAGATATGAAATGCGAGAGATTTTTTTATTTATGTCCAGGTTGTGAAATAAGGTTAATTTACAAACTCTCACCTTCTTGTTTTCCTTGTGAAGATGGTGTTTCTGAAGTTGGAGCTGTCTTTTACAATTGTAAAAAATGTAATACAGATTTTATTGAAACTTCTTTAAAGAGAAATAAAAAATTTTGTGACGGTGATATTGTTAGAGCTAGTAATAAAAAATATGTTTGTAATAAATGTGGTCATGATCATACTTCAAGATATTATGAAGATATTTGTTTGAGATATGTAATTAAATGTTGGAGTACTATGACCGGGTAAAATCCTGGTTTTATTTTTTGTCTTCATTTTTACCCCATCGCCATTCAGGTTTTTCACCTTTGATGTGGCAGGTGATTAGTAGAAAAACTGTGTTTATTAGAATAGGAACTGATACTCCAATAATCGTGTCGCTCGCAGAGTGAGAAAATTTATCAATATTTACAAAATCTAAAGTTACGGCTAGGGTGTAAAGTCCTATAACGGACCATCCTTGCCAAGAAGATGGATACCATCCATAACCATAGCTCTTAGCTTTAAACCACAATTTGTTATTTTCCATATTTAAATTATATGCTATTATACAAATAAACCAAACCGCCTTTAGCTCAGTTGGTTAGAGCACAGAGCTTATAATTGGCAACGATGGAAAAATGGAAATTTATTTTCATTTTAACTGAGTGAACCAATTATATGAACATTGAAAACATTAGAGTCCGCCTTTAGCTCAGTTGGTTAGAGCACAGAGCTTATACCTCTGGGGTCCCAGGTTCGAGTCCTGGAAGGCGGACTCTAAGGTGTTCATATACCTCTGGGGTCCCAGGTTCGAGTCCTGGAAGGTGGACAACAAGATGAAAAAGACATTAATAATTATTGCTGGAGTGTCTGTATTGGCGTCTATAATTATAGTCATTGATCATAATTATTTTTCTGGTACATTATTCCCGATACTTATCATAGGTACTATTATATTTTTGTATCAAAAAAATAAACAAATTAGAAATCTTGTTATCTTTGGTCTTATATATGCAATTCTGGGATTAATTGTATTAATAATGACTTTTAATCCTCCTTTCTAATCACATCACCTAGGGACTTTTAATATAAGGCGAGAATCTCTTACCTAAGTAGATGGATACCACCCATAACCATAGCTCTTAGTTTTAAACCATAATTTGTTATTTTCCATATTTAAATTATATGTGCTATTATACAAATTAAACCAAACCGCCTTTCGGGGTCCCAGGTTCGAGTCCTGGAAGGTGGACAACAAGATGAAAAAGACAATATTATATATTGCAATAGTATCGTTGATAATATTTTTAAATGGGTATTATAATTGGTATTATTTTAGACTTGCTTTATCAGGGTTAGCTGTTATTTTTTATCCCACTATTTTTTTTCTTGTATCAAAACAGAATACTCCATTTAAAAAAATATTAGTATTTAGTGCCGTGGTATCTTTAATGTTATTATCATTTTACTATCAAATAGTATTTGTTGTTTATTTAATTTCAATTCCTTTTATTTTTATTTATTTTGGATTAATAAAAAAAGATGAAAGTTTTAAAAGATTTTTAAAAGACGTGTTTCTTTTCATTTTGACTTTAATTATTTTAGGAATTATTGTAATTATTGGATTGGCATATGATTTATAATGATATTCTTTTCTAATCATATCATATAGGGACTTTTACTATAAGGCGATGGTCTCTTGCCTAAACCCGTAACCATAGCTCTTAGTTTTAAACTATAATTTGTTGTTTTTAATATTTAAATTATATGTGCTATTATATATAAACTAAACCGTCTTTCGGGGGTCCCAGGTTCGAGTCCTGGAAGGTGGACAACAAGATGAAAAAGACAATATTATATATTGCAATAGTATCGTTGATAATATTTTTAAATGGGTATTATTTTATCCCCGCTCTGTTTTTGTCATCCGGGATTCTTTTACCTGTAATTTTTTTTGGTATTATTTTTTTCTTTATATCAAGACAAAATACTCTATTTAAAAAAATATTGGTATTTAGTGCTGCGGTATCTTTAATTCTATTATCATTTCAATATCAAATATTATATGTTGTTTATTTAGTTTCAATTCCTTTTATTATTATTTATTTTGCATTAATAAAAGAAGATGAAAGTTTTAAAAGATTTTTAAAAATCTTATTCATTTTAATTTTGACTTTAACTATTTTAGTATCTATTTTACTAAGGTTTGCACCACCATTTCCTTTCTAGCCACATCACCTAGGAAACTCGTTTATAAATTCATTTGAGTTATATATTTCTTCTGCCAATTGTCCAAAACTATATTTTTTACCGTTTATTTCTATTTCAGCTCCACCTGATTTCGGGTCGCTATTTGGTTTAGAGTTTTTAAAACCAATGTTGTATAAAGTGCTTATTACAGCAATATTTTTATCTATTGGAAAGCCAGAATTTCTCCAGCCTGTTTTTATTTGATTTATATAAAGGCCTGCATAAAGGTAGCTTCCAAAATGATTTCTCTGATCGGTCATTTTTATAAATCTTTCTTTTTCTATATCATCAGTTGAAAAGTCTAAAAGGTTTTCATATTGGCTACCTAGATAGTATATTGAATCTTTGTCTTTTAGATTTTTTTCTATTTCTTTTGCAGTTTCTTCTTTTATACCCATAACACCCCATGAAAATTTTGTTTGACTTCCGAGTATTTTAAGGGGTTCAAAAAATTTTTTGAAAGATTCTCTGTCTGAATTAAATAGTCTAAGTTGCTCTACTGCCAAGTTTACGAATATAAGTCTCGGGTTTACTCCCGATACTATTGATGCTCTGTATAAAACCCCAACATCTTTTAAAACTGCTTTTTTAATAACATTCCAATCTTCCGTTTGTTGCCAATATTTTAATTCAGTGTTTGTTTCCTGATCTGGATTTGTGTTTTCGATGTTATTTTTATATATAAAACTTTCCTGTTGATTATCAACAATTCCTTCTGTGTTTGTTAAACCCCATTTAACAGCAAAAAATACAGATAAAAATACAAAACCTATTAAGGCAAAAATATAAACTACTATTTTAAATAATGTTTTTAAAGTGTTCATTGTTGTTTGTGAATTTAAAAAGATAACATAAATCTTTTTTTATTCAAAATGTATTTTTTTCTCTCTCTTTTCAAGCCCCTCTTTTATTAGAGGGTATTTTTATATGTATTATCATTTCTTTTGCTTATATCTAGTATAAAAATATCTTCATCTGTAATCTTAAATTGTATTCTATAATCAGCAATTCTGACTCTGTAAAGGTTCGATAATCCTTTGAGTTTTTTTATATCTAAGTTTTCAATTTTTTTATTTTTTATTAAATTTAAAGCATTAAGAATTTTTATTCTATAATCTTTTGGTATCTTTGATAAGGCTTTATCAAGTTTATTCATTTTAGGAGATTTTTTTCAATGATTTTATAACTTCAGAAATAGAAATTCCTTCTGTATTGATTTTTGTTAAATCAGTTACTTTTTCCCAAACTCCATCATCACCCCAAATATCAACAGGGGAGAGTTTAAAAACTGGTTTTGATTTTCTAACAACAACAAAACTTTTGCCTTTTTTAAGGTCATTTATATAACTTTCAGTATTTTCTCTAAATTCTTTTAATCCTATTATTTTGTTCATATTACAAGTTTATCCTAAGATTAACTTGTGGTCAATGTATTTATTCAAAATGTATCTTCTTCTCTCTCTTTTCAAGCCCCTCTTTTATTAGAGGGTATTTTTTTAATTCAAAATCTTTTTCAATTATTGCGATTGCCTCTTTTCTGGCCACTTCTACCATCTTTATATTCTGCAATGCTTCCATTGCCAAATCTGATATGCCCCACTGTTTGATACCATAAAGTTGCCCAATACCTCTTTGTTTTAGATCAAATTCTGCAAGTTCAAAACCGTTTCTAGCTGTTTTTATAGCTTTCAATCTTTCTTGTGTTTTACTGCTACTACTTTCTGTAAATATAAAACAATAGGGTTGGTAAATTCCTCTTTGAACTCTTCCTCGTAGTTGATGTAGTTGAGAGAGTCCAAATCTCTCAGCTCCTTCTATTATAATCATTGTAGCATTTGGAATATTTACTCCAACTTCTACAACAGATGTTGCTACAAGTATGTTAAATTTTTTATCTAAAAAATCTTTCATAACTTTTTCTTTTTCCGTTGGTGTCATTGATCCGTGAAGTGTCTCTATTTTAAATTCTTTAAATACCTCTTTCTTTAATCTTTTTGCTTCTTCTGTTACGGATTTTGCAAGTAAACTATTTTCAAGGTTTGGATCTGGTTCATCTATTCTGGGGCATATAACATAAAGTTGTCTTCCTGTATTTATCTCCGATCTTATTTTCTCATAAATATTTTTTCTATCGTTTGGTTTTACAATTTCTGTTATTACAGGCAGTCTGCCTTTTGGCATCTGATCAATTAATGAAAGATCTAGATCACCAAACATTGTAAGGGAAAGAGTTCTTGGTATTGGTGTTGCTGTCATTGAAAGCAGGTGAGGTGTTTGATTTCCTTTGTTTGCCAGCATTTGTCTTTGAGATGTTCCAAACCTATGTTGTTCATCTATTATGACAAGACCAAGATTTTTAAAGGAAACTGTTTTTTGTATTATTGCATGAGTTCCTATTAAAACTCGAATGGAACCATCTTCTGTCCATTTTTTTAGTTGAGCTTTTGAGATTTTAGTCCAAGTATCAAATCCATTTTTATCTTTGGTTTTAGCTGGAAATTTCCTTGCACCTGATCCTGTTAAAAGTCCAATCTGCATTTTCTCTTTTGCATTTTGAAAAAAGTTTATGAAACTTTCAAATAGTTGAGTTGCCAATATTTCTGTCGGAGCCATATATGCTGTTTGCAGATTTTGATTTTGACTTTCTTTTGTATTTGATATAGATATGGCATAACTTGCGGTTGCTCCCACTGCTGTTTTTCCAGAACCAACATCTCCTTCCAAAAGTCTTGCCATAGGGTAATTTTTTGAAAAATCATTTAAAATATCATCTATAACTTTTTTTTGAGCATCTGTTGCTTCAAAAGGAAAACTTTTCATAAAATCCTCAATTTTTTTCTTAAAATATTTTGTATTTGTTTGTATCTGAAAACTATTTTTGGTTTGCCAGTTTGTTTTATCTTTTTGTTTTTGTATTTGAATAAAAAATATTTCCTCAAAAGCAAATCTTTTCTTTGCAGACAATGCATCGTTTTGTGTTTTTGGTGTATGCATCCAGACAAGAGCTGTTTTCAAAGAGGGTAGGTGATATTTTTCCAGTATTTCATTTGGTATTGGTTCTTTTATATTTTCCAAAATTCCTGATTTAAATATTTTTAAAATGTTTTGATATATCCAGTTTGAAGAAACTCCTTTGCTTTCTGGATAAACTGGGTATAGGTTATGCTCATCTTTTTCTTGTCCGAAAATGCTCTGAGACATTGCTACGGGAACATTTTTAACCATCTCTATTTTTGGGTTTGAAAAATATTTTTCTCCTTTTCTTTCTGATACTTTTCCTTCAACTCTTACTACAGAATCTTCTTTTATCATCTTTGCTATGTATGCTTGATTAAACCAAACTGCTTTTATAGACCCTGTTTCATCTGTTATTTTTCCTTCTGACATTGGGATTTTCTTTATATAGGCTTTCGATGTTTTAAGTCCTGTGATTTTTCCATAAATTACAACATTGTCACCAACTAAAATTTGATCTATCATTTTGATTTCTTGAGTATCGCCGTATCTAGTTGGAAAGTGATAAAGTAGATCTTCGATGGTTAAAATACCAAGCTTTTGCAATGCTTTGTATTGGTCTTCTAGTATCCTAAAATGTTTTTTAAGAGGGTCTTTTAAATCCATCTGTTAAATTCTAGTTTTTTTAGTTTCAAAATTATAGTTGACTTTTGTGTCAAAAAATGTTCTTTATTATAAAGATGAGATATGTAGATGTATTCGGTTTTTTTGATGAAAATCTTGCAAATAAATTTATTTCAACTATCAACCATCTAAAACTTTATGGGGAAACTATAATTTTATTTATTGATAGTGAAGGTGGAAAAACAAGTGCATTAAAATCAATGATAGATTGTATTAAGACCTCTGGTGTTCCTGTTTATGGTGTTGCTTTGGGTAATTGCTATTCTTGTGCTTTTGATCTTTTGCAGTTTTGTGATAAAAGGTTTGGAGCTCGGAAAGCATCATATTTGTTTCATAGTACTTGGACAGACGATATTGATTATACTCTTATGTCTTATTCTTTTGGAGAAAGGTCAATTCTTCCAAAAACTGAATTTGATGATGTGATTTATTTAAATTTTTCTAGAAGAATGGGTTTATCTGTAAAAGAAATAGAATATATGGCAGATAGTGAAACTTGGTGGACTTCATCAGAAAATGCTTTAAGAGAAGGTGTAATAGATTCTATTTGGGAAATAAATCAAAAAGAGGCTTAAAACCTCTCTTTATTTTTTTCTGCTATACTGGTTTTAATGATTTCTGATAAAAAAGTTAGAATTGATGAAAGTTGGTTTGCTGTTTTAAAAGATCAGTTTGATTTGCCGTATTTTAAAAAATTAAAGGAGTTTATAAGAGGACAGTATTTGGAAAAAACAATTTTCCCCTCACCGAAAAATATTTTCAGAGCATTTGATTTGTGTCATTTTGATAAAGTAAAAGTTGTTATTGTTGGGCAGGATCCTTATCACGGAAAAGATCAGGCCAATGGCCTTGCTTTCTCTGTTTGTGAGAGTGTTAAGATACCACCATCTCTTAAAAATATTTTTAAAGAAATTGAAAATGATTTGGGTATAAAAGTCAAAGAAGACGGAGACCTTTGTAGATGGGCAAAGCAGGGTGTTTTGCTTTTAAATAGTAGTCTAACTGTTGCTCAAAATAGTCCATCGTCACATAGTGGTTTGGGTTGGGAAATTTTTACTGACAGTGTCATTAAAAAATTATCTGATGAAAAAGAAGGTCTGGTTTTTATGCTTTGGGGAAATTTTGCAAAAAGTAAAGCTGTTTTAATAGACGACAAAAAACATCTTGTTTTAAAATCAGCCCATCCATCTCCTTTTTCTGCAACTTCATTTTTTGGCTGTAAACATTTTAGTTTGGCAAATAAGTATTTGATAGAAAAAGGTTTGTCTGAAATAGATTGGAGCTAATTTTTTCCTGCTTTTTGTTTTTTAGTTTGACCTGTTGTTTTTACATTGTTAAAATATAATTATATGAATAAAAAAGTTTTTATAGTTGAAGATGATAGTTTTATACTCAATACTGTTGTAAAAAAATTTAAAGACTCCGGTTTTGATGTCTTTTTTGCAAAAGATGCTGATGGGGCTTTAAATATGATCTCAAATATTTTGCCAGATATAATACTGCTTGATATTATTTTTCCAAAAGGTAATGGTTTAGATCTTTTGAAACAAATAAAATCAGATGAAAAAATTTCTAAGATTCCAGTTATAATATTTAGCAATTTGAGTTCTGAGAATGATAAAAAAACAGCAATGGATTATGGTGCAGTAGATTATGTTATAAAAGCAAGTGTAACTCCTTTACAAGTTGTTGAAAAAGTTAAATCAATTATCTTATGACACCTTTTGTTTTGTCTTGTGTTCTAATAGTCTTTACTGTATTTCCACTAGGATTTTTCGTTTTCTGGGAAAATAGAAAAGAGTGGACAAATAGGATTTGGTTTATTTATTCTGTTTCGTTGACTGTCTGGGGTGTTTTTGGATTTTTTATAGGAACAACAGATGATCCATTTAAGGCTCTTTGGTATTGGAGATTTGCTATGGGGCTAGGTATAATCTGGATGCCAGTTTTGTTTTATCATTTTGCATATCTTTATGCTCCATGGAAAGAGAAAAAAAGACTTATATTAGCTTATGTTATAACTGCACTATTGGCGGTTTCAGCTTTTACACCGCTTTATATACCAAAAGTTAGGTTAGCTTTCAATTCTATTTTTTATGCAACTCCGGGTATAACTTTTTACATATTAACAGTTTGGTGGTTTTTAATGACAGCTTATAGTCATAGTAAACTTTTAAAATCATCAAAGGAAATGCCACAAGAAAGGCAAAAGCAAATCAAATACTTTATATTTGCCTCTTTTATTGGTTATATAGGAGGTTTCCATGATTTTTCAATTGTGTATGGTTTTCCTATATATCCTTGGAGTAATTTTCTTATAGTTATTTATCCTTTTATAATGACATATGCAATGATAAAACACGGTTTGTTTGATGTCTTTTTATTGGTAAAAAAAGTTTTTTATACTGCAATTTTGGTTGGACTTGTTGCTTGGAGTATAGGAGGTATTGGTATTGTAAATGGTTATTTTGTTGAAAATCTAAATTTGCCAAATTGGCTACTTCCAATATTTTCTGGTATTTTAGCCGTCTATATAGTTTATTTGTTTTTGGAAAATAATAGAAAAGCCAATAAGGTAAAACAAGAGTTTATAACAGTAGCTGCTCATAAACTAAGAACACCACTTACTCATATTGGATATATTGCAGATGAAATGTTTGAAGCTAAAACAAATGAAGAATTTAAATCTTTGGCTAATAGTTTGAAGGAGGCAAATGATCGTCTTGTTGAGCTGATAAATAAACTTCTAGATGTTACAAATCTTGAAACTCAATCAACTGTTTATGAGTCAAATAAAATAGACTTAAACAAAATAACTTCAGATGTTTTAAATATTGTTGAGAAAATAGCAAACAAGAAAAAAATAAACATAATGTTTAAGTCTGATGAAAATGTCTTTGTTGAGGGTTATGATAAAAGTATATCTTTTGTAATACAGTCTTTGTGTGAAAATGCTGTTATGTATAGTAAAGAAAATACTGCGGTTGAAATAGAAATAACAAAAGATCAGAGAAGGGTTTATTGGTCAATTAGAGATTTTGGTATAGGTATAGCAAAGGAGGATAAAGATAAAATGTTTGAAAAATTCTTTAGAAGTCAAAATGCTTTGCAAACTGAAACAGAGGGGACTGGTCTTGCACTTTTTATGTCTAGGAATATTCTAAAAAGACATAATGGTGATATAAAAGTTGAATCAGAAGGAATTGGAAAGGGGACTAGATTTTGGTTTACACTTCCAGTGTGGAAGTAGATATGAAAAGATTTATTTATAAAATAACACATCCTTTTATAAAGTTTTATTGGAAAATTTTTAAACCAAAGACTTTTGGATCAAGGGCTATTGTGATTTGTAATAGAAATATTCTTTTAGTTAAAAATATCAATATAAATTATTGGTCTTTACCTGGTGGAAAAATAGATAAAGGAGAAACTCCTGAAAATTGTGTATTAAGAGAGTTGAAAGAGGAATTGGATTTAAATGGTGTTGAAATAGATTATAAATTAGGTCAATATGTATCAAAAAAAGAAGGAAAATCCGATACTATTTATATATTTGTTATTAAGGTGAAAGATTTTGTATTTAAGAAACAGTGGGAGTTAGAAGATGCAAAGTGGTTTAGTTTAGATAATCTTCCTGAAAATATAAGTCCGGCTGGTTTTTTGAGAATAAAAGAATATATATCTGGTAAAATAAATATTTTTTCAAATTGGTAGTTTTGATTTATCTGAAAGTTTAGGTTAGTTTTTTTAAATATTTAATCCAATATTATCAAATTATTTTCTGGACACATACTTTTTTTATGAATTAAAATTATTGAAATTAAGGTGTATTTTTTATAATCTTAGCTTTAAAATTTGTATGTATTGACAAATATATTATTATTTTGTATAATTGGCGTAGTAAAGGAGGTTTTCTGTTCTTTGAAAGAGAGTCTCAGAGAGACTTATCTTGAATCAAGAAAGGTGGTGAAAGATTATGTTTGTGAGTCATGGTTCAAGGCAATACAATGTTGGTGAGATTGTTGCTAGAACCATCTCTTATCGGCTTTATTTTTGTTCGCAAAATCGTGAAGATATGCACAAAAATCTATTACAGATTGCGACAGGTTTAGCCTATAACGGCGAGTTAGACCGAGCGTCATACATTCTTGGAACTCTTCTGGATCATGCTAATAAGCTCGAGGATGAATATAATCGAGTCAAAACTGATCCGAAGGATATGTTGAATTATAAGTTTGGCTTCCCTGAACTTCTGGATAGTTTTTTGTGTGAAAAACAGGGTGGACGACGTATCAACATTCTCGGGTTTCGCCGAGTTGAGGATGTGCGCTCAATGGTGCCTTTATACAACATTGTACATCATTCCAATAGACGTATCGATCTTCAGACGAGTGTTTGGATTATGGGAAAACTCCTTAGAATTCTTACATTCGCTCATAGTGCAGGCATTTCTGTTGGTGATGTTTCACTTGGTAATGTTCTTATTGAACCACAAAAGCACTATCTTATTGTTTTCAACTGGGCGAATGCTCGGCAACACCAAGGTGGTGTGCCTCAAGATATGGTTCGCGATGAAATTCGTTCTGTCGCGACAACTGTTATCAAGGTTCTCGGCGGTACGGACGAACATCCAGTTCCAAATGATGGTGGAGAGCAGTATGAGGATTACATCGCTCATCTTGCTACTCTGGCATCACGCGGAGCAAGTACAGCTGAAAGTGCTCACCGCATGTTTTACGCATTGGCGGATCGCTTGTGGTCGAGTGGATTTTACCCGTTCACTACGTTACCTCTCTTGGGGTAATGTAGTAAACTCAACCAAAAAAAAGGAGAAAAGAAAGAAGATGGGACGCTCAACGTTCACAACTGCAGATTACACAAGGGCTAAGGCTAAGCTTACAGAAGAAGGTAAGAGTGCCACAAGTCGAGGTCAGAAGAAGGTTGAAGAAACCGGAAAGCTCGATCCACTTGTCGATCCGGCTGAGTTTGGAGTGGTACGCGAATCGCGTATCCGCTTCAGTGAAATGCCGAACGGTTTTTTTGAAGTTAATGTTGGTACTCCAGTGCCAATCGAGTATCGACTCGATACAACAGGTTCTATGGGTAATAACGTCGAAAAGGCCCTTCGCGCCCTTCCTTCGATTTGTGAACCTGTAGCTACTGTTCTGCCTGGGCGTGATCCACAATATTGTGCCAGTATTTTTGGTGACGTTTGCGATAAGTTCATTCTGTGTCGCGGGCAGTTCGAAATGTTGGCTGAGCGGATGGTTGGTCAGCTCACACTGATGCACCCGGAAGGTGGTGGTGGAGATGCACCTGAAGCTCCGTACTACGGGATTTTTGGTGCAGCATATCTCACAAAGGCGTATATCAGACTGGTTGGCTTAAAATCATATGACTTCACAATCACTGATGCTCCAGGACGGGAATCTTTTGTTCTTGATCATTTGAAGCGGGTTTTTGGCCCACATGTGCTCGATAAAGCCAAGGAGAATGGCTATGAGATTAGTGATAAGGATCTTCCAACTGTAAGTCAAGTGGTTCAGGATATGCTCAAGCATACACACGCGTTTGTGTTGCTTGTTGGCACAGGAGCCAAATCCTATTGGGATGGTTTGTATGGTAAAGAGAGGGTGGTTATTCTACCAGAGATCGAATATGTTCCTCATGTGATGGCCTCTATCATTGGTCTATCCGAGGGGACACTTGATCTAAGTTCAGTTAAACAATTTCTTATCTCAAATAACCTGAAGGAGGAAGATGCCACTAAGATTGTGAGTGCTATTTCCGGTATTCCTCTTGGTGCTCAGTGTTTGCTTCCAAATTTCAGTAAGATGCCGGTCAAAGGTGACATTTTCAGGTCAAAGACGGACCTTTGGCCGATTAGTCCAGATGAGTTGGCTTCCTTGGAAGCTGAGGAGGAATCTGATCAAAATGAAGAAGAATCCGATGAGTTTGATGTTGACAATAGTGGTGGGTGGCTCTAAAATCGTTTGACTGGATTGGAGACGTGACGATGGTAGAGAAAAAAATCTACACCGTCACGGACTTAGGTCCTGGTGACGGTGGCAAGGGCGGTGTGGTTCACAAGGTGAGCCATATGAAAAGAGCCCACACCATTATCAAGGTGGGTGGCGCTCAGGGAAGTCACGGCGTCACGACTTCCGCAGGCGATCGTTTTGCTTTCAGTCAGTTCGGGTGCGGTACCTTCGAAGGTGTCCGCACCCATCTGACAGAACGTATGGTTGTTTCGCCTGAAGGTCTTCTAAACGAGAGTGATGCTTT
>JACCDG010128854.1_pt1 | contig 21958 bp, 27 predicted proteins | sample 7442471 | NCBI WGS metagenome assembly JACCDG01 (sample SAMN15323444, study PRJNA562643) | freshwater metagenome | isolation source: river surface water | place: USA:Blue River Watershed | collected 2017-08-17 | reverse complement strand
TACGAGGCGGAATGCAGTGACGGCTCGATCAAATGCAGCCATGTCGCCGATCTCGGCGGCCGTGGCAATGTCCGCCTCAGCCGTCTCGAGTTGGTCTACCAATTGTTGGTAGAATTGCGCATCGTAAACTTGAGTCTGCGACTGATCAGGGCCCTGATCAGCTGTCTGACTTTGGATCGGAGTGCAAGTTGAACTTTGAGTCGGCGGAGCTCGCGCAAGGTAGACGCGAATACCAGCTTGACAATGCTGATCATTGGCAGAGCTCAAGTTCTGGGTGGAAGTACTAAGTGCAGCAGGAATGCGGTCAAGATAGCGTCCTCGAGCGGCACCGCGCGATCCGCGAGTGGCCTCAGAACCACGAGCGGTCTCAGTGCCGCGGTCTGAACGTCCTCTCGTCGGAGGGGCCGAACTGCCCGAATGCGAGCTCGACAACACCTTTTGTGCGTGGTCCACGGCACCCTTGGCCGCAAAGATGAGATCCCAGGGGGAATCAGTGCGTGGCGCACGGTATTGCATCGATCCCGGCACAGTGCGGTTGACCTCTGCGACAAGGCTCATCAGAAAGGTCCTCGCCTGATCGCCGAGTGACTGCTGACTCCCAGTCGGAGTCTCTGACGAGGCCTTGAGAGCAGCGACCATGGCCTTGAGAGCGGCGACCTCGGCATTGCGAGCAGCGAGCTCGGCCTTGAGAGCCGTAGCCTCAGCAGATGCAGCCGCAAGGCTGGTAGCGATTTGCAAGAAAGTCTCAGTGGGAACACTCATGTTGATTGTCACGTGTGAGGTTATAGACGGCACAAATTCAGTTTTTTCTAATAGACCCCCAGCGTAAAACGCGCTTAAAAAAGATTGTGCTATCATGTAGCCTTGCTTACTCCTCAGCCGGCAAAGTGTGATGCACACCTTGGACACTCTTCACACCGCGCGGCGTAATAAAGCGGGTCTCAGTCGCGCTATGAGTATACATAGCGTAAGACGTGACCGAACAACCGAGCACACGTTGGGCGTTTCCTTCTTGCATGAACCACTCGCCAAGTTCAGCCCTGTCCGTGTTGCAATACACTACGCCGTCGACAACATATGCATCGGCGAGCTTTGCATACGTGGCGCCCGAGTCGAATACTACACTCGGCAGAGTACACGCGATTGCATAAATCTTCATACCTGACGCGTTGCGATGACCACCGCCGCCGAACTGCGTGGCAATCTGCGAACAGTCAGTGTTGCGGTCAGTCGAGCGCAGACTAAAGCTCGTAGTCGACGTTTCATCATCGATAGAGTAAACGGCTGCAAAATCACACAGCGGGAAGCGGGTCATTAGTGCATTACCCATGTCGGATTTGCCGTCGACTGTGTTAAGATAAGCCACAAAGTAGTACTTGGACCCAATCTTACTGAATTTTACTGCGCCATACTTCACGTTCTTCTCCACGATACTGCGGCAGTGGTCGCGGACAGCGGTTCCAGCAGCAATAGCGGCGTCGAGATTCGCATCATCGAGCAGCGTTTCAAACAACTCGAAAGTATATTTCTGATCTGCGAGCCAAGATGAAAGTATGTCACTTTCAGGATACAGCTTAGTCCAGATGTCGCGATCTTCGACATACTTAACTAGCCGCGGAGGGTCATCCGCATATAACCACATCCACACCAGCATAGCTGCGGAATGGTTCATATCGAACAGTTTCATCGCGTCCGGGGTGTCGGCTGCAGCTGCGAGATTGGTCTTATGATGATCAATCACGAAATAGTCCTTATACGACCCAACAGGATACATAAAATCGATCATAAGCGGGCGTGTGGCCGGAGGTGGCGCCGTACCATGCTTAGCAGGGTAGAACTCTGGAATGGGCAACCCGTTCTCCTTCAGATACTGCCAGTACAGGAACGCGCCGCAAAATCCGTCTTGGCAGCCGCCATGGTAGATCACGAGGTCAAATCCAGTTCTGGACATAGTTGGGGAATGCCATAGTACATGCGATTCAATTGTTTTTATACATGAAAACTGAATTTACAATCAGTATTCTACTCGTACCATGCAGTGCTGTGGTGTGTACCTGCCGCCGGACGTCATCCGCGCAACGCTTCCGGATGTGTACAATGCCGCTCTCGCTATCGCGCGCGAGCAAATCAACAGTGCAGCTGGGCATTCCAAATTGATCAAACTACTTAATCACATAAAGAATTTTCCTGAACTCATGACTGATTTTGATGAATTCTACAAATCGATTGATTTTGGATCAGTGACCTGTGACAATATGTTATGCCAACGTTTACTAAACCATAGAGTTGACTTGTTCGCTCATCTCAACGAACTCGGGTATCAAATATTACTAGACGAATGGAAACGTATTATATTTAATCATAGTGTCGGGATCGATCATGGTTACAGTGATGAATTTGTTATGGAAATGATGCCAAAGATTATCCCACTGCTGTCATCGATCGGTGCAGAGGCTATCACATGCACCATTCAAGAAAATTGCCCTAAAATGGTGTATGCACTCGTTACCAGTGGCATGGCGTATCACACAGGTATGCTAGAGGAATACGCATACGCGTCTGGGAATGAGAAACTGCGCGAGTATCTGAAACTCCCCGTGAGACCCACCTTGTGGAGTCGCGTGACGTCATTAATGTCCCAGTGGACTAATGACGAAACCCTTCCGGTTTAATACACGACCGACGGTCTTTCCTTTTTTACACGGTTATTGGCGGTCAAAAAACTGAATTTACTATATTCATATAACCACCATGGGTCTCGACGATAGCCACGCCGGTTTGTCTGTTAACAGTGAATGTGTCGATGAAAAGTCGCCGATTGGTCTATTCAAAGACCCAGCCACTCGTGCCAGACTTGAAGAACTAGCACGAGGAAAAGAAGCACGCTTAGAAGCTGCTAAAAAAGCCCGTGCAGATGCTGCTTCACAGCGTGCCGCCTGGCACGAAGGGCAAGCGGATAAAATATGGGACGAATACCTACATCATATCATTGATACACCGCGCTATGTGTTCACGAGTCGCAAAACATACACCATATGGGACGCGAGGGATATCATCCGCATACTACAAGAGAAACATTCAGGCGAATCCGGCATCGAAATATTTGATTGGATGGGGGAAGGTAAAGTTTCTATCAGCACACAGGCATATTATCAGCCGTCTCGATGCACTATGTTATGATATCAAACTATTTCTTCATAGCCCGCGCGAGGTTGCTTATTTTTTAGTTCATCATTCACCTTGCGAATTATGCACACTAATACTACATTAGTGATACGAACATGAAGATTTGAATAACGACATCGTTGATCTTATCATCAGCAGCCACCGTTCCTTGCATGTTGACCGATGGAACATTCCATGTTTTCACTTTTTTATTGTAAAAAAGCAACGTTGGTTTAGGGTAATCTTCTGGGATCTGGGTTGATATACTTCAACGACATATCTGCTAAGGACCATCGACGAGTTTCCCTCTATGCGCAGGTTGTGAATTTTGGTTCTCCATCACTCTTGGCGATTCAAAACCTTCCATTAATATGCTCATGGCCAGCCATAGGGCACAAATCATCATGACTGTCGCTATGGTCTCATCGGCGTGAGCCATTGAGGTAAAACAGTCCATATTTTCAGTTTTTTATACATAAAAAACTGAATTTGCCATGTCATTAATACCCTTCATCATGTTCGCTATCGTGCGCACTGAACCCTCTTTTGGTCTCGCTCTCGCTAGCTCTCGCCCCTTTGTCGGCGACAGCTTTAACGCTATCGAGCACACCACTGACGAAATGGCGCAGACACGTCACACCATTATTCGCCATCTGAAGAAGAATGCGCGTGGTCAAATGTGCGAGGAAAAACCGTACATTCCGTCGGCTATGAATGAACCGCCGAAGCCACACGGTGCGACTGTATTTGCAGCATTGGTCACGTATCCTAACAATTGCATAGCACTGTATATTCATCCTTCTCTCGGAGAGGCTGTTAACTGGCTGCGCTCCGCGTATCCAACCGTCAAGATGATCGGTAACAGGGTCCAGGTCGATACCTGTGACCCCAATAACAGGCGTAATCTTCAGATTTGGGAGTGTATCACCAATGGCAGTTCGTCGGAATCACACGGTTGGTGCACGTGGGTGGACGCTAAGAAGCGAGCTGAGTCGCAAGAGGCCATCAACGCCCCGCAAGCGGCCGCTTATCTTGCTGAACAGCTCGACGCGGGTGTCAAACTTCCTCTTGGAATGTGCTTCCGATGTGGTATGAAACAGACCGAGGTGCGCAAAGACGGTATTTGGGTTTGCGGCGAGATGAAACAATGGGCCTGCGACACGTGCAAGTACGGCAGAAATGGTCCCAAGATTCCGAGCAAGTCATTCGGTGGTTGCGAATGGTGCTGCGCCAAGGTGATTCCATTCCAAGGCGGTGTTTACGATTGTCCTGCATGCAAGGAGGCAAAGGCTGGACCTTATTCCGTTGAGAGGACGACTGTTCCAACTGAGGCGCCTTCCGCGACGACCCTTAAGCCAGCTGCTAAAGTAGACACTAGTCAATCGGCATTAATGTTCACCAAAGAGGAGGTTCTTGCGCCACGCGACGTGAGTGCGATCACTGATCTTCCACACATCCAGGCAGTTAAGACGCGTCTCGCAGAAGTAGTTGCCAAGCGTGTTGCCGACCGCGAAGCTGCTAAAGCAACCGCGCTCGCTGAACGCGACGCACGAGTCAATGCGGCTGTTAGTCAAATTGTCACTGAGGCGGAAGAGCCACTGATTCAAAACGGATCATACGCTATTCCGGAAGCGAATCTATATCGAATGTTAGGAGTGACCAAGATGACTATCGGAGACGCTCTGGTGATTACCCATATGGTCAAAACCGTCCTCCCGATGGTCGATGTTAATTTCGGAGAAGGCAAAATGCTAATCACGCTGAAATGAAGCTAACTGGCCACTTATATACCTTTTTTCACATAAAAAACTGAATTTACCGGTCTAATAACACACTCTACGACGATGTCCGACGAAGAACTTGCCGCAGTTGAAATCGTATCTGTTGAATTTCTCGACCCTGCCCCTGGTGAGTTTATCGCGGCGGTCTCGCGCCTTTGGGCAGCACAAGAGAATATGAAGCTGCTCAAAAAGCAAGAAGAATTGCGTAAGCGACAAAAAGCCGCAGTCGAAGAGGCGTTTGAAGCCAACTTGGATATGAATGCTCGCCGGATTATTGTGATGTCTGAGAAACAATTGGCAGTCAGTGGGCAATATTATATTTCAGAACGCAAACTTCGCGTAATATTGAATGTGGAAAGTACCACCGTATATCTTCGCATGAGACTCATAATTAAACTTGAGAGGTATCTCCCAATGTGTTCTGTCAGATGGGTAGACGAAAACCAAAGTCTCAAGATCCAGCTGAAAGATGGGTAACCCACCCGACGTATACCTTTTTTACATGAAAAAACTGAATTGGCCGGTCTAATAACACACTCACATCCAGCCGACATGGAGAGCAACATTAGACATATCTTGGTAGAACGTGGAAATCCTACCGACGAAGAAATCGCCGAGACTGTTGCATCTATCAGAGATGCATACAATGCTCGAAAGCTGCGTAGAGTACGAAAGGAGTTGCGTAAGCGCCAAAAGGCCGCTGCCGCCAAGGCTGCATTTGATGCACTTCTTGGTATCATTGCTCGTCGCATTGTCGTAGCCGCCAGAGATTCACTGGAGCGCTGTGAACCGTATGAAGTTTCAACGGAAAATATTCGAGTGATGTTGGACATGGACCATCTTACTCGAGATCACAAGGAATTAATCAGCTCTAGAATTAAGGCGATGCTTCCGATGTGTGGTGGTACATGGCACGGAGATGTTCTTAACATTTGGCTGAAAGATGATTAACCAGTCACGCCACTATACTTTTTTCACGTGAAAAAAGTGAATTTCTGGATATGTTTGTATCTAAACAGACATGGATTATAGTGCATCGGCAGTCGAAATGGTAAACTGGGACCCAGCGACTCAGCACAAAATGGCTAGCGTGATTGCTGAATGCGTTATTGAAGAGTACCGCATACAAGAAACATACCCTACAGCTCGCACACAGACTCCATGTTACACATCCATTATTGAATTAGTTCTTGAAAAATTGCGCGAAATGAAGCTATCACACGCGTTTGTGTGGTATGATAGTACGCCCGCAGATGATACAGTTATGTGCAGTGACATGACGAATGGACACTTTGTATTTGACAATGACATTGCTAGTGCACTCGCGCGTTTGCAGTCTGGCGGTCAGATATCATCGATGGCCGTCGCCGAAGCCGCAGTCATCGCAGACAAATGTGCTAAGATCATACTTGGTAAACTCACCCCGCAGCGCCGCTTTGGCACATGCGAAGTAAAGATCCGCACAATTGACGGGTACCGAATTGGCCCGGATATGATCTTACCCGGTATTCGCGCTTTACTCGGTGACACGGTCGTGGTCGGCTGGACGCCTAATAACTATGCGACTATGTCATTCATCATCACGTACTATCTGGCGTGATGACTACACACTACTATATTATTTTTTACACTCCGCTGTAAAAAAATTGAATATTCTAACGATCAGACATGTCCCCTACGCGCCAAAATGCTGCGATTCATGTTCAGTCCACATCCGGAATATATGCTTAGACGGTTTTGGGTATTTGGAGGCGGATATGGCGTATTGACAGCAGCCGTAACATTTGCAAAAGAGTTGGCCGACTGTCGCAAGGAGTATGGTCAGTGTGAACCAAGCGCTGAGAGAGCGGCCCGCGATGTCGTAAATTCTGGATTGTCAGCCTGTGCCTGTGGTTTCGAAGCTTATGCCTTCGTGGGTATACTTTGTGGAGTTTCACCTCTACTTTTACCGGGAGGATATCTATTTCTCAGAAAAACCAGTGGATGGGAACTGCCACGGCGCCTGATCTTAGACGCTGAGGACGAACAGTATTCTGATGCCACATTCGACAAGATCGCTCGTGACTGCCCATTTGCAAGTTAAGGCCAGCCAACACATAGTCCCATATCACAGTCTAGGCTAGAGGGCCGATTTACGCCTCTGGGCTATTTGGTTTTTTAACGAAAAATATGAATATTAGTCCATATAATACACACAAGGCCTCAATGGATACGGTTGATAACACCCCGCCTCAAACGTGTGAGCCGCAGCCGCTCAACGTTGATATGCTGCCTGAGGCCAAAGGCCTCCGCAATCCAGGCCAACTATGCTGGGCGCTGGCAGGCGTTCAAGCTCTGATGAGTGTTACGGCCCTCACTGAGGCGCTGGTCGCATGTGCCGCGCAACTAGATGGCCCGCAATACAAGACCGCCAAACTATACCTACAGCTGCTTATCAAAATGGTGCCGGCATTGCAACACCGCTTCCCGGCGACATTTGCGCGACTGAAACTGCACACGTGCGAGGACATTGTAGCACAAATTGTAGAGTCACTGGAAGGTGGCGATATGTTTCAGTCAGAAGATGCAAACTGCGCGCATCAGTTTATCACTATCTTTCTGGACACGATCTGCGCCGGACCATTGGCAGTTATCCGCCCTTGCTTTGATATGACTTACCGCAAAGTGACTAAGTGCCATGGATGCGGGGTCGAGCGCCAGCGAGTTGAGATGACGACTCTCGTGCATGCGGCGCCTGGTACGTCAATTAGCTCTCAGGTGCGCCAAACAGTGGAACTAATGGATGACATCTTCTGCGACCCGGAAGCTGGCGGATGTGGCGGCAAACATGCTGCAACCGTGACTACATCCATCGCGAAAGTGTCCGAAGTTATCATTACATACACGCAGCCGGGTCACATGCAAACATTGCAGTCCATGCGCGGTGGCCGAATTGACGCGGTTCCAGAACGCCCAGTTGAGCTTAAGTTTAAGCTGCGATCCGGTCTCGGCGCCGTCACATACCGGCTTGTGTGCTCTATTGAGTACCCGCCCGGACATTATTATGCCATTTGCCTGCGACCTGATGTTGTGAGTGGAGGCGAAGTCGTTGCCGGAGCTGAACAGTCAACCGTCTCTTACTACACGATAAATGATGCGCAGGTTACACGAAGCTCGCCCGATCCTACCCGCATGACAAACGTGTCGATTTATCACTTGACTTGAGGCAGAATGTGAAGTTCCACTTTAAACATAATATTTTTTTGTAAATTTTAGCAGCGCGATTATATATCACGATGTCGTACAAGGCATACTGCGTTCGATGCAAGAAAATGCAGCACATCGGCGAGCCTTTTGAGAAGGCCGTCCGCGGCAATGGCGCTGTCGGGTTCAGCGGCATCTGCAGCGGCTGCCACAAGCGCGCCTACACCATTTTGGGGAAGGATCAGCACAGTGATCCGGCCGTGCGCAGCGCAAAGGACGTGTCCGGCGCCCCGAAGTCTGGCAAAAAGTCAGCGCGCAAATCGGCCAAAAAGGCCGGAGGTTCGCACGCAAGCATCAACGCATACCCGGTAGGCGGTGCTGGCGAGGATTATTCGATCAGCGGTGCTGGTCTGAATGTCTATGGCGGTTCTGGACTGAATGTCTACGGTGGCGCAAAGCGCAAGTCGGCTCGTAAATCGGCGCCGAAGTCTGGACATAAGGCTCGTAAATCTGCGCCCAAGTCTGGACGCAAATCCGCGCGCCGATCGCGTCGTTAAACACATTATTTTGCCATATATTTATTTATTAGCGAGACATATATACCCGTGAACATGTATGGACTGCTTGTTGTGTTGGTCCTCATTCTTATCTTCTGGTATGTCATGAGCCGACCTAAGGAAGGTCTTCAAGTGACTGATCCTACTCCGGCCGTGGCTGTGGCAACCGCAACTCAGACAGCAGTTGCCGCGCACAGTTCTCTGCCGCTCACTGCGTCGACTATGGCACCAGGCGGCGTGGAGTTGGTTGCCCAGCGCGAGAATTCCGCATACTACAGTGGTCTGTCGAATGATGTGTGCTCGCAAGCGTGCGATCCGTGTGTTGGCGATATGAGCTTCGCAGTGAATGATTTTGGCGCGCCGGGTGCCGATTTCAATGATTATCTGACTTCGCAAGGAGTCGACTCGAGTGTGATCGCCAATCATGCCGAGTTTATCAAGGATCGCCAGAAGTTTGGCAATGTGACCGGTCGCACTTATTCGCCTGACTCGCACGACTCTTATGATCCCACGCCGTGGATCGGTATTCGCGGTCGCCCGCAAAATGTGCCGTATGGTAACCCTGATCAGGTTGCCGATGTCGATCGCAGTCTGTACGCTGACAAGCAAAAGCTTACGTGGTCTTAAGCTAAAAAACTGAATATTTATCCACCTGATACAGGCCAAATGTTAGCCAGCGTAATACGTATCGATGGTTGGGTTGTAGTCATAACATGCGATTTTATGTTGCTGCAATGCAGTTCAATGTATATGTTCAATATGTGTAGGTTGCACAATATGTTTAGGTTATCACCAGGTATATTAGTGTCACATCTTATGGTATCTCGCTGTAAAGTGACTACTGATTCGAGTGTCACTTTCGATGGACTTCACGCGAACTCCAACAGAATCATGGATTTTGGGACAGATCTAGCTAGATATGTGATCGACAGTGGCGTGTTGCTTACCGCGTTCACCGATGAGTTATTTTTTGCACGGATGTCTCCTACAAAAAACTGAATTGATTATCTTCATGATACGAGCCAAATGCTGGCCAAATTGATGTATGTCGATGGGTGGGTTACGATTATTTGCGGTGATTTTATGGTGTTGCAAAGCGGTTCAGATGTGTATATGTTCACTATATGCAAGCTGGTATCAGGTCTAATAGTGATATCTCACACGATATCACATTGTACAACGGTAGGTGAAAGAATTTGTTTAACCCATTTCAAGAACATGTTTCTGGATGTTGGACAACTTGCATACCTTTACAGTCTAGACCATACGGTAAACCGCACAGGTGAGTTGCCTGCCATGTTCATTAATGAATTATTTTTTTGACATTCGGCCCTAAAAAAATGAATAAGTCAATGGCTTAGTAAGCTGCCTCAAATGTCAGTATTCCGACATAACTATTTGTCATACACCGGATGGTGCGACTTCATACTGGTACACAATAATGTGCACGTGTACATGTATATCACACATGAGTTTACGGAATTTGCGCGGTTAACACCTGGCGACTTTCAGTCGATATGTAAAATAATACCACGTATTGGGAGATGCAGTTATGGTGTGATTGTAAAAATCACATATATGACCGGTGAACGAGACCAGTACATGGATCATCATCCCAATGAATTGCTGGATTGTATCGCATCTGAGTTGTTTTTTTACCAGGCTCATGATAAAAATTGAACAGTCCGCCAGGTTATGACTAACATGCAGATTAAAACGATCCAAATCATCGGAGAGCGTGTTATGTTATGTGGTGATTTTATACTAGTGTGTAGTGGGATTCAGGTGTACATGTTTGTTATATGTGAGCTTATGAAATTTGTGAGGTTAAACACCCATGACCTACCAATGATAAGTGTCCCATTGCGGCTAAGAAGTCTATTACACGTAGCATATATCACAGCCATGATATACGATCTACGAAATCATGATACATTGCCAAGTTATATCGCGTCTGAGTTGTTTTTTACCAGGCTCATGATAAAAATGAATTCTACCACTGATATTACACCGCACAATGTATGCGACTACTTATGATTTTGACGCTCGTAACATTAAAGTATTAGTACAACTGGTATCAATCGATGGTATAATCTTTTACAATGATAGGATTGGCACCGGATGGTCTTTAAGTTATAAATGCGCATTCGGGAACAACAAAATATGTGTGCCCACACATGATTTGGCCAATGTGCTCAGTATAGGTTATATGAGAGTAGATCCTTTTAGGTGTACATATGCGTTGGGTGAATTACATCGTACATTGAACCATATTCACACTATTTATAGGTTCAGTGATGAGGCATACAGCTTTAAACAACACACGCTGGATGAGCGATGGGATGATATAGTTATGCAAGTCCTAGCAGATTTATGGTAAAGACGACACATACGTATGTTATTTTTTTGGCTAGTCGAACATAGGACAGTTACAGTTTCGTACATAGTCTTGTCCTTGCCACTCAATGCCACATGAGTAGCAGAATTCATACTTACAGATGCATATAATATGGTTGCATCCGCCTGACTTCTCAACGACATTTCCGCATCGGCCGCATCGTTGCGCGCCTATACTTGCCATCATCCCTAGCAATTCAGGGTCGAGGTTTGCGCGCGATGTCTGTCTTTCGGCCAATTCTGCAATTTGACCTGGCATAAGTATCAAGTCAAGGCCAGTTAACTCAGCGCCACATGGGCAATATGCATGGTGCGACAACTTAGTCTGTGTTATCACAAATTGAACCATACACTCATGGCACATCTGATTGGGCGCTATAGTACATCCGGTGTCAACATGGATAAGCATATGCTCATTGCAAACAGAACATATGCGACCTTCTACCAGGCGCAGTGTATGCTCGTCGGCGCGTGTTAGAGTTCGTTTAGCGAACGGTGTATATGTTGGTTCTTGATTGTTTATCTGACTATCATGTAGCTCCGCAGAGTCGTCGTCTCCATTCGATGAACCACGCTCGGCTCGGTGTAAATAACGTGTCAAGGTGTTATACTCGGCCAAGTAATTTCTGGCAGCGCCAGGACGGCGTGTAAATTGCGGTTCCAACCATTCCCATATAGGATCATTAGAGGGCAGCAGCGAGTATGCACCTTGCTGTTCGCGCGGTAGATCGCGGAATCGGACTTGTGGATCGCAAGCAGTCGTGTTGACTATAGCAGTCGTGTTGATTGCAGGTGTAGGACCAATTGTGGTTATAGGCGTTGCGTCAAGACGCAACTGGGGGGTATGTGGCGGTTCACGGTCGAATTCTATTGTCGAATGCGAGTAATCACTTATACTTCGTCTATTACTGGCTAGTTCACTAGCCAACGACTGTCCAGATGTTACTAAACTATAATTCTCTGCCGGCACCGTACGTGGTCCGATAATTGTCGGGCCTGTGATATCCCATGTTCCGCACGGTATACTGACACACTGCATAGCGTAGAGTGGGTCAGCGCCTGAGTAGTATCTGCTCAGATGTGGGCGTCCGAGCGGAATGATAGTTGAACTATCGTTAGTAATTGATTTACCGGATGGTAACATTGAGGATGTTGCAAGTCTATTTTATTATGTCGCTCGCGTTATATTCATAATATTTCTGATCTTGATGCTAGGGTGTGACATACGCGTCACCGATCACATATAGCCTTGAAAAAAACAAACCAGCCAGCTCACTCGAACATATCATTAAACTTTTTGACATCATCGGATGTCATGAGCACGTTACGGAAACCTTTTAGAATCTTCTCAAACTCATGCCGCCCGTCCACTTCCTCGTAATAGTACTCGCAATTTCCTAGTAAATTACTAGACTGCTCTCGACCCATCGTGCATAGGCTTTCGGCAGTGTAAGTTTGATCGCCGACATAAATTTCCGGAATCCGATAGTATCGATTGGCCCGACGCTGGCCAATAGCCGAGTTAGTTTGGATGATTATGCTGCCGTCGGGGTAAGCGATAGAAGAAATCTGCACGCTGACATTGGCCTGCATTTTACCACACTGATTGGGGAACATATCGTAAATTTCAATTTTTGCTGGTGCTACGTGAAACGCCAAACACAGAGTCAAACAAGTCAACATTAACCTGTGTGATTACTGATCGACCGTCGGGGCCACCATTATTATCCCTGCAACCTGCCTGATAGAGCTCATCGAATGCTCTCGGTACGGCGCTGCCGACTATCTGCTCGAACGCAAACGCACATTCGCTCAGTAAGTTAGTTGCAGTCTGGCGATCCATATCTGACAGTGTCTTAACGCTATAATATTGCCCGCCGCTCCAGATATTGATGATTCGGTAGTAAACGCCATCAGTCTGTCGCTTGCCAATGGCCTTATCAGTCTGAATCAACACACTTCCATCAGCGTATGCAATGCAGCTCGTGGTCATTTTTTGGCGCCATAATAGATGGGATAATTCAATTTTATCCGGCAAACGTGAGTTCTTGCGTAAAAAACTGATTTCTCGGACATCTATTGTACCAATGTATGCCACAGCGTATACCTTCGGCGAATATGATGATAAAGCACTGCTAGAAATAGTAGTCGTCGACGATTTGATATTTTATACAAATGATGAGTATCCACGCTGGTATATGGCGAATAATTGCGTATTGGGGCGACTATCCGTTACTATATATGATTTAAGTACTGTGATCAATGATGACTGTGAAGAATTTGTGGATTCAGTAGTGAACCGTGTTGCGCCACGTAACGTGGCTTCTATCCTATACGCCATTCATAATACATACTCGCTTGATGAAGAGAAGATGTATTTTCAAACGCATCAACTCGATGACAGGTGGGATGAAATCGCCAATCTAATTAGAGCACAGCTCTACTAAAAAAACAGTCGTCTCTAGGAGAACATCGGACACTTACATCCTCGCCAGGTTGTGCCACACAAATAGCAGAACTCATACTTGCAGATGCATACTATATGGTTACAGCCACCAGTTTTTTCAACTACATTTCCACACTGGCCGCATCGTTGCGCACCCAGTGCCGCCATTGCATCTAGCAGGTCATCGTCCAGCTGCGGCGCCACATGGTGTGGTATACTAGATACCTGCGCGTCTGTAAGAATTAGGTCAAGGCCGGCAAGACGCGCACCACAGGCGCAAAGAGCACATGGCGCCGACTTAAGTTGTGTCAATACAAATGTGACCATACACTCATGGCACATTCTGCGCGGCGCTAGATGACAGCCAGTATCAACATGCACTATCATTTCTTCAGCGCATACAGAGCATACCAGGCCTTCGACTAGTCGGATAACGTGCTCATCCGCGCGAGTCAATGTACGCCGCGCAAACGGTTGATAACTTGGCTCGTCGTCTGATTCTTCTTCAGATTCTTCTTCAGAACCCTCGTCACCTGATCCCTCGTCACCTGATTCTTCTTCACCCCGAATGATTAAGTTTATCGCCGATGCAGTCGGCGCCACAAAACCACTATATGGCGCATCAGAATAAACGTGATGTGTTATATCATCTCCAATTTGAACAGTTACACTGTTCAACATACGTGATGCTGGGTTTGCATCTGGATCCCGAGCAACGGTGGTCACACTCATTCCGAATGCATTGCGCTCTTGCATATGCTGTAATCTTCGCCAGAACCCTCCATCTTCATGTATTGGCGCGCCTACCATCACATAATGCGGCCACAGTGAACGAAAATCACCTGCACCTACAGTATTATTGGTTCCTGGTGGTTGTGCGTGAGTCGTTGACTGCTCATCATCTGAGGCTACATCATTGGTCTCTGATGACATTTGAACACCAGCGGGCGGCGTCCATTCACTCGTGTGCGAAATTTGAGCAGTCGGAGTCCCTCTACGTTGTGCGATCAGGTCGCGCGCATATTGTGTTAACTGACGCTGACCGTGCTTATTCACTGATTGGTTCCTGGCCCTGCGGCTTTCATTTCGGATAATATCACGCTGGCGCGGTTGATAGCGGTCCCTAGCCATGTGGGCTACATTACCACTGATCAACATTCATTTTTTTAATTTACAGTAACCACTGACGACCGCACAACATGTTAAAAAATGAATGTTTTAAATGCTAACTAGTCATCTTTCGACAATATGCATGCGAGCAACAATGGACAGGTTTTAGATATAATCTTGAGATCAGATATGATAGTGGTTGATGAACTAGTTTTCACTGGTTATAGTAATGGCCATTTTAGGTTCGCTGCACCAACGTATATAATCAATCGTAAAAACATAGTAATCAACCCACATGAGTTATCACAGTTAGTCAATTTAATTACATCCACATATTCGTCAGCTAAAGTTTCGATACCGTTAAACGATGTTCTTACCATGGCAACAAAATATGTACGGCTGAACTCCCGTCGCAATCAATACTCTCGCAGTACGTTGTTAGACAACTGGCCGATATTTGTTGATCAAATCAGAGCCGAGCTTTACTAAAAAATTGATTCTTTATTTTTCAACTTTGTATACAATGTATGCTACAACGTATGTCTTTGATGAATCGGATGATCGATTACTGATAGAGATAGTAGTCATCGATGATTTGATATTTTATTCAAATGGTGAGTATCCGCGTTGGTATGTAACGAATAGTTGCGTATTGGGAAAAATATTCATTACTACGTATGATTTAAGTATCGTGATCAATGATGGCTACTTAAGTGTGCGATCACGCGTGGACCGTCGTGCGCCACGTAACATATGCGCTATTCTGCACTCCATCTATAAAACATATTCTCTTGATGAAGAGGAGCCATATTTTCAAACACATCAACTCGATGACAGGTGGGATGGGATCGCCAATCGAATCAGAGCGGAGCTTTACTAAAAATTGATTTTTTTCTCTATCTTCACATCTCGACCAATGTACGCATCAGCGATTAGTCATGATGATCGGTGTTTGATGGAAATTGTAGTAATTGATGAACTGATATTTCATTGTTATGGCACTTCCGGGTTTAAATGGATTATCGGCGCAACTTGCAAAATGTTTGATAAAAATCACAAACATCCAATGAACGGCACATGTGTGAATGCATGTGAGTTGATGATAATCAACATAAGAAATTATGGGAGTGCATACTCGTATAATGGTGATATCGCGCCAATATCAGTGCAGTGTATCTTATGGCGATTCAGTAACACTTATTCTGATGCGCATAGATCAAATTATCTCCGTTGGCATCAGTTGGACAACCGATGGGATGGAATCGCCGATCAAATCAGATCACAGCTTTACTAAAAAACTGATTCTTTTTCCTTCCACTTTGTACACAATGTATGTATCAGTGATTAGGTATGAAGTGTTCGGCGCAGGTCATTATGTGACGGAACTTGTAGTAGTTGATGAACTGATATTTTACTGTTATGGTATTTCTGGACCTGGAGACTGGGATATCAATACAACTTGCGATTTGTCCTATAGAAATCACATATATGTGAATGCACATGATTTAAGGTTAGTCAATATGACCAATTGCAAAAACGTGCATTTGTATTATAATAATGATATCCTTCCAATGTCACTGATATTTATCATGATGGAATTCAGTAACACATATTCTGGTGTTTATAGGACAGATCATATCCAGAAACATCAACTTGATGATAGATGGGATGGAATCGCCGATCGAATCAGAGCTGAGCTTTACTAAAAAACTGATTCTTTTTTCGCCTAAGTCTTAGCGGGATGAACCACTATTATATTTTCCTCAGTTACAGGATTATAGTTGTACATGATCTGATCTTAGCATATGAAAATGGGCGTCTGCACATAGCAGCTACGCACGTCGACCGACAATTCAACACTGTGTCTTACCCTCAAGTAATCTCAAGCGCTTTCATAAGAAAAGAGTGGAATCTTGTATTCCTACTAACTAACTCGTCAGTTTACTTAGTCGGCGACGAGTTGTCGGAATACATGCAATATATACACGGTGGTTATCGTATTGATCCGTCCATTATCGACGATCTATACTAGGCAAAAAATAACTCTTTTTTAGTCCTCGCGTTCTGCACGCCGTCCTAAATATCACCATAGTCGCCAACTGCCGCAACTGCTCCGGCTGCCAGTGCGCGCACTTCAGCGCGTCCAAGTGACACAGCCGCACCACTACCGCCGGTAAGCTCATCAAGCGCGGCCACGCGCGCTGCCTTAAGCGACTCACCGAATGCATTCCATACGCGCTCACACGTGTCAAGCGCATTCCAGTCGCGCGACAACTCACACGCTGATGCGATAATTCGCGCCTCCTCTTCAGTGAATAGCGCATCAGAATCATCGGGCACAATACGATTACCAAGTGTGATAAGGTATTTAGATCGAGCCGCACCGAGCTCACGCACTATCGCAAACATAGCCTCGGTCAACTGATTGCGCCGCATTGCAATCCAGTTGCGGCGCGATTCCAAGATTCCGCGCTGTCCACCATAGCACGCATTAATTCTATGAATCGACATTGGCGCACATTTCGCCACAAATTCACTCACTCTGTCGGCATCGAGAGCCGGCGCCCAGTACTTAATCTGCTTAAGTCGGTCAACGAGTGGCCCATCAGATGACATAAGGTCAATCGCACGAGCACCAAATTTCGCCGAGATTGCGCCATTCACGACTTTAGCAGCCGCACGGTACTCCTTGCGAATGCGCGCGCCCTCTGCGCGGACACTTGCGCTGTCACTACCCTCAAGTGCCTCACACATTTTAATAATGTAATCCTTGGCATTCTCATTCGACTCAACATCAATAATTTTCCAACCTTCGTCTGTCGAGCCATCGATACCAACCGGCTGAAACTGCGGCTCAGATGCAATAAATCGCGAGAAAATGCCGGCAATCGACGACTCGGCATAGTGTGCGCGGTCAAGAATCATCCCTGGCGACTGCATAAACACTCGCAAGTACTCCATACAGTCACCTTTCGACTGCTTGATAATGTTGCCGTTAGCCATATACTCTTGCGGCTTAACGACGACAACGTATCTGAACTTATCACCTGCTTCAGGTGGCTCATACAGAGCACGCAACATAGGGTCCGTGCACTGTTCATAGGCGACCCGCATGCGATCGACAAAGCGATGCACGGCCATATTCTTCTTCTCGGGCTTGTATGTAGCCATTTGCGAGAATGCAACCGGGTCAACAGCGCCGGAATAGAATTTAGTAATTTTTTGCTTAGCCAAGTCTAGCAACGACAACACATTACTGACTGACCTTGCATCATTCATAAACTCATGGCCTAGGTCGATACCGATTTTAGTCTGACCTTGCTTGATCACTTCAATGCCGCGAATGAATGTTTTCGGCGCATCAAAGTTAATCGTGGCCTGATGCGCAGTCGCAAAATACTTCTTCTTGCCGCACATCACAGTTGGGAAACAGACCTCCTCATATGCCATCTTAAGGTACAGCTTACCACACATTTCAATAAGGAAGTCCCAGACAAGCTCACCGGCAATGTCGAAACATTTCATGGAGCAGTCAACAAGCTGAGTCCAATACTCTCGGCGAATCTCAGTAAAGTCGGCCAAGCACGCTTCAGCGCATTTTGTCTCGTCGACTGTGCTAAAACGGGCCATAAGTGCGGCCTCGTATGCTGCATCCATAGCTTCAAACATGTACTCTGGTGCCGATTCATAGCCTGAATCAGTATCGCCGTAGTAAATATCAAACTTTAGTTCATCGCGCATGAAGGCGATGACTGATTTTAGCGCATACTGGCCGTCCGATGTGATACCGGCGGCGACTAGAATGGCATAAACAGATGACCTGAAATTGCCGCTCTCACCGTAAAATGTGTTGGCCAACACTTTCAGACCGCGCTGTTTAGCATCGGCGCAGTTAGCCCTAAACTCGATTTCATCAATCGTGAGATGCTCACCTTGATGCTCAATTGTGCCGCCATGGTGAATAATACCGTCCGCGACGCCTTTTTCATAGCGCTCAGCCAGTTTTTCATAAGTGCGGAACGTGTTTTTGACAGGCACACGCTTGTCAAACAAGTCTTTGACAATAGTCGGGAAAATACCCATGCGCTCATTCGGCAGCGCCGGGCCGCCAATGACAGGCTTCATCTTCACTTCACGGCGCAACTTGCGCGCAGCGAGTGCTTCAGCCATCTTGAAACGCTGCAGGAAATCGGGTTGACGAGCATCACAAGTTAGGGGATCCGCATTCAGCGCCCCATTTATGAGTGCAATTTGATCACTCACTGTCATATTAAACGACAGTTCAGTATGTCGGCGAGTGCGCAGCCACGTATCCACCTCTTCATCGGACATCGACGCATAATCGCGTCTAATCTCTCTGAATGATTTCTCAATGTATGTGACAATAACTTTGTCGCCGCTCATTACTGTAACCCATTTATCATAACCGATCGTCTGACGGTCACCGATGTTAATCACATCGCGGTGATCGACAGTCCAACCCTCAGCCTTAAGCCGCGCATTTGAGATCGCGCCCTTCTTTTCACCGCGCTCATACTCGAACGGCGGAATCCAGTTAAGTCGATAACCAGCTCGCAAGAGTTGTCGCGCAGTTGTAATATCACCGACAAGCATATCTGGCGAACGATTATTCGTCATTTTGATGCTGGGATACAGTGACGCAAAATCTAGACCCGCGATCGGTCGCCGAGTATGCAACCCACGTCGCGGCGGCAACACATAAGCGCCAGGATAATGCTCTTTTGCGCTGTTTTCCATGCGCGTAGGTTTGTTAGAGAACGCGATACCCATCTTGCGCGCCTCACGACCGATCTTATTGCGGACTTTAACACCATCGGCGCGGAAGAATGAGTCTCTCAGACACATATATGACAGATTGGACAGCTCACGCTTGTCTCGGACAATCATACGCTTGGCCAACAACTGATGCGGACGAACACAATCGATACGACAGTAGTTGCTAACTAGGGCCATGTCGCGCTTGCAGCGTGGCAACTTGTCGCACACACAGCATTTTGTAGGGTCGCCGAGTCGTTCGGGGCCGTATACATGTTCAGCATTGACTACTGACTCGCGCATATCGAGCTCTGGAACGCAAGTTTCACACAAGTCGCAGCGTTCACCACAATGGCAGACAGTCGCTGAACGAGTTTGAAACAGTTTCATGCGCTCGTATACTCGGAACATGCGCTTGTACGGCATGTCCTCTTTGCCGGCAAGATCATTCTTGGACAGGTAGAAATTCAATGAACCGGGACCGCGACCAACTTCGGCGCGATTGTACATTTTCTTGAAAATAGCCTGCGTGTCAATGTCGATACATCCTGAAAACATACCAACGCACGCGAGCGGCATCGAATTTTCAGCATCGATCTTGACTTTTTCTGATGTAAAACACCACTTAAGATCATTGTTTGCCGGTCCGAGTAGTGTCGAATAACACTGTCGAAGCCGATTTGCAAGCCCATTACGCTCGCATTCAACTTTGAACAGCGGCCAATCGAAATTAGAACCGTGGAATGCAGCCGTGATATCAGGGTTGATTCTGGCGTGCATTTCCATGTGAGCTTGCAACACACCTTTTGGAGTACCGCATATCATAAGCAACTGTTGATCAGGATGCACATCAGAGTCCGTCTCACATGCACTAAAGTCCAAGAAAGGCTGACCAGTATAATGAAACGCGAATGTTTGATTCATCATAAATATGACAAAGTCAGTATCAGCCGGCGTTGGCACTTGGCCATTTTGCACAGTACGATATGTCTCAATATCCCAAGATGCGCAGACTAGCGGGTCCTTAACGAGTGCTTCTTCCAAGTACGGATAACGTGCTACCCAATCAGCCTTAGAGTCTCCAATCGCCACAATCTTAGTCGCATCAACGCTAATACAGATATCAGCTGTTGCCTTACCCGGCAAGACCGTGTAATCGCTGACCACATTCCAGTCGGCTGAGTTCATAGCACCCTCTCGCGCGAATTTGGCAAAGTAGAAATCCTTAAATCCCGCATCATCATTGCATGTTCGATAAGGATCAGTGCGCTTAAGATTAAGCGCCGCAATCCATTCGATACACTTTTTGCGATTCGGCATATTTTCGAAACGCACCGTAAGTGCCGGCTTATCGACTGCACACCAACCTTTGAGCGGCTTAAGGTGCACAATCTCAGTGCCTGTATATTCGATGTTCATTGCCGACATATCATTGCGGAAATCACTCTCGAACTTCGCAACATCATACTTATCGGGCACGAAAATCGTGTAGTCAAGCACGACGCCGGTCACTCGCACTGCAGTCTTAAGCCCGCATGGGGTGATACCGAATGTCCAAATGACAAACGACAAGTCACCTGCTATATACTCTGGTTTTTCAAGAGTCTGATTCGGCATAAACAAAATCGGCTGTCCACGCGAGATAAGCGACTGCGTATCGGCACATCGCGCCTGGTCAAGAAAGTCAGCCCTGCGCGGCAAGATACCAATATCAGCCAGCGACAATTTAGTCGGGATGCGCTGTCTGATATGTTCAAGCAGGTGTTGGCGGGTTCGGGTGGTGAACTGGCAGTCTCGTTGGCACATAGTTTTGTCCTCTAGTATTGCCTATTAGGGATTTCAATTTTTAGAGCAAAAAAGAGGGGTTTTACGAGTAAACTCCCAAGACTGGCACCTCTTGAAAGGTAATGCCGGCTGGATGTAGACATGGAGGCTCGATCATCTGCTGCGGCGATCGATGAAATATCTCATATCTGACGGCGCCTTCCCACACACGGCGGTAATAATTCACAAATGTGATAGTGTCGCCGACTTTAGGCCTAACCGCGCAGTCGACTCTGAATGTGCCATGCACCGTGCTGACAGTGAATACCGGCATTTGAATGGCACTTTATGGGCGGAATATTCATTTTTTTAGGGGTCAATGCGGCCTCAAATATCCACAATAGACGCGTCATCGAGCGGTTGATAGTCCAGCCGCAGCCCGCAGTAGACAGTAGGATGCGCAGCATAGTCAACTCGCCGATAAACGCCGGCCTCGACAGCCTCGCGCAGGATAAATTTAAAAACCTCCCAGAAGCGCTCTGGGTGACCCCATACGTCGTATGAGCCTATATGTCCGCCTACCTCATGCAGCATAACATACATTAATGTGTTAATGTCGACCAGTCGATAGGGAGCCACTTTCTCGCGCAGACAAATCACAAGTTGACCACCCTTGTTAATATTGTATGAAGTCTCACCGCCGCGCCGAGGGTCATTCTCCATAACAGTCGATGGGTCATAGTCGCGCAAAATCGCACTGATAATTTTATACTTGTCAG